>ERZ777305.2485-NODE-2485-length-15615-cov-7.349871_pt1 | contig 15615 bp, 11 predicted proteins | sample MGYA00374965_ERZ777305 | MGnify/ENA primary metagenome ERZ777305 (study PRJEB29328, sample SAMD00013331) | mouse gut metagenome | study: EMG produced TPA metagenomics assembly of the Metagenome analysis of fecal microbiota from mouse which was promoted... | reverse complement strand
TTTTTTTGTTTTTTTTTTTCAAAAAAAAAAACAGTACCCTCCCACTCAAAGCATGGCAGTCGGAAATATCGTTATCTTTACGAGATGAAACAGAGTGTAGCCTTGTCGCTGGTACCCGGCGTCGGGAGCCGCCACATGCGGCGGTTGATCGAGACCTTCGGGAGCGCCGACGCCGTTATGGAAGCCGACATCGAGCAGTTGATGAGTGCCGGTCTGCCCCTGCGTCTGGCCCAGAGCGTCGCCTCGCGCGAGAGCGAAGCCCGTGCCCGGAGCGTGCTCGACCTCTGCGAGCGCACCGGCGTCCGCGTGTTGACCAGCGAGATGTCCGACTTTCCCCGCGCCTTCGCCGAGTGTCCCGACGCCCCCTGCGTGCTGTACGTCCGCGGCGAGATCGACTTCAACAGCGGCCACTGGATCTCCGTCGTCGGCACCCGGAACGCCACCCCCGGAGGCGTAGCCGCCGCCGAGCGCGTCGTGCGGGACATCTCCCTGCGGAGCACCGACAGCGTGATCGTCAGCGGCCTGGCCTTCGGCATCGACAAAGCCGCCCACGTCGCCGCCCTGAAATACCGGCTCCGCACCGTCGCCATCATGGCCGGGTGGGTGGACGACATCGTTCCCCGGAGCCACTACTACCTCGCCCGCCAGATCCTCGAATCCGGCGGCGCCATCGTCTCCGACATGCCGCCCGGCACCGTCATCGACCGCGGCAACTTCCTGAGCCGGAACCGGCTCGTCGCCGGCCTGAGCGCCGCCACCATCGTCGTCGAATCGGCCGCCCGCGGCGGCTCGTTAGTCACCGCCGACATCGCATCCAGCTACCACAAAGAGCTTTTCGCCCTCCCCGGCCCCATCGACGCACCGGCCAGCGAAGGGACGAACATGCTCATCCGGTCGAACAAAGCCATCCTGTACCAGAGCGCCGAAGACGTATGGGACACCCTGAACTGGTCGGCCGAACCGCCCCGGGCAGCCGCAGCCCCCTCCCCTGCCCCCTCCCTTTCCGCGCTCACCGAGCGGCAGCGGGCAGCCTATGACGCCTTTCCCGAAGGGAAACGGCTGGATGCCGAGACCCTGGCCGAGCTGTGGCAAGTACCCCTGTGGGAGGCATCGAGCCTCGTGGGACAGCTTCGCGCCAAAGGCCTCGTAGCCGTCGACCCGTATAAATGTTACTACAAAATCTGACCCTCATGAAACGTCTCCTCGTCACCGGAGCCACCGGACTGGTGGGCAGCCACCTGATCGCCGAGCTGCTGCGCCGCAACCGCTCGGCCTCGACGGCCGAACCGTGCGAAATCACGGCTGTCGCGCATTCCGAAGCCTCGTGGAGCCGGCTCGAATGGCTCCTCCGGCGCGAAAGGCTCGACGGAGAGAGCTACCGCAAAACGGTCGCCGCGTTAGAATACATCGACGACTGTCGCCGCATCCTGACCGACTGCCGTCCCGACGTGATTTTCCACTGCGCCGCACAAGTCGCCGTGGGCTCGGCACACAACGGCGAACGACTGGTGACCCGGAACGTCGAGATCACCCACAACCTGACCACCGCCGCACAGGAACAGCCCAAAGAGCTGCGACCGCTGTTCGTCCACGTCAGCTCCATCGCCTCGCTGGGACATACCGCCGGGCCGTCGGGGTGTCTGGACGAAGGGGCGATTATGGAAAACCTCTCCGGCGCATCGCCCTACGCCCGGAGCAAATTTCTGTCGGAAAACGAAGTCTGGCGAGCCGCTGCACACGGGTTGCCCGTCGTGATCGTCAATCCGGCCGTCATCGTGGGAATACAGGCACCGGAAGCCGACTTCTGGCTGAACGGTCTTTCCCGGGCAGCACGCAAAGGGGCCAACCGTTTCTGGCTCGACGGCGAGAGCGCCTTCGTCGCCGCTGCCGACGTGGCGCGCGCCATGGTGCAGCTGGCCGAGAACCCGGAGAGTTGGGGGAAACGATACATCCTCTCGGCCGAGAACCTCTCGTTCCGGCGGTTCCTGAGCGCCGTCGCCCAGGCCGTCGGCCGCCCCGCGCCCTCGCTCCGGATCCCCCGCTGGATGCTGCGAACCGCCGTTCCGTTCTGCCCCGCCCTGTCCGCCGTCCTCTCCGCCCACACCCCCGTCGACGGCTCCGCCATCCTCTCCGCCATCCCGTTCCGCTACACCGATCTGTCGGAACTCTGGCCCCAAATCGCCCTCGCGACCGAAAAAATTTGATAATTCGAATTTTAATACCGAAATTTGCACTCTGTTTTATTCATTCAACCGACCTGAAAAGCAATGAAAGTTTGTCAAATCACCGGGAAAGGGGCGCAGGGCGGACACAACGTGTCGCACTCGAACAAGAAGACCAAGCGCACGTTCAGCCCGAATCTGAAGAGCAAACGGTTCTTCCTCGAAGAAGAAAACCGTTGGGTGACGCTGAAAATTTCGGCGGCTGCTATGCGTACCATCAACAAAAACGGCTTGAGCAAAGCGCTGAAAAACGCCGCTGCGCTGCCTAAGATTTACTAACCGTTAGTCCGAGAGATCGAAAAAAATGGCTAAAAAAGGAAACCGCGTACAGGTGATCCTGGAGTGCACCGAGCACAAGGAGAGCGGGATGCCGGGTATGTCCCGCTACATCACCACCAAGAACAAGAAAAATACGCCGGATCGGATGGAACGCAAAAAATACAATCCGATTCTGAAACGCGTGACCGTTCACCGCGAAATTAAATAATCGTCATGGCAAAGAAAGTAGTCGCTACGCTCAAAACCGCCGCAAACGGCAAGAACGTAACCAAGTGCATCAAAATGGTGAAGTCGGAAAAGACCGGAGCTTATACCTTCAAGACCGAAATCGTTCCGAACGAAGAGGTGAAGGATTTCTTCGCAAAGAAATAATCCGGATTTTTCAGCCTCTGTCTTCGGCCTCTCTGTTCCTGCAGAGGAAGAGATTTCGTCTTATTTCTCCGGAGAAAGGAGGAGGCATATATCGACCGAAGATCGTTTGCATCGTCAGAGGGGTAGAGAACGGTGCAAAAACGACTTGTTCCGAAATAGCATATGGCTTCGGAGCAAGTCGTTTTTTCTTTGCCCCTTGTGACGCGAACAGGCAATCCGCCCGCATCCTATTGAGTATTCACGCCCCCGCCCCGGGCTACCGCGACTTTACTTCGGGCATATCGGGCGGCGTCGGCTACCGCGGCTATAGTTGGTCGTCTGCGGTGAACGGCATCTACGGAGCAGACTTGGATTTCTATTCTCAGTACCTCAACGCCAGCGACTCGGACTATCGTACCCACGGTCGTCAGTTGCGTTGCCTCTCGGAATAAACGGTGCGTGCCGCATTCCCAATTAGCAGCCTCTACCCTAATACCCTAAGGCTGGCCTCTACCACAAATTTGCCGAGGCGGCCTTAGCGATGCGCAAGCATCGCTCCGTCCCGCCGGGGTCACCCGGACGCCGCCCGCGCAGGGTAGTTCCGTCCGGCTCAAAGATCGAACCGCGCGCGACTGCTGGAGTAGGAAATCATTCAAACGCGTGATACGCGTTTGAATAAGATTTCCGCCAGCGCGCGGGCAAGAACAGCACCATGCTCGACCGCGCGCCACGCCTTAGAAGGGAAATCGTCAAAATGTGCTGGCACGTTTTGACAGGATTTCTCAAAGGCGCGCGAGAAACACAAAGCAAAACCCTGCGCCCCGCCAGGGGCGCGCGGGCCGGAGCCACCCCCGGCGTAGGCCTGCAACTTCGCGGTGCTTGTTTCCGGCTACGCTGGTTCCGACCCGCATAAACCCCACCCCGGGCTACCGCGGCGCAGGAAACAACGGACACTCGGGCGATTTGATAACTGTCGGCGGGAACGGATATAACTGGTCATCCAAAACCAACGGAACGAACGGCATGTTTTTAGGTTTCGACATGCAAAGCCTCCATCCCTGTTTTGCAAGCAGCCCGGGTCGCGGTCTTCCGTTGCGTTGCCTCTCGGAATAAACGGAAGCCTCGACTAATTGGGAACTTCGAACCCGGGCTTGGGTCTGATGTACTCCAAAGATTTTGCGACCCGCAGGGTCGCGCGGGCCGAGAGCCTCCCCCAGCGGGAGGCCCGCAACTCGCGTTGCTCGTTTGGGCACCCGCAGGCTTCGGCCCGCTACAACTCTGCCACTTTAAATGCTTTTCCCGCGCGCTGACGGAAATCTTATCCAAACGCGCATCTCGCGTTTGGATGATTTCCTTCTCCAGCTGTCGCGCGCGGGTGAGCTTTGACCCGCCTGAAACTGCCCTCGGGCCGGGCAGGCCCCACGTCCCGTGGACGGGGAAATGCTCTCGCATTTCCACTGGCAGCCTCTACCCTACTCTGTCACCCGTTCGCTGTCCGTGCGCAGAAAATCCTAAAACTCCATAGAAAAGCGCCTTGAAGAAAATATATCTTCAAGGCGCTCGCTAAGCATTTTCCGAGAATCAGATGCTTCCGAAATAGGGCTCGCACATCGCAACGATCTCCTCCTGCCGATGCTGACCTGCAATCAGGTAGAGATTGTACAGCGTCCGCAAACGATCCAACGCCTCGTCTTCGACCAACGCTTTCTTAGCCCCCCGGAACCGGTCGTAATAGTCTACGTATTCGGTCAGAATCGTTGCCGCCTGCCGCGCCAGGGCATTCCCCTTGTCATACGCCCCCGCCTTGTAGTACGCCTCGACCAGATAAGGCACCATATCGTCCATCCTCAGCTGCTCCAGCGGCATCTCGCGCATCGCCCTGTCCAGCACCTCGACCGCACGCGTCGTATCGCCCTGCGCCGTCAGCGCGTTGGCCAGCCGGGCGAACGACGAACGCAGCTGCGACGCCGCAAAGGTATTCGTGACGAACGCATCCACATAGACCCGCGGATCGCCGACATTACCGTACCGATAACGATTCATCAGGTTGTCGTACAGCGTCTCCGTATCGATCCGTCCGATGCCGAACGAGCGTTCGATCGGCGACTTGATCGGCACCAGCCGGTAAGCCATCCCGTCCTGCTGGAGATAAGACCACGACTTGCCCTGCCCGTCATAGCGCACCAGCCCCCACTTCAGCAGATCGGCCGCCGAAGTGAAGTAGATCGGCCGCGTCCAGTCGTTCGAGGCCAGCAGGTCGAGGAAAACCATCTCGCCCGCCGAGAGCACCGATTTGTTCGGGCTGATCTCCAGATAGATCGTATCCTCGATCAGGTGCGCATCCTCCGGCCGGACGACACCGCTTTTGATCACATTTTCTTTATCGACAGGGACTGCGATCCGCCGTGCCGGAACGATATCCATCATCGTTCCGGCCCGATCGACCATCACCCGCGTCCGCGGATCGTTGCTGTTCACCACCGTCATCACCTCCTTCGCCGTCCACGGTGTGCCGTCCGGCTTGTCCACCTCGCGGATCAGGAACTGCCCCACCGCATCGCCATAGTATTTCTCGCGCAGCAGCGAATGCGGAATCGGTTCCGACTCGTTGGCCTTCATCCGCATCTGGTCGATGTACCAGTCGCCGCCGATGTACGACGAGTTCATCACCCGCACATCCGGCCGCACGTTTTCCACCTCCTGGTTGTACCACAGCGGGAAGGTGTCGTTATCCCCGTAGTCGATAATAATCCCGTCGGGCAGCACGCTCGTCAGGTAGTTATACCCCATGTCGCGCGCCACGTAGCGATGACTCCGGTCGTGGTCGTCCCAGTTCTGTACCGCCAGCACCGTCGGCACCGACGCGCAGAGCACGAATGCCACCGCAGCCGCCACCCGGCCATTGGTCTTAAACGCCTTGCGGTGCAAGAGGTCGTACACCCACAGCACTCCCAGCCCGATCCAGATCGCGAAAGCGTAGAACGATCCGGCATAAGCATAGTCCCGCTCTCTGGGTTGCAGCGGCGTCTGGTTCAGGTAGAGGATAATGGCCAGCCCGGTCATAAAAAAGAGCAAGAAGACCACCAGAAAGTTCCGCCCGTCGCGTTTGAGCTGATAGAAGAAGCCGATCAGCCCCAAGATAAACGGCAGGAAATAGTAGTGGTTCCGCCCCCGGTTGGCCGCCACCTCCGACGGCAGATTGTCCTGCGGCCCGAGGTAGAGCTCGTCGAGCGGTCGGATGCCGCTCATCCAGTTTCCGTCGATGATCGAGTTGTTCTGAATGTCGCTCTGCCGCCCCACGAAGTTCCAGAGGAAGTACCGCCAGTACATGTTGTTGAGCTGGTAGGCGAAGAAGAACTTGAGGTTCTCGCCGAAGGTCGGCACGGTCACCATGGTGCCGTCCTCGGCCCGGACTTTCCGCCCTTTGATATCGGCCCATCGTTTGTACTCCTGCACATGGCTCGCCTCTGTGCTGTACATGCGCGGGAAGAGCATTCCGGCATTGCCGTCGTACTCGTAGCCCACGACCCTCTCCACCGGTTTATAGCGCCCGTTTTCGTCCACGAAATAGGACGAACTGAACTCCGTTCCGACCCGCGGTGTAGCGTAGCTTTCACCGTAAATCAGCGGCCGGCTGCCGTACTGTTCCCGGTTGAGGAACGAGAGCAGCGAATAGGGGTCGCTCGGGTTGTTGCTGTTCATCGGGGGGTTGATCCCGGCGCGGATCAGCACGATGCCGTAGGTCGAGATCCCGACGATCACCATGGCCGTGGAGAGCAGGATGGTATTCCACCCCGCCTGTCCGCGCTGCTGCGTCCGCCACACACCCCAGCCGAGGCCGCACAGCAAGAGCACCACGAACGTCACGAGTCCGCTATTGATTCCTAACCCGAAGCCGTTCACGAAGATCCGGTCGACGAACGCCCCGATCGAGACCACCGTAGGGGTCAGGATATAGAACGCTCCGGTCAGGAGCACCGAGACGACGCCCGGTTTCCACAGGTCGGCCTTCGGCCTGCCCGGGAATTTCTTGAAGTAGTAGATGAAGACAATGGCCGGAATCGCCAGCAGGTTCAGGATATGGGCCCCCACGGAGAGCCCCATCAGATAGGCGATGAGCACCAGCCACCGATTGCTCCCGGGCCGGTCGGCGACGTTCTCCCACTTGAGGATGGCCCAGAACACGACGGCCGTAAAGAGCGACGACAAGGCATACACCTCTGCTTCGACCGCCGAGAACCAGAAGGTGTCGGTCCAGGTATATGCCAACGATCCGATCGCCGCTGCCCCGATTACAGCCCAGCTCTGGCCGTCGGTGAGTTCACTCTCTTCCTTGCGGTACATCCGCCGCCCGAGGTGGGCGATGCTCCAGAAGAGGAAAGCGATCGTAAAGCCGCTCTCCAGCGCGGACAAGGCATTGATCGCGGCCGCCACGCGGGTCGGATCGCCGGCGAAGATCGCTCCCAACCGGTTGATCAGGAAGAAGAAGGGCGTTCCCGGCGGGTGTCCCACTTCGAGTTTGTAACTGGTGGCGATAAACTCGCTGCAATCCCACAGGCTGGCGGTGGGCTCCATGGTCAGCAGGTAGGTGAGGCTGGCGATCGCGAAAACGATCCAGCCGCCCCACAGGCTGCGTTTACCAAAACTGCTCATTGACTCTCTCTTTTTCGAATGGGTGATTGGTATGCTATTTGAAGTGGCTAAGTTAATCTTTTTTTACCGATTCACTGACAGCCGATTTCCTTGACCATATATTTTCATTGCCCGGGAGGGTACTGTTCTCTTTGTGAACAAAGAGAACCAGAAAACCGACGCTGCCAGCGAGAGCAATGCAAACAAAGTTTGCCAATTGCTGAGCGGCGAGGAGGAAGGCGAAGCCAAACTTTAGAGGATGCTCACGCATCCTAAAGCTGCCGGCGGCCCAACTCTCGGACTATTCTTTGGGCCGGGGATTCTTCCGGGGCGCGCGGGCACTCTTAGGGTAGAGGCGGCCATCTCGGAGTGCCCGCGGCACCGCCCCGGAGAACCCCGACCCAAAAGACTTTCGAAGACTGAGGACTGCGGAGCCTAAGGAGTAGCGTAGCTAACTAAAAGTCTTTTGGGTACCTTTTCTTCAGAAAAGGTACGGTTCCGTCCGGCTCTAAGAATAGAAATGGCAATAAATGATTAACTTCGAAACGTTAAAAAGAGCAAATTCTTATTTTATGAAAACATGGATTTTTACGGCGCTACTGGTTATGGCCAGCGCCGCAACCGCACACGCCCTCGTTCCGCAGCAGCAGGACAATGCAAAAACCACCGCATCCCAACCCGCCTTCGCCGACTTCGAAGGCCAGGACATGAAAGGCCGGACAGTGAAATTGTCGGACTACGTGGGGCGTGGGAAATACGTGCTGGTGGATTTCTGGGCCTCGTGGTGCGGGCCGTGCCGCAAGGAGACCCCCGTGATCGCGCAAGCCTATGAGAAATACAAGGACAAAGGGTTGGAAGTGCTGGGGCTTTTCGTGGCAGACAAGCCCGAGAACCTGAGCAAAGCCGTGAAAGAGTTGAACATCACCTGGCCGCAGATGATCGACACGAACAATGCCGCAGGGAGGTTATACGGAGTGCGGGGAATTCCCCACATCGTGCTGTTCGGGCCCGACGGGAAGATCGTGGCACGCGGGCTACGCGGGGAGGCCATCGACCGGACGCTGTCCGAATACCTGAAATAGTCCACCGGACGGAAACAAGACGGAACGGGTTCCTGAATCGGCCGCGAAGGTCGATTCAGGAACCCGTCTGTTTTCAGGCCTGTCAAAAGATTTCGGAGAGGATACGCAGCGAATTGACGTTATAGATCGCGTCGGTATGATAGCCGTAGAGGTCGATCAGCCGTTCCAGCAGCGCCACCCGCTGCTCGCGCGCCAGTCCGACCGCTCCGAGCTCCTCCGGCCGACAAGCGTCGAGGGTGTGGAACAGCGCCGCCTCGGCCGGCGGCATCACCAGCGTGTGGGCCGGCGGCTCGGCCGTGTAGAGCCCGTTCCGGTAGTCCAGCGAGTAGCCCGGGGCATAGGTGTCCCGCGGGGCATACCCCATGTACTCGGTCAGCCGCACGAGGAACCAGAGGTGGAAATTGGCCACCCCCTCCTCCATGTCGTCCAGCTCGGTGATGGCCTCCTCGACGAAGCGGTAGAGCCCCGGATCGGGCTCATCGTCCTGGATCAGCCGGTAGAGCAGTTCGGAAAGAAACAGAGCGATCGAGCTCTTGACGATGTCGAACGGGATATGGCTCAGCGCCACCCCCAGCTGGGGCTGTTCGATGTTGTGCATCTCGCTGCGCCCCGCCCAGGCGTCGAAATCGAGGATGAAGAGCGGCTGGAAGAATCCCCTCGTTCCGTTCTGCGCCGAGAGTTTGGCCACGTAGCTCCGCCGGCCGTAAGCCGCCGTAAAGATGCGGACGATCAGTTTGCGGTCGCCGTACTTCATGGCATGGAGCACGATGCCGCGCGCCTTGTAACGGCCGCGCGGCACGGCCGCTTTCTGTCCCTTGCGCGGCAGCGGCGGAGCAGGCACGTTGGGCGGGAATGCGCGGGGAGTCTCTTCGGTCATCGGTTTTCGTTTCGGTTAAGATGGGTTGCGTCCGGCGTGGAGAGGGTTATCGCCGGTCTTCGTCGATGCGCGACAAGAGGTACTGTCCGTACGGATTCTTGGCCATCGGAGCCGCAATCTCCCGCAGCCGTTCGGCCGTAATCCACCCTTTGCGGTAGGCGATCGCCTCCAGACAAGCCACCTTGAGCCCCTGCCGTTTTTCGATCACCTCGATAAAGGTCGAGGCCTCGCTCAGCGAGTCGTGCGTTCCGGTGTCGAGCCAGGCGAATCCCCGGCCGAGCAGCTGCACCTTCAGTTCGCTGTCCTGCAGAAACCGCTCGTTGACCGTGGTGATCTCCAGCTCGCCCCGGGCCGAGGGTTTAATCCGTTTCGCCACGTCCACCACCCGGTTGGGATAGAAGTAGAGCCCCACCACCGCATAATTGGATTTCGGATTTTTCGGTTTCTCCTCCAGCGTCTCGGCATTGCCCTCGGCGTCGAACGAGACCACGCCGTACCGCTCCGGATCGCTCACCCGATAGCCGAAAATCGTCGCTTTCGGGGCCGTCGGATGTTCGGCCGCCGCCACCGCCTCGTGCAGCATCTCCGAGAAGCGCTGCCCGAAGAAGATATTGTCGCCCAGCACCAGACAAACCGCATCCGAGCCGATAAACCGTTCGCCGATGATGAAAGCCTGCGCCAGCCCGTCCGGCGAGGGCTGTTCGGCGTATTCGAACCGCACGCCGTAGTCCGACCCGTCGCCCAGCAGCCTGCGGAACCCCGGCAGGTCGTGCGGGGTCGAGATAATCAGAATCTCCCGGATCCCGGCCAGCATCAGCACCGAGATCGGGTAATAAATCATCGGTTTGTCATAGATGGGGAGCATCTGCTTGCTCACCCCTTTGGTGATCGGATAGAGGCGCGTGCCGGAGCCTCCGGCGAGTACGATACCTTTCATCGGGTCTGTGCGGTTTTGATACTTCGCACAAAGGTACGGTTTATTTCGGTGGGTTGCGCACCCGTCCGGCCCGATCCGCAACTACCGGTCGGCCCGGCCGCGCCCCTCGTACCAGTCGATAAAGGCGCGGTTCACCAGCCGGTTGCCTCCCGGCGTGGGATAATCGCCCGAGAAGTACCAGTCTCCCGAGTGATTCGGACAGGCCCGGTGAAGATTTTCGATCGACTGGTAGACCACCTCCACGGGCGACGGGCAGTCGGGAGGCGTAATCATACGGGCGATCCGGTCGGCGATCTCGCGGTCGGTGAACGGCTCGTAGATCCGTCTGACGTGGTTTACGATCCGCTCCTTCGGCAACCCCTCCTGAGCCCGGCAGGCGGCGTAGACCTCGTCGATGCGTCCGGACATCCCCCGTTCGTGCAGCAGCTCGATGGCTGCGTTGAAGGCGATGAACTCGCCCATGCTCGACATGTCGATCCCGTAGCAGTCGGGGTAGCGGATCTGGGGCGAGCTGGAGAGGATGACGATCTTCCGGGGCCGCTGCCGGCTCAGGATGTGGACGATGCTGCGGCGCAGGGTCGTGCCGCGGACGATGCTGTCGTCGATCACCACGGCGGTGTCCACCCCCGGGCGGATCGTGCCGTAGGTCGTGTCGTAGACGTGCGCCGCGAGATCGTCGCGGCTGGCATCCTCGGCGATGAAAGTCCGCAGCTTGATGTCCTTCAAGGCCAATTTCTCGCGCCGCACGCGCATCGCCATGATATCGGTGATCTCGGCCTCGGTCAGCGTGGCCCGCGCGGCCAGCAGGGCGTGGCACTTCCGGCGGTTGAACTCCTCTTCGAGCCCCTCGACCATCCCCATATAGGCCACCTCGGCGGTGTTCGGGATGAACGAGAAGACGGTGTGGGCGAAATCGGCATCGACCCGCTCCAGCACCTCGGGCACCAACAGCCGGCCCAGCTCTTTGCGTTCGCGGTAGATGTCGCGGTCGCTGCCGCGCGAGAAGTAGATACGCTCGAAGGAGCAGGGGGTCGGCCGTTCCGCCTTCCGGATGCGAACCATGCGCCGTTCGCCGGTTTTGGTGACGATCAGCGCCTCGCCGGGCTCCAGCTCGGCGACCTGCTCGGTCTCGATGTCGAACGTGGTTTGCAGCACCGGCCGTTCGGAAGCGACCGCGACCACCTCGTCCGAGACGTAATAGAACGCCGGCCGAATCCCGTGCGGATCGCGCAGGGCGAAGAGGTCGCCGCTACCGGTCTGCCCGCAGATCACATAGCCGCCGTCCCACAGTTCGGAGGCCTCGCCGAGGATGCGGGCGAGGTCGATATGCGTCTCGATCGCCTCGTTCAGGGCCGCACCGGCCAGCCCCTGCTCTTTGTAATGCCGATACTGGCGGTCGACCTCGCTGTCGAGCAGGTAGCCGAGCTGTTCGAGCATGATGAAGGTGTCGGCATTGTGGCGGGGGTGCTGGCCGCGGGCGACGATGTGGTCGAAAATTTCGTCCACGTTGGTGAGGTTGAAGTTCCCGGCCAGCGCGAGGTTGCGGCACCGCCAGTTGTTCCGCCTCAGGAACGGATGGGTGTACGAAATGCCCGACCGTCCGGTGGTGCTGTACCGCAGGTGGCCCATATAGACCTCTCCGAGGAAGGGTTCGAGTTCGGGGTGGGCCTCCCGGTCGCGCCGGACGGCGTCGAAGAGCTCCTGAATGGCTCCCGCTCCGACGGCGCGTTCGCGGAAAATATACTCCTCGCCGGGGGCGGCATGCAGCTTCACGGAGGCGATGCCGGCCCCCTCTTGTCCGCGGTTGTGCTGCTTCTCCATCAGCAGGTAGAGTTTGTTCAGCCCCCACCACCGGGTGCCGTAGCGCTGTTCGTAATGATCGAGGGGCTTCAACAGCCGCACCATCGCAATGCCACATTCGTGTTTGATGCTGTCGCTCATCTGGTCTGTTTTTATCTGGTCGTTTTTCGGTGTATGCTCCCGCCGGATACGACAAGAGGACATAGCGCAGTCGATGCAGCAGCTATGTCCTCTTGCCGAGACGTGTCGTATGTGCACGCTCCGCAGCCTGTCGCGGCTCCGGAACGAAGTATCGCCCCTCCGATTCGATGCGGTCGATGTCGTCGGTCCGGCGCATCGCGACGACGGATGCCCCCGAGAGGAGAGCATTCCGCAAAACGGACGATATGGCAGCCATTCGAATCATAAGGGTAACAGCAAAGATACGGATTTTCCGCTCCGTTTCTCCCTGTTCCCTGCGAATTCCCCGGCCCCGCCCCCGGCCGGCCGGGAGGGCTACCTCGGATTCCCCAAAATATTGAACTGTTCCATCACCTCCGGCCGATGCCGCTTGCTCACCGGAATCCGGTGCTGTCCGATATAGAGCGTATTGCCGATAAAGGCGTCGATGCGGTCTACATTCACGATGTAGGAGCGGTGGACTCGCTGGAAAAAGACAGCGCTCAGTTTGGGCGTGATCTCGGCCAGGGTGAACGACAGCGTCAGGTAGCGGCCGCCCTCCAGATAGAGGTGGCAGTAACTGCCCGAGGCCTCGACGAACAGGATGGCCGTGAAGTCGATCTTCCGGAACCGCTCTTTCTCCTTGATAAAGATGGAGTGCGGCGAACGTTTCGCCGGCGCCTCGTCCGACAGGCTCCGAGCGGCAATCATCGTCCGGGAGCCCGGCAGACCCGGCTCCGGAAACTGTAAACTTTTACGAAGAGGATGATAAAATTTTCCCATAACATAAAGTAAGGTAAAAATGACCGTATTCGTCGCTGGAATTGAGAAACCGGCACGCAAACGCCAACTCTTTTCAACCGGTGGAACGAATCGGTTTGCGAATCCCGTCTGCGGGTTTGTCACCGGATTTCCCCCTCCGGCCCTCTTCGCGCCGGAGAGCCCGACGCGGGTCTTCCGTAAAATGTTATCTTTGCAAAACCGTATCGGTACCTTTTTCAACCGAAAATCATGACACAGGAAACGACTGCCCCAAAAACGAACACCCCCCAAGAGATCGATCTGCTGGCCCTGCTCCGCCAGGTGTGGAGCGCGCGGCGACGGATCGTGAAATACACCGTGATCGGTGCCGTGGCCGGCCTCATCATCGGGTTCAGCATTCCGAAAAGCTACGTCACGACGATCAAGCTCGCTCCGGAGAGCAAAAACGGCTCTCAGGGCGGAGGCGGCATGGCCGGGCTGGCGGCTATGGCCGGGATCAACCTGAACCAGGGCGCAGGAAACGACGGGATTACGACTGCCATCTTCCCGGAAATCGTCCAGAGTACGCCGTTCCTGCTGGAGTTCGCCGAAATTCCGGTCACGCTCTCGGCTCCGAAGGGTGAAACGGGTGTACAGATGTCCCTGTTCGACTATGTGACGGAACACCAGAAACAGGCGTGGTGGAAATACGTGACCTCTTTCCCGGGAAAGGCGATCGGCTGGGTGACCTCGATCGGACGGGATCGGGAAGAGGAGACCGTTCCGGCATTGGATTCGGTCGATCTGTTCTTTTTGCCGGCACCTTACAAGGCTTTCGTGGGGGCTCTGAACCAGATGCTGCAGGTCGAAGAGGACAAAAAGTCCTCGATGCTGGAGGTGAAAGTAACGATGCAGGATCCGCTGGTGGCGGCAGTGGTGGCGGACTCGCTGGTGACGAAGCTCCAGCGGTACATGACGGTCTACCGGACACAAAAGACCCGCAACGATCTGGAACAGACCATCCGTCAGAATACCGAGGCGAGAATCCGGTACTACGACGCGGAAGACCGGCTGGTGGCGGCGGTAGACCAGAACCGGACGATCAGTTCGGAAGCGCTCCGGACGCGGATCGAACGGCTGCGCAACGAGCGCGACATCGCTTATAACGTGTACAACCAGACGGCGTCGCAGGTGGAGGTAACGAAGATCAAGCTGCAGGAGGAGACGCCGATCGCGACGGTCGTCGAACCGGCGATCGTTTCGGATCGTCCGGCATCGCCGAACAAGATGTTGTTTTTCATCGGCTTCGCCTTTCTGGGGGGATTCATCGCCGTGGGGGTCGTGGTCGTGAAGTCGCTGCTCGTCTCGGCTTCGGAGGCGAGAACTGATACTGATCCTAACTCTGCGGAGCTTCAGGCGTAAACAGGCAGTTTGTACTGTTAGTATAAAGCGAAGGCTTTACCCTTGAAGACGGGGCGGACGTATGACCGTGTCCGGTTTACGATCCGGCTCAAGGCGGGGTTGTACAAGTCGCCGAAACAGAATTTACTTTCCCAATTATATCTAAAACGATACAATGAAGCTTTGGAATACGCAAAAGAGAATTACAAAGTAGCTCCAGATAATAGTTATCATATAACAGCATGTTTTCAATGCTTATTGTGTAAGCACAATCGTTCCAAAGACGATGAGAGAATAATGCACCAACTAATAGAACATGTTAAAGAAAGCTTCATCATCCCAGATAAAGAAGAAGTGGAAACAGGAATGGCTCTTCTTTGGAAAGTACGTACACCAGGACAAGACCGCACTCAGTTATATAACGAGATTAAAACTATACAAAAAAATATCCTGGACATAAATACATCCAAGATATTGCATCGAATTGTTTAAGCTCTCTTAATAAATAATAGTTCAAGATAACTTTAAGTGAAGTGTTTCTTGGTAAATTATCTTGAACAGGACAAATGCTAATACTAAAAAGCCTTTCTTGAAAGAGAGAAAATAATTTAAACTCGTTATTTATCTTATATTAAATAGATTAAGGGTATTACATTCATCTTATACCCTGTTACTCTTTTAATTTTTCGTGTAACCTTTCACATCCGTAATAGTCCAAAACATAAATGGGAAACGCGCTAAGAACAGACACGTGAGGACATGCTTGATCAATATGCTTGTTTTTCTGTTTGGAAAATATATCCTGTTGTGAACAAAGATCCTGCGGAAAGTCAAAGACATCGTGAACAAGATCGTTCATCTTGCATAGATGTGCCGTAATCAATTCCTTCCAAGTAGAAGGCGTATACTTATTGATGTTGGATAATTGAGGGTTGCTGGTTTCGGTCACAATCTTTTTATAGTGAGGCTCTTTCAAACAAGTCTCTTTGTCGGCACAAGCATTTAAGTTGGGACAATTGCCGCGCTTGCATTTTACCGTCAACTCCTTGAAACTCTCCAGGACGGTATAATGGCGCAAAGCTTCGACCATCGGATAACTGATATAGAGTTTCCCGTTTTCGGTTTCGTTGTCGA
>ERZ777305.2483-NODE-2483-length-15623-cov-3.539054_pt1 | contig 15623 bp, 23 predicted proteins | sample MGYA00374965_ERZ777305 | MGnify/ENA primary metagenome ERZ777305 (study PRJEB29328, sample SAMD00013331) | mouse gut metagenome | study: EMG produced TPA metagenomics assembly of the Metagenome analysis of fecal microbiota from mouse which was promoted... | reverse complement strand
CAGGGTATTCATCAGCAGGCAGACCAGCAGAAACAGCGCCAGCGCAATCAGGAATTCTATGCTGGTGTCTGTAAATTGGTATTCGGGGTTGCGCATTTTGTCACCTGACCTTCGTAAAAATGGGATAAAAAATGCGCCCTCAACAAATTGAGAACGCGAAAATATTTTAAAAAAACCTAAAAAGCCCTTGACATACTCGGCAGAGTATGTTATAATATAGTCACAGTAAGGGAAAACCTTACAAGTCCACTGGGCAGGAGGTAGAAAGGAATGGAGCAAAGCATGACACAGGCAGAACTGATAATCTTTCTGGAAACACTGGCCGAGAACGTGGAACTGAAAGCGGGGTCCGGCCAGGAAGCCGCCCAAATCATCCGAGACAAGATAGAACAGCTGAAATAAAAAATGGGCCCCAGCCATCCAAAGCAAAGGGAACCCAAGAACGACCGGGGCCTGTCCCCTGGTCGTTCTTATTGTACCATGTTTCTATGGAAAAAGCAACAGTAAAATGGAGGTGCTTATGAGCCGTACTTCCAGCGAGGTCAAGCGCAGATACAACAGTAAAACCTATAAACGGTGGAGCGCTGACCTGCGTTTAGAGGATTTCAGCAGGCTTGAGGATATGCGCGGCGAAATGAGCCGGGCGGCATTTTTGAAAGAACTGCTGAAAAGCTATGAAACAGCGCAAACAACGGACACAGACCAGGCCGGGGAATGATCCCGGCCTTTCCTATTCCCCGGCGCTTATTTCCACCTCCACCACAGGCACAAGCTTTCCCGGCTCCAGCGCGTCCCCCTCAAAGCTGATATTGATCACCTTCGCCCTGGGTTCCCAATCCTCTATGGCCTCCCTCACCCCGCTTATCATCATGGCCTTGGCCACCGGCAGGGGCTTATCCAGAAACTCATTTGTAACGCCGAAGTCCCTATAAAAGGGCGCCGATCCCTTTGGCGTGGCCAGTATAAGAGCGATATTCTGCAAAACCGCGCTGACCGTCTCCTGTTCGTTCAGCCGTATGTTTCCAAGGTCCGAAGCCCTCACCTGATAACTCATTTTATCACCCCCTATCTTGTGATATATTCTTGTAATTCCACTGAGACCTCCGCCTCGGTGGGGTTGCCCCGCTTGTCGTGGCGGGTATATTTCGCGCTGTGCCGTAAGAGGTTCCAGCGGTACTTGCCGTAGGGCCGCTCCCCTATCACCAGGGGCACGGCCTTACCGCTGCGCTCTATGTTCCAGAGCTTCACTATCTCCGGGATTATATCCACCCCCAGCTCCGCGCTCAGTACCATGGTAAAGCTCATTTTGTCCGGGTCTATCCCCGTGAACTCCGTCAGTGCGTTCATGTTGTGCCGCTGATGGGCGCTGTACCGGGCCGAGCCGGACCAGGTCACGTTATCTATAGTCTCTATGGTCTCCTCGGAAACCTCAAAGACCATGTCTCCCAAACACCCCACCACCATCAGTTGGTTCCCTCCTCTATTCGCCCCAGGATATATCCGTCGCTGTCGTCGGCGGGCAGGAACAGCGTTAAAACCGTGTCGTTTACCCGGGGCAGCCAGGGGGTGACGGTTACGCCGTGCCTGTGGCTCTCAAAGGCAGCGTCCCCGCTGCCACCCGCCGCCGCTTCTGTCTGCTGGGGCTCGTTTATCTTAGGGATAAAGGGCGGGCTTGCCAGTACATACAGCATACCCGAAGCCATACCGTCATCATGAAACTTTACCCGGGCCCGGCGGGCGGGGATGTCCACCGCTGTCACTGTGCCCACCCGCACCATCCGGCCCAGCACCCTCTCTATATCGTTCTCGTCCATGCTGCCCTCCTATGTCCTTCTCAGCTGTACCTGAGTGGTATACCCGTTCTTGTCCACCTTGTGCACAGCCCTGTTTATGATGTACCTGCCGTCAAAGGCTCCCCATTTATCCAGCTCCACCGTGTTCCCGGCCAGCAGCAGCGGGTCCCCGGGGAGGGTGAATTTTGGAGTCATGGAGAAGGTGTTATGCAGCTTGAGCTGGTTCTTGGCTATTGTCTGAGCCTCTCCTGAACTCTGGGCCTTCGCCTTTATCTCCAGCCGCTGGCCCCCTTCCCCCGAGTATGCTATGCCCTCTATGCACCGGCCGGTCAGCGGGTCCGTATAGCTCACCCGGCAGGAGGAATACCGGGCCTCCCCCTTGCGGAAGGGCAGGCTGTATTTTATATATCCGCCACCCTTTCGTATGGTCCGCACCGGGGCTCTCTGCTCGAACTGTCCTCTGTCAAATATCACCAGCCTTCTGTCCGTAGCCTTTAGTGAAAGCCCCGCGTTCTTACACAGCCGCTCCAAAAACTGCATATCGCTCTGGCGGTACTGCTCCAACCGCTCATAGCCTGGATTTAAAGATGACAGGTACATACAGCCAAGGTTTCCCATGAGCCCCGCCCCGGTGAGGGTGGTGCACACATAGGCAATAGACGGCAGCGTCACCTTCGCCGTCCCGCAGAGGTTTATGCCGTCCTCATACATTTTAAGCTGTATGCTTCCCGCAGACTGTTTCATGTTTCATCCCTCCTTTAACCCAGTGCCGCCTGCACATAGTTGACGTCGTATTCCAGCGTGAAGTCGCACTCCTGCATGGGGCTGGGCGGGGTGATGTAGATGTGAATATGGATTATCCCCGCCATAAGGTCAAGCAGGTTGTTCTCGCTCTCCAGCATCTCAGCACGTGCCCCCAAGAGGTGCTCCGCCGCCACCTGGCCGTTGAGCCAGATATTGCCGGTGTCCAGAATGTTGTCGATGAGCCGCCGGTTCATGGGCCTGTCCAGCTTGCTCCAGAAGGTGCGGATCAGGGTGTTGCCTACCCAGTCGAACATGGGATGCCGCCCATTGACGGCATTTTTCTTGACTTTCCCGCCACAGTGTGCTATACTCTATATTGTAATTGTTGGTATGCATGGCACACTATGTGCGGAAGCTGCCTTACGCCTAGCTGGAGACTTGGCGTAAGGCGGTTTTTCTTTTATAGCGGCTCCGGGCTATCCCCCGCCGCTTCCGGCAGCTTATAAATAACGCTCCCCGCCCAGGCCTCACGGACCAATCCGTCAGATACCCTTGTCAGCTCAAGCTCCAGCCAATAATTGTAATTGACCCAGCTGCGCACGATCATGGCCGATACGGTACAAATGTCACCCTCATAAAGCACCTCCTGCCCGGACCAAAAAGCCGCCCTGGCGTCAGCCTCCTGTGGCGTGGGCCCGTCCTCGTTTGCGGACGGGATATCTGCGGCCCTGAGGCTGTCGCTCTCATTTTCCCAGCCGACCCAATCAAGGCGGGCCACCGTCACCGAATGGCCGCACATATCCTGAAGTTCCGCGCAGACCTTCATACAGCCGCTTTCCTCCGCCCTCCTGCATACCAGCCCGGATATCTTTTCGTATGTAATTCCTTTATATATCACCGGCACCCCCGCGACCATGGCCCTTGCCGCTTCCTCGATAGTAACCACTTTCCGCCCCCTTCTACGATAAAAACTAACCGTCCACTTCAGTCCAGGTAATCTGCGGCATACCGCCGTCCTCTCTGTTGAATCGGGGCCGCTGCAGGGCCCTTTTGCACTCCCGGAGCATATCATACAGTTGGTTGATAAATTTATCGTTGACGGCCTCCACCGGGGAGATAACCGCCCGGATAAGCAGCCCCGCTTTTACGGCTATATAGGTCCGATTGTCCGCCGTTTTCCTCTCAAACATCCGCAGCATACCCATCTCCTCCTCCAGCGGGGCCAGGTACTTGCTGTCAATGAAGATGATACCCTCCCGGCCCATAAGTGGGATAAGCTCCCGGCCCATGCAGATAACTCCCAGCTCCATCTCCTCAAGCGCCGTCTCTCCCGGGTCCGTGTCCTCTGCATTGATGCCTTCATCCCAATCCCGGCGGGTGAAATACAGCCCCGCCCTTTTCTTCTCGGTGATATCGAACATTTTGCAAAGGCTATCCTCGTCCAGCAGGGGAAGTCCGTGCAGAGGATATGCCGCGCTTCCGTCCCCGAGCCACTGGGAAGCTTTCCCGGCGCTGTCCGACTTGTCATAAAGCGCAAAATTCTTAGTCTTATTGCATAAAGCCGCTATCTTTTTGAGTTTCATATTAACCGTCTGTCTCCTTCCAAGGCAATTCCCGAAGCATATTTTCTTCGCCCATTATGGGCAGCAGACTGTCCTTCATGAACACCGGCGTACCCGAGACTCGCGCCACTTCAACTATATTTTCCACCCATTCCCGCCTTGGGGAATGCCGCTTGCCCCCGGGGCCGGTCATAGCGCCAAGGATAAACCATTTCTGGGCAAAATCCCTGCCGCGTCCTGCGCTATTGAACTCCTCCAGCATGGGCTCAATGCTGATAAAAGTATTATGCCGGTCGCTCCACCAAAAGGGGCTGTCTGGGGTTGGAGCAGACGAGCCATACCAGAAATTATCCTCCTCTGGCAAAATTCCAGCCATAGCAAGGCTTGTGTAACGCTCGGGGTTTTTCGTCAGAAACAGGTATCTGTGCTGAGGGGCTTTCTTGCAGGCCTCAAACACCTCCTCTATCCACTCCACCGGCACCCACTCACCGAACAGGTCGGCCATGCTGCAAACAAAGATGGTCTGCGGCTTCCTTTTGTGCCGGGGCTCCTTCAGGCGGTAAGCGTGAAAAGTGGGCTCAAACAGGAAGGGATAGGGATTGTTATCGAACTTGTTATCCACCATATGCCCGCCGCAATGAGTCGCTGGATATCCGCTAAAGTCGGGAAGCTCCTTTCCAAACCTACGAGATATTCTTCGTGCATAGCAGTAATCGCACCCATGCCTGCAGCCCGTGACCGGGTTCCAGGTGCTGTCGCACCACTCAATTTTTGTTTTGTTCATGCTCTGCCTCCTCCCTGCTTATCCTCTCAAACTCAATGACCCACACCCAGGGATTAGCCTCCCAGCCGTAGAGGGCGCGGTCTTTGGGCTTGAAAGCTGCATCCCAAACATAAAAGAACCCCAATGCTGTAGAAGTGTAGTCGCTACACCCCTCTTTTTCTGCCTGCTCATCAGTAATATCCTGCAGCCGCTCCACACGCACGTCAGTCACCCGCAGGAAAATCCGCGCAGCCTCGCGGGGCATATGGATAGATGGGCGCCACGGCATATTTTCTCTGTGGGTTCCATCTGGATTTACCCAAAAGCCAAATGGTCCACTGTCATAATCAGCCGCATAAAAATATCTGCCAGTTTCCTCAATGGGCTGCTCGTTTCCGTCTAAATCATAGGCATATTGCCACGTCTCCCGCACATACAAGATGTCACCGGGGCGATAGGAAGCATATTTTTGAATGTAAATTTCTGTTCCAATCCAACAGGAAGAAATGCTATAATCCTTGATATGGGTATCTTTATCAAACTCGTTTATCTCATCATCGAACCATAAACCTTCGCCTTGAAGGTATTCACATCGTTTCGCTTTTCTGGTATTATGCGGCTTCACCACCCGTCGGGTCACGGTCTTGCGATTATCAAGTGTAGCACGAACCATTTCAGTGTTGAAAAGTATTGGTTTCATGGTATTGGACGGTCTAATCTTCATCTTCTGTCCCTCCTACCTCCTTCCCCCAGCTCTCCCACCCGGGACGCGTATTGCGCGCAAAAAGCTCAATCTTCCTTGCGTCCGGAAACATATCTTCAAGCATTTCATAGGCGCACTCCGGCTTTTTGCTGTGCTTTGCCGCCTGTTCTCGCAGAACCGTGGCGTATTTCCCCCGGGTCTCCTTACACGGCATCAGCATTCGCCCGGGTCGATAAAACCACAACAGGTACTCGTGAGAAAACCTCATCGTAAAGGCGGGGGCGACTCCGTTGGTCTTGTCCCATATGATCCGGGCGTGGAGCTTATACCCCAGCTTCTTCATCTCAGCCTCGGCGGCAAAGAGAAACTTGTCAATAGTCCACATAAAGACATTGTGTTTTTCCGCGGCGGCGCTGAAAAAGGGCTTATGCAGTTCAAATATCTCTCTCAGCTCCAAAGTAGGATAGTCCAGCTCCCGGCCCTGGACGGGCCTGCATTTTCTCAGCCCGCCCTTCCTCTGCTGCCACGACGGATCGGTGTAGATTATTTCATAGCCCTGGGTTTTGTTCATGTCTGTGTCTCCTTCGGTTTGCGGCGATAGGCAAGCCAGCGCCTCTCATACCCATAATCTTCGATGTGCTGCGCATAAAATGGGTCAAGAATATTCCAGTGTGGCGGCGGACTGGCCTTTTGCAATCCAACGTGCCAATAGGGTTCTCCCCCCATCTCCCGCAGCTCCTTCAGTGTCAAGGGCTCATTGGGCGGCTCATAGCGGCGGTTCCATCTCTCCACGGCTTTCTGAGGGTCTGAGAATATTGAAGAACCTATCCCGCAATTTGTACACCTCACATACCAAGTTCTGCAAAGCTCTTCCAAAACAGCCTCTCTCCCGCAAAATGGGCACAGTTTAAGTTCCATCTCTCGATATAGGTCTACCTCTGGCCTGCGTTTTCCTGTCCACCGCAGGCCCCCGGCTTGTCCTATGCACTTCCCCCCGGCGGCGCGTAAGCTTGTCCCGTTCTCTGTATCCAGAATGTAGGTCACAAGCCGTTTATACTCCATAACCTTGCTGGCCTGGTTCTCTTAAAGGTTGTAGGTCGGCGGGCCTCGGCGGGTGTCGTTAGCACCTGCCGGGGCGTTTTTGCGTTGTCCCTCTCTATCGTCTATGGTATAATTGGGACGGTAGAAGGGAGGAGGTCTTATCTACTCATCCGCCGCTTGCTGCGGCAGAGAGGGGGTGAACACATATGGCAAAGTCAAATAAAGAACTTGCGGTCGAACTGGCTGGCGCATATATTCAAGGAATATACTCTAGCGCAGAACGTCCTTCTGTGAGTATGGATGAAGGAAAGTTCAAGCAGATTCTGAATGCTTGCTATGAGGCGGTTTCAAATCTGCCAGATGATCCTTCTCACTAACATTAAAGGGTAATTCATCAACTTTTTTGTGTAGCCGCCCCTGTAGCCCCACTACAAGGGCGGCTATCTCTTCGGGCTTGCCTTTGATGGTGATTTCCAAGCACCTCACCTCCTTTCCTGCACACGTCCTTTAAGACAAACCACGGCTCCCCATCCTTCTGGATGGTACGGATTTCCCCGAATTCGGGGTTGTTGAAAATTTGCAGGCTGTTCATTCTGTCTCCTTTCTGTTGCTCCCTTGTGCCGCCCTGTGGTATAATTTGGGCGGTAGGAGGGAGGTGGTCTTGTCTGCTCGTCCGCCGCTTACTGGGGCAGAGAGGGGGTGAAATTGTAATGGACATTGATAAAATCCGCGAAGTAACTAGAGACGTTGCCGAAAAGGTCAATAGAGAACATCCCTTGGTCACCCACGAAGGGATAGCGGATACTATCTCAAAAGCGGTCGCCGCCGCTTTTGAGGAGTACGAGAGACAAAAACACGAGAAACATTGATTCACACAGCAGAGGTGCTTTCCTTCTCAGGGGGGCACCTTCTGCTTTCCTTTATTTTTGTGATGGCTTCACCGGATTCCAGTTCTTCCCAGGTTATACTGAGGCTTTCAAGCTCATCCCATGAAACACCAAGGCGCTCAAGCTCGTCATACGTTGTGCCAACCATCTTGCTCACCTCCCTTCGCCCGCCGCTTTACGCCGGGCGGTCGCGCTGGTTTTATCAAGATATTGATTTTCCATTGCTTTTTTATTGATGGTGCTATATAATAATGTTAAAATACATTTAGAAAGGATGATTACCCTGAACTACGTATACCTTGTCGATACAAAAGGTATGACTCCAGAAGATAGAAAAACGGTTGAATCACATATGGAGAAATTTGGTGAAGTGTTCACCACTCCCCATTCTACTCGTGGTGTTCCCCCACGGTATTTTGTGATAACAAAGTACACTCCAGAACAATTTTCATCCTTCACCCATCCTGAGAACTTCCCTTGGCAGGATGTAGCCGGCTGGGATTTGAATCAGCTTTAATGTCTGACTAGCTAGGCTTATGCCCGGCCTTTTTTTCTTCGTAGTACCTTATGTAGGTTCTTTTGCTCTCCGGGTCAAAGTCGATGATAATTTTCAGCTTTTTCCCAACGCAAACTGGTCGAGTTATGAGCTGTGCGATAGATGTTGCGTGTATAAATCCCTCCGTTGGTACGAAAAACTCAGCTTTCTTTTTATACCTCATGTTCCACTTCCCCCCGGTTCAGCGCGGGCGCATAGGTCACTGACGCTGACACCAAGCACATCAGAAAGGCTAAGTAAGTCGCTAACTTTAATAAGCCTGCGTCCATTTAGCATATCTGTCATCTGCTGACCAGTTAGACCAGCTTGCTTTGCAACAAACAACTGCTTTAGCCCCTTCTGGTTCATAATGCGGTTTAAGTTTTCAGGCACAGGTGCATTGTTTTCTGAGATTAACATATGCTCACTTCCTTTCTTTTCCCGCCCCCTCACGCCGGGCGGTCGCGCTGGTTGTGCATGGTTTTCCTGCTTGTTAACTGCTCCTGAGTAATCATTCCATTTATAAAAGCTTCTGCCATCGCTGCTATAATGGGACGCTTACTTTCTGGAACGCTTTGGAGAATGTCTGCAATGGTGTTTCCGTCCTTTACCATTGTTGAAAATGTGTCCCTGTACATTTTATCAACTCCTTTTTGTGCTTATGTGACTATTGTAAGTCCTAAACACACGTTTGTCAATAGCTTTTTTGTGTCTTTCTGACTTTTTGTTGACATTCGCACTTTTTCGTGCTATCATTACAAGTAGAAATGAAGGAGGTAGCATCATGCAGGAGCGCATAAAAAAGCTGCGTAAGGCTCTTGATCTTACGCAACAAGAATTTGGTGATCGAATTGGCATTAAAAGGAATACTATTGCAAACTACGAAACCGGTCGTAATGAACCTATCGATGCTGTGATTTCTCTTATCTGTCGAGAATTCAACGCTAACGAAGAATGGCTCCGCACTGGAAGTGGAGAAATGTTTAACCCTACATCTAGTGCAGCTATGGAAGCTTTGGCACGTGAACGCGGACTAACACATAGTGATTTTATTCTAATTGAAAAGTTTTTGAGCCTAAAGCGAGAAAACCGTTTGGCCGTTGCCGAATACATGCTTGAAGTTGCTGCCGCCTTGAATAGGGACGATACGCCACTAGACATTGTGACCACAATTAAATCTATAGATATAGATACTGAAGTTGGTCATTACCGTAGTGATTTGGTCATGGACGAACGGCTTTCTGCCAAGCATAATCCGGGTCACCAAGCAGAAATGCCTGATGATGAACTTCATGCCGAACTCGATAGACAACTTGCTGAAGAAAAGCAACAGGAAGACAAACGATCAGTTTCTGGGCTTGGAAGCTCCAAAACGGCTATAGGATAAAATAGACAACTCGTCATAAAAATAATTAAGAAATGAGGAATGGGAAATGGCGCTAATTTCATGCCCCGAATGCAAAAAGGAAGTATCAGATCAGGCAAGTGTATGTCCTAATTGCGGATATGAGTTAAAGAATGCAACTAAACAAACAGTTCGTGAAAGTTCTCTTTCAGATGTTGAAACTAGCCCCGGCGCAGGAATTGGGTTAATTATTCTTGGCATAATTGCGCTTATTGGGGGATGCTTTCTTTTAACTATTATTGTTGGAATTTTCGCTATAATCGGTGGTATTGGTCTCATCTCCCTGGGCTCTCAAAAGATTTCTGGAGTCCAGCATGGCAGGTGTCCGTATTGCAATAATTCGGTAACTGTACCTGCCAAATCAACTACATATAAATGTTCACATTGCAAAAGGATATCTTCAAAACAAAGCAACCGGCTTATTGCATTCGAGTAAACTTGTAGCCTATGCGATACGATGCTTTAACAACCATGCCCAAACAAAAAAAGCCCCCCGGTCGGAAGGCCCAGGGGGAAAGCGCAAAGCGCGGCGTTATCTACGCCCGCTACAGTAGCCACGCCCAAAAGGACGCCAGCATTGAGCAGCAGGTGGAGGAGTGCCTGAAGTTTGCGAAGGATGAGGGTATTACCATCGTCGAGACCTATGCCGACCGGGCCGTTTCCGGCAAGACAGACCGGCGGCCCAACTTTCAGAAGATGATGAAGGACGCTGAGAAGGGCGGGTTCAGGTACGTGGTGGCATGGAAGTCAAACCGCATGGGGCGCAATATGCTCCAGGCCATGATTAACGAGGAACGGCTGAACGAGCTGGGGATCCGGGTGCTGTACACAGAGGAGGATTTTGACGATACTGCCGCCGGGCGGTTTGCGCTGCGCTCTATGATGAACGTCAACCAGTTCTACAGCGAGAATATGGCCGAGGATATCCGGCGGGGGCTGCGGGACAATGCAGAAAACTGCAAGGTTACCAATGGTACTTTGCCATTCGGGTATAAGAGAACGCCTGAATTGAAGTATGCGTTGGACGAACCGAAAGACGCCATCGTAAGGGAGATTTTCAGCCGAGTTGCCTGCGGGGAAGCCTTTGCGGACATTGCCGCTGATTTAAACTCCCGGTGTATCACCACCTCCAGAGGAAAGCCCTGGGGGAAAAATAGCTTTCACGCGCTTGTCACTAATGAGCGGTATACCGGCACATATATATACGGCGACATCCGGGTGCCGGGTGGTATTCCGCGTATTGTCAGCGACGAACTCTTTTACAAAGTCCAGGAGGTGTTGAAAACGAAAAAGAATCCACAAGGCCGTCACCGAGTGAACGGCGACTACACTCTGACCGGCAAGCTGTTCTGCGGCAAATGCAAAAGCCCGATGGTAGGCATGAGCGGCACCAGCCACACCAGCGAGAAGCATTACTATTACGCCTGCCAGAAAAAGCGCACGGAAAAGGCGTGCGATAAAAAGAATGTGCAGCGGGACGCCATCGAGGAGGCTGTAGCTAGGGCGATCAAAAACTATGCCTTGCAGGACGATATCATCCAGTGGATCGCGGACAGCACCGTGGAGTATTTCCGAAAGAAAGAGGAAGAGTCCCACATCTCCATTTTAGAGGACGAGCTGGCCGAAGCCAAGCGGGCAGCCAAGAATATAATGACAGCCATTGAGCAGGGGATCATTACGCCAACCACCAAAAGCCGCCTGCTGGAGTTGGAGAAACGTCAGGCCCATCAACCGTCAACTATACGAACACCACGTCAAGAATCAGGTTGGCGGTGTATCGTAACGTGTTCGCCCTTATAGTCGAGATAGACGGCTATGAGGGCGAAACGCGTTTACAGACAAAACGCGCCACCTATAAGGACCTCCAGGCATGGGTCAAGAAGCGGTATGGCCTCCATGTCAGCAATCTTGCCATATCCCAGACCAAGGAACTCTGCGGCCTTGCCAAACGCAGACGCCCCTTTTCCCATTTCTCTCTTGCATTCCCGCCGCGAAAGTGCTACAATTAGACTGACAAAATAAATCATTTTATGAAAGGAAACGGTACTACCCCATAAAAAACCCCTTCGCCTGATGGCTATTCTCTTAGCCCTCGTCACCGTCCTATCCGTCCGCCCTATGTCCGCGCTCGCGGCAAACTCCAGCTTCACCGATGTGCCTGAGAACGCCTGGTTCTACAAGCCCGTCACCTACATGGCCGAGAACGGCTATATGTCCGGCACCAGCGGCAGTAAGTTCAGCCCCCACCAGACCACCACCCGCGCCATGTTCGTCACGGTCCTGGGCCGCGGAGAACAAGCTTGTCAACGGCCTTGGCGACAACAAATTCGGCCCCAACAACTACGTCACCCGCGAGCAGGCCGCCCTTATTCTGTTCAACTATCTCAAGAGGGACTACACGCTGACGGTAAGCGACGAATTTCTGAACAAGGCCCCTGACAAGGCCAGCGTCAGCTCCTGGGCCCTCGAGGCTATGAAGTGGGCCACCGGCGCGGCCCTGATGCGCGGCGACGCAAACGGCACTCTGCGCCCCAGATACTCCGCCACCCGCGCCAAGATTGCTACCATTTTCAAGCGCTTTATCGAGATTAAAGAAGACCTGGAGGCTAATAAGCCCGATGGACCCTTGGGCTGCGACCATGTGTGGGAGACGACGGAGACTAAGCGGGTTAACGTTTTTTCTGAAGATGTAGAAGATTGGGTTCTTGTGAAAGATATAAGGCCAATGTCAATCTGTAATGGTTGTGGTCTGGACATTTATCAGTGGTATGTGGATAATCGTGATAACTATAAAACTGTAGCTGACGCAACTACCGCGCTCAGCTTTCTTGCCGATGAAACAGGTTGTCCGGCTGGTCATGTTGCACTGAATAACTTTCACGATCTTGACCAAGTCATACCCATCATTGAAACAAAAACTTATGCTGCTGAACTGCCCGTCATGAAAAAATGCACCCTTTGTGGTACTACTAAACCTTGGTCCATCGAGGACATTTCCAACAGAGACATCTGGATAGAACACACTAAGGAAGTTGTTGTTTGTGAGACATGGGATGAGGAACTTTATATTGACGAAGATAGTACAAAACTTGATGAGAACTACAATGAAATCCCAGTTCCTGCAGGATCTTTAATTGACACCATCCTCCCCGTTATGTCAACAATGAAGTCGAATACCTTGAAAATATTAACACTGGCGAGAAAATCTATGTTACAGTATCTAGTTGCAAACATCCAAAATTTGATTTCGAATCTGGTGATGAAGTGCGGAATTGCTGTGTTGAATGTGGCGTTCGTAGATTATCAATTGCCGAACTTTTCCAATAATATTTAATATTCATGATATATACCGTCCTTTCAAAAACACCCCATCTCAGAAATGTGATGGGGTGTTTTTTTCACTTTCATGTCCGTATGTTGGGGGGCATAATGAAGCTCTCTCTTTTCCCGTTTCTAATGTCTGTCCTTTGCGGCACTATTTTATAGATTCGCCAAATTCTCCATCTGCTTTTGCAGTTCGTCCACAATCTCCTCATTTGTGGACATTCCCCGGGCAATCCCAGTCATATCCTCAACCAGGTTTTGGGTCTGTCCTGCCGCGCTATGCACGCCCTCCGCTGCGCCGCCGATGGCGTCGGAAATATTGGCGATGGAGCCGGCTACCTCCTCCATCGCCTCCCGCAGACGCTCTACCCGGCTATTGAAGGCTTCAATACTTCCCTCTACATAAATTGCATCGTCGCGGTACTGCTTGCCAGACTCCGCCGAACGCTGGAACTGCTCAAGCACTTCATGACCCAAATACTCAAGCAGCTCCCGGGCGCTGCTTGAAAGATAATCCACCGCCCCGGTGACTACGCCGTTCACCCGCTGGATGTGTCCAGCGGTTTCCGCACAGGAATCAGCCAGGGTGCGTATCTCCCGGGCTACCATGGCAAAGCCCTTGCCGGCCTCTCCCGCCCGGGCCGCTTCAATGGACGCATTGACTGCAATCAGGTCTGTTGATGAGGAAATAGAGAGAATGTCTTCGGTTAAGCTGCTGATTTCCTCAACGCTTTTGCTCTTTTCGATAGCCGTGCCCAACTGGGATATGATTTCCTCTGTCCGCGCTCTAACCGATTCCATATTGTTGCGGGCGGTTTCCTCCACCTTCTCGGCCCTCCCCCGCATTTCCACCGAATATGCTGTGATTTCGGCACACTCTCCTGCCATGTCCTGGGCATCCGCTCGGGTTCCGGCGGCGCTTCCGCTGATAGCTCCGGTGCTTCCGGAGACCTCCTCCAGAGCGGCGGAGAGCTGAGAGGTCAGGCTGGAAAGCGCCTGCACACTGTCGCTGGAGCTATGTATGCGGTCATGTACCTGCCCCACCACTCCGCCCAGCCGCTGGGAGCTGTTCTGCAGTGTTCCTATAGCCTGACGGATTGGGGCAATAACATATTTCTTTACGATGCGGAAGGCAGCCACCACCAAGATGATACCCGCCGTCAGGGTGCAGGCGCTGATTATCAGCGAGGTAAGGTATACGATAAACAGTCTGTCCCGGGCCTCACCTGCCTGGGCGCTGGCTGATGCGTACAATTCGTCTATCCGCTTCTCTGCTGAACTGCCGTAAGACGCCACGTCTCCATTTGCCATGGCATAAGCCTCCTGGGTTTTGCTGTCAGCGCTGGCGCATACCAGCCTTACCAGGGCGTGCTTGAAGGCGTCATAGTCCTCTAAAAGCGCCTGATATGTCCCGCTCTCCTCCTCGGGGACAAAGCTTTCATAGGCCTCCAGCCTTTCGTCCAGTGCCGCCTGCTCGTCTTTGATTTCCTGCACCAGCTGGATCATAGTGGTGTGGTCCGCCGCGACGATATGCGATAGGGCCAGCCGGTGTATTCCCATCATCGACCGCCGTATCTCCTCCAGCTTGGTCTCGCTTGCCATATAGGTATCAACTATGGTGCCTGCGTTGCCATTGACATTGTTGATGCCGAATACAGCCAGTATGTTGGAAAGCAGCGCCACAAGTCCAAGCAGAACAATAGGCAGTATCAGGCGCTGCTGCAGGGTAAGCTTGCCTTTCATTAAATCCCCTCCGAGAAATATTTAGAAATATTTATAGGATATATGCTGCAGTGTAGAACTCTCTATCGTGCCGTAACTCCCTCCACCAGCTTGTCCAGCTGTTCCTGCAACGGAACTTCGGTGGGGTTTCCCTGGGCCATATTTCCGGCGAACTCGGTAACCGGGTCCCAGAATTTTCCTCCCACCCGCTGCAGCTGGGAAAACTCAGACTGGGCCAGCAGTGCTGCGATTGCCGGGGAGCCCTGCACTTCAGGGGAATTTGCCGCTTTTATGTTGGAGGGTCCCTGTCCCCGCACCGCAAAGCGGCGGGACTGCCCTCTCTCGTTGGTAATCCATTCAGCCAGCCGGGAAGCCCACTCAACCTCGGGCGAATAGGCGTTGACTCCAATCAGCTTGCACCCGGAGAAGGAGGCCATCTGGATTTGCTGCCCGGCGCAATCAAAGGTGGGCAGCTTTGCCGCGCCGGCGTTTTCTCCCCAGGCCTCCTCCACCGCCACCGCGTTCCACACGCCGCTGACACCGGCCGCCACCGAGCCCTCCTGCACCCCTGCAAGAAAATCCGTGTCCAGCCGGCTGGCAAATCCCGGGCTGGCGGCAATATCCAACATAGCCTGCGCCACGTCAACCCCGCGGATAGGCCCTTCGGTACTATTCCAGGTACAGCTGTTGGTAATACCGTCGTCGTTTATCCGCACCTCCATGCCGGTATTGCCAAAAAAGGCATACACATACCAGGCAGAGGACCAGTCCATGGTCACCACTTTCCCGGCCTTTGCCGCCGCATCTACCAGACGGTTAAAGCTCTGTACGTCCTCGTCTGTAAAATAAGCTTTATTATAATATAAAAAGTATCCGTTGTCCGCGGTAAGCGGATATGCATACAGCTTGCCGTCCACGCTTGCCGCCTCCACCGCGGCGGGCAGATTTGCGCTGCCGATGCCTGCCGTGTCCTCAGGAGGCTCCAGGGCCCCGGCTGCAGCCAGTGCCGCCAACTGGTCGTCCGCAAACGCGAACACGTCCGGCCCACCCTCCAGGTCAGCCAACAGGGCATCTTTGCAGCCAGATTCGCTCTGTGCCTGATAGGTAAACTCAAAATCAGCCTGTCCGGCATACTGTTTTTGGA
>ERZ777305.2478-NODE-2478-length-15678-cov-15.691993_pt1 | contig 15678 bp, 13 predicted proteins | sample MGYA00374965_ERZ777305 | MGnify/ENA primary metagenome ERZ777305 (study PRJEB29328, sample SAMD00013331) | mouse gut metagenome | study: EMG produced TPA metagenomics assembly of the Metagenome analysis of fecal microbiota from mouse which was promoted... | reverse complement strand
GGAATCAGGTGCTTTCTATTTATTTTATTTTCCTACAAAAACTTTACCCTAGCAAATGCATAAACAAGCCCCTTTCATCCGACTGCTCATCCGACAAAGGGGGCCTGTTCCTGACTATTAAACTATTGCATTATATTTACGGATTTGCAGGCTGCGGATTGACAAGTACAAACTCCCACTGCTGGTTTGCCTGACTGTCTCCCAACTGCCACTGGATAATATTTCCTCCCGGTGTTGTTGACCAATCGTCACCGTCCAGAGAAAGCCCGCTCAGCTTGTTTACAATTGTCTTGTAAGCGCCTCCCGCAGTTCCAATCTGCCATTTCTGATTGTCGCCGCCTACATATTCCCAGATATGCACATTTCCGCCATTTGCGGTGGAAAGGTCCGCAACATCAATTGCCTTTTCATGCATTACGCTTATGATTTTGTAGCAGCCGCCCTCTACCGGAATCACTTTCCACTGCTGGTGTTCCCCCTGATTCAAAGTATTCTGAATCAGGTTTGTGCCATTATCCCTGCCGGCATTTGCTACTTCCAATACCAGACCGCTGTGCTTATTATAAATGTAGTAAGACGCTTCTTCTATAATGAAGGAAGTAATCTTGTCATTCCATTCATCTCCCACATAGGAACTGTCGGCGTCAAATACTTTGCTTTCACCTGCAAAATGGATGTCGGAAAATACAGTCAGTTTATAACCGAGCGGCACCTTAATGGAAGAAATCGTATCATTGGCAATGCCTGCCTGAACCATATCCGCCATATCATATCTGCCGACTCCAAAGGATGCAGCGCTTCCTCCATAGTTCAAATCATCATACATTGTTACCTGTCCGCTCTGTACGGTTCCGCCGCTTCCGCCGTCATCACCGCCGCCTCCCTGTGTGCCGCCTGACAAGGTATAGGTCATCCATGCCGTATCCAGCGCGCCGTTGCCCGGATTGTAGGTAAAAGAGTATTCTATTGTATCCCCGTCATTCAATCCGGATAGCGTATAAGTAAAGTTGCCTTTTCCGTCATTTACCATACCTACATTCATCTGACCGCCATTATTTACTTTATAATGGAGGTCGGCAAATTCCGCACCGTTCACATAAAACTCCACTGTGCCGCCTTCTCTGTTCAGTCCTACCGTTCCATCACCTACATGGTCTTTATCGGGCGTTGTCACCGTTTCAATATTTACCGTCACAGTACAGGTATCCGAATAACTGCCGTCCTTGGTGGTTGCCGTAATCACTGCCGTACCGTTTTGGTGCGCCGTGACGATTCCGTCAGAAACGCTTGCCACATCAGGATTGGAGGATGTCCATGTCACGCTTTTGTTTGTGGCATTGGCCGGTTTCACCGTATGGGATACGGATGCCGTCTGCCCTGCCTGTGTCAAAGAAACTTCCTTTGGATTTACGGAAATGCCTGTTACAGATACAGAAGGCTGTTCCTGATTGCCGTTTAAAGTAAAGGTAGCTTTGGTATCTCCTTCAGGCCTGTAAACGCGTACATAATCTACCTGCATTGTTGCGGGAATATCCCCGGGTCCCGGTGTGATATTGTTGTCAAACCATCCGCCCACTGCCAGATTCATGATTATGTAAAATTCCTGGTCAAACGGCGCATTCGGGTCATTTGATGCCGTTGTAAACCACTGGTCGCTGGTTGCATAGAAGAACATTTCCCCGTCAACAAACCATGCAAGCAGTCCTTCCTCCCATACCAGACTGTAAATATGATAGTCGGAATCTATCGTCTGTCCATCCGAAAACGCATAACTGCCGTCAAGATATGTGTTATTGGGCCATTGGCCTCCAAAATGGATTGCACCGCTGCTGGCTCCCGGAACACGGCCTCTTGCCTCCATAACATCAATCTCCCCGGAAGCAGCCCATGTGCCGTAGGTATCATCATTCGGAAGAAGCCAGAGCGCCGGCCACAATCCGTTTCCTACAGGAAGTTTTGCCCTGAAGTCAATACGTCCGTACTTAAAGGAGAATGTGTCCTGTGTGGTGATTTTGCCGGAAGAGTACTGCGCATAACGGCCAGGGTCCTGCGGAAACGACTTCGGCTCCTCATATGCCGTAAGGTTTAATGTTCCGCCGGATACATTAACGTTTCTTTCCGAATCCGTGTAATGCTCCAACTCATTGTTGCCCCAGCCCCAGGTGCCCGGGTCGTCATTGATATAATATCCCGTGACATAATTCCACATTCCGGTATTCAAAGAGCTTCCCGTAAACTCATCATGGTATGTCAGTTCATACCCTTCCAGATAAGGGTCGTTCGGGTCACCGGGTATGAATGGTATAATCGGCGGCACAGGCACTTCCGCATTGGGATTGCCAATCAATGTATAATATACATAGTTGTTATTTACCGCCCCACCTTTTTCCCCGTTTTCAGGATAACCGATACGAAGTTCATAGTCTTCCAGAACCGGCTGGAACCAGAGCCCGTAAATGTAGTCCACCCAGTAACCCCACTGCGTTTTAGTGGACATTTTATTGTAACCGTTTGCGGAATACTGGAAACCGCTTTTACTGAAATCACCCAGTTCCACCCAGTTTCCATTTATCTTAACCTCATACACAAATTTATCCAAATCAGCCTGGTAAGCCGGATTACCGTCTATTTTGGGAAGCGCAAACCCGATTGCCCCTTTAGAATCTGCTTCATATGTAGTCTTGTCCTCAAAGGGACTAAGCGTATAGGAATTTCTTTCAGGCTTCTGATAATTTAAGGTATAAACCAGGGAAGCGCCGGAGGATTTGGATTCCAGTTTTACGTTGATGGATTCCGTAAGCACAAACCAGTAACCGCCAGGGCCGTCCGTAAACTGTCCGAAATTATTGTCATAAATCCATCCGCTTGCCGCATTGTTGTCAATATCAATCCATTCGGAAGAATTGACCGTCTTTACATAAACTTTCAAGTCTTCTTTGACAGCATCGTACAAAATGCTGGAATCCCCATTGAAGGTGGGATAGGTAAAGCCGATGCTGCCGGTCGGTCCCGCCGTAAGAACCGGTCCGTCTGTTGCCGTCATGGAAGTAATATTCGTCTTATTCTGCTTAATAAACTCCAGCGTGTAATCCAGCGTAACACCGGTAGTTTTGGAGTAAAGCTGCAGATACGTCGTCTCCGATACCTTGAACCAGTAGCCGACAAATCCGTTGTCATTAAAATGTCCCCAGTTCTGGTTGTATACAAAACTGCTGACGCTGTCAATGTCAACATAAGCGCCGTCAACCTTTACCTTTACTGACAAATCACCCACAACATCCTGCCAGGTTGAAGCACCGCCGTTAAAAATTGGCATTACAAATCCATAATCAGCCGATTCCACTCCTGTATGACTTATCACCGGTCCGTCAGTGGACGAATAATAACTCATGGAGTTAATGACTGATTCTGCTGCCCAAGCAACCTGCACATTGGTTTTCAAGGACACACCAAGGCTTCCAAGCACCATGAATGCCGCAAGTAAGACAGCTAACCCTCTTTTACACAATTTGTTTTTTTGAATTCCTTTCATTGTAACCTCCTCTTAGATTTTTTCCTGACTTTCCCCAATCACGATATAAACATTCTACATAGACAAGTTAATAGAGAAAGTGGAAATTTTTTCTAAAAGGTGTATTTTTTTCACTTTTTTGTGTGATATGTCTGTCACTTCACCCTTTCGTACTATTTTTTTGTGCGTTATTTTATGTTTGTCAGCTCTGTATCTGTTATTTTACCGTTATTTTGTATGCTTTCAAAATTATATGCTGTCTTTTATTGTGCAAAACAGGCAAATAATAAAAAATTTAATTGACAGTGGTGAGCCAAATAACTACACTTTAAATATACTTATAAATTGGAGGAAATCATATGGATGTAAAAACTTACCCGGAAGACATTATCAGTAATAACTTTAATGAAGTAATTTCCCAGATAAAAAAGGAAGACACTGCAACCAGATTCATACAGATAATTCCCGAAGGGATTATTGAAAAGATGGCCAAAAAAAGAGAATTGGGACCTGCCTTTTATAAGATAAAAAAGATTGTAAAAGAATATGAATCCTTCTCGAAACAGATGTGCCCCAATGAAAATATACCCCAGCTGATACTAAAGCAGGCAAAGTATCTGCGGGAAAATCCACAATTCACACAGAGTGTGGATGAAAAATACGGACAGGGCATGTACGAATTTTTTGTGCAGGCAGTAGAAGCATACTATCAATCTTAATAATTTTCCTTTTCCGGCAGTTTCCACCTGCCTGAAAGGACAGGCAAAATGCCGCAAAGATGCACTGTTGCTAACATTCCCACTGATATTTTTTGATGTCTACATGTTCTTCGTCTTTAAATTCAACACCCTCCAGCATAAGCAGCGCCGCTTTTTTGTCCACGCCGCCCGCATACCCCATCAGGCTGCCGCCTGCACCGATTACCCTGTGGCATGGAACCAAGATGGAAACCGGATTGTGTCCCACCGCATTGCCCACCGCCTGCGCCGACATGCGGGATTTGCCCATCTTTTCCGCAGCCAAAAACGAAATTTCACCGTAGGTCATTGTGTTTCCGTAAGGAATCCTTTTTAAAATGTCCCATACCATCATCCGAAAGGGGGAACCCGACAAATGCAGGGGTGGCATAAACTCCGGTTCCCTCCCCGAAAAATAAATATCCAGCCAGCGCTTTGCATCTTTTAAAATGGGAGTTTCCATTTCTTTATACTCTGCCCCAAGCGTGTCAGCAAAATATTTACCGCCCTTCATCCACAACCCCGTAAGCCCGGTTTCATCCCCTGCAAGCAGAAGGCTGCCGATAGGCGCTTTATATGTTAACGTATACTGCATTTTATACAATCCCTTCTTTCCGTTTCGGCAAAAAACTATGCCAGCGCCATGCCAATCGTTCCCGCCACCATAAGTAAAAGACCTGCCAGTGCCTTTTTACCAATCTTTTCTTTCAGAACGATTCCCGAAAACATAACCGTCACCACAATACTCAGTTTATCAATCGGCACCACCACGCTCACAATACCGTTCTGGATTGCATAATAATAGCAGAGCCAGGAAGCACCCGTCGCAACTCCCGAAAGAAACAGAAATAGCAGTTCTTTTTTATCCACCGTACTGACAGACTTTTGTTTTCCTTTCATCAGGACTACCACCCATGCCATCACCAGCACGATGCCGGTACGGATTGCCGTTCCGAGATTAGAGTCTATGCCGGTCATGCCGACCTTGGCAAGAATGGAAGTAAGCGCTGCAAATACTGCGGATAACACTGCATAAACCAGCCACCTGCCACCCGTATTTTCTTCATCCTGACGCCTCTTTTCCACCATCAGGAAAATCCCTGCTGCCAAAAGCGCCGTGCAAAACAGCCGAAATGCCAAATGCCTTGTTTCCTGAAACAGAACAATGGCAATAAGCACGGACAGGACAGTGCTTGACTTGTCAACCGGTACAACCTTATTGACATTCCCTATGGACAATGCCTTGAAATAACAAATCCAGGACGCACCTGTTGCAAGACCGGACAGGACGAGAAGCAAAAACTGTTTAGGAGTAACATCCCGGACGCCGGATGCCGCGCCCGTCAAAAACACCATAATCCATGAAAATACCAATACCACGATTGTGCGGAGGGCAGTCGCCACATCCGAATCCGTTTTATGAATGCCGCACTTTGCAAGGATTGAAGTAATCCCCGCAAAAAATGCAGAAAGAAGAGCCATAAAAATCCACATTTCTTTTCCTTTCGTCCTAAAGCATATAGGAAAGCGTTCCATGCACCGCTGCATTTTCCAGCCGCCCTGCAATTCCTCTGACAGCGCCGCTACAACCGGCATCAGTTCTTCCATTTCATATCGGAAACTAATTATAGCATTTTGCGCATCCGGCTTACAAGCCTTGTATTCCAGCCATTTTCCCGAAAATTACCCTGTGAAACATATTAAGACATCCTACTTTGTTTTATCATGCCTTAATATGTCCGACACCTCGCAATCCAATATATAGCAAAGCGTATCTAACGTTTCCGTGGTAAAAGGGAGTCCTTTTTTTATCCGATGTATCGTATTGGCAGACATCCCCTGCTTATATATCAGATTATACTCTGTAATGCCTTTCTTTTGCATAGTCTCGAATAACGGTTCATAAGAAATCAAAGCTTCTACCTCCATTTCCAAATTTACATTAACATGCTTAATGACTTGACTATGCTTAATGGTTTGATTATACTCAATATATTAAGTATGACGTGCGTGGCAAACAGACAAACAAGGGACTACTTGGACCTGAAGAGGCAAAACAAGGAGAAAAATAAACAAAATGAACAAAAACAGCTTATTTCAAAGCAACTTTATAAAAAGGATAAAAGATTCCAAACAGGCAGCATACAGCCTTCTGGCCTTTTTACTGCCTGTACTGGTCATGATGCTTATTTGCAGGGCAAGGGGCATGTATCCTTTTGGGAACGAAAGCTGGCTTATCTGCGATATGGATAACCAGTACGTGTCCTATTTTTTCTACTTTACATCCGCTGTAAAAGAGCATGGGTTCTTTTATACATTTTCCAAAACCTTGGGAGGGGATATGCTGGGCTTTACGGCATATTACCTGATGAGTCCTTTTAATTTTTTGTTTTTACTGTTTGGCATAAAAGAAATCCCGGGCTTGGTCGCGTGGATTTCCATGGCAAAACTGGGCCTGTGCGGGCTTTCCTTTTACACTCTGGCAAATTATGAGGGAAAACGGTTCGGCAATCTGATTTTTTCCTCCGCATATGCGCTGATGTCTTATACACTTTTTTACATTTCCAACATTATGTGGTTTGATGCCATTTACGCCCTGCCTATCGTGATACTTGGCATAAAGAAACTAATCAATGAAAAAAAGCCCTTTTTATACATTGCTTCACTGGCTTACACATTACTTACCAGTTATTACATCGGTTATATGATTTGCATTTTCTGCGTTCTCTATTATCTTTATTACCTTCTTTGCGTAAACGGGGAAAAGCTGCGGAGTAAATGGAAAAACGCCCTTATCTTTTCTGTTTCTTCCCTGTTGGCAGGCGGAATGAACATGTGGCTGCTTCTCCCCACAAAATATTCTTTGGAGGGCGTCAAAAATCCTTTTCGCTGGAGCGACCTTTTGATGGAACCGAATTTTTTCTGGAATGACATTCTTGTCAAATTGCTTCCCAAAAGCTCGGAAAGCCTTATGACGGGGATGCCAAATATCTATTGCGGTATATTGATTTTATTTTTTGCGGGCGTCTTTTTTCTGAACAGCAAAATACCGCTAAAAAGAAAAGCAGGAACCCTGCTTTTATACATTATCTTTTTCTTTTCCTTTTACCTGAAGGGCATTGATTTGATGTGGCATGGCTTTTCCACACCCATGTGGTTTCCTTTCCGCTACAGCTTTCTATTTTGCTTTCTGCTTATCTGTACCGCAAAGGAAGGTTTTGCCTCCTGTCAGGAAATGGGGACAAAGAACCGGATAACCGCGTCATTGCTGACACTGCTCGCCATATGCGCCGTCATTGCGCTTATGTATCGGAAACCTTTTTCCTTCATGACAAAAGATGCATATACCGACGGTTTTATTTTTGCTTTGGCTTCCCTGATTGTTTTTCTCTTAAACAGGAAAAAGACCGCCCGTATTGCAGCGCTTTCGGGCTTGGCGCTCATTCTCTTAGAGCTTGGCGATAACGGTGCCGACATCTACGAAAATCCCGAGGGAATGCCTGCCGTTTATTACAATCTGTATGCAGACCAGGCCGGACCGCAGACAGACCTGATATCACGCCTTGACCAAGGCTTTTACCGCATGGAGAAAAATTTTTACAGAACCATGAATGACGCCATGTGGCTTAATTATGCCGGACTGGGGCACTACAGCTCCACCGAAAAGCCGCAGATTAAAAGTTTTATGCAGGCGGCAGGTTACCGGAACAACGGAAACTGGGTTCTCTACAACAGGGGCTCGACGCTGTCCATGGACAGTTTTCTGGGTGTTAAATATCTCCTCTCCGGCAGTGAACTCGAAGCGCCCTATGTATTTGTGGACAAGATTGACTGCACCGGCATATATGAAAATCCGTACGCTTTTTCCATGGCTTTCTTGACTGACGGAAATCTGGCAGACATTTCCACAGACTATAACAGCGATAAATTTGCACTGCAAAACGAACTGTTGGGAGCTGCCTGCTGTGAAGATGATATCTTTATCAGGCAGCAGGATTATGATGTTTCAACACAAAACCTGGAAATGATTGACCCCCGGGGCGTGTACCAGAAGATTGATTTTGGGGCAGAAGCATATATCGAATATTCCTTTACCGTTTCCTCTGAAAACCCACTTTATCTGTACCTGAATACCGACAACATGAAAATGGCCCATATTTATCTCAACGGTGTAGACGCCGGATTATATTTCCATACAAGACAATACGACATCCTTTCCCTTGACGATTATATCCGTTTAAATCCGGGAGAAATGCTGACAATCCGGGTGGAACTTTGCGAGAACACCATAAGCATTACAGATGTGCAAATCTATTATGAGGATACGGCGGCTCTGGAAGCGTGTTACGAATACCAAAAAGAAGGAGCCATCCGTTTAGAGAAATTCACAGACTCTCATTTGGAAGCCTCCTTTGAAAACCCGGAAGGGCGGAGCCATATTTTCTTTTCCATCCCCTATGATACGGGTTGGCAAATATACCTGGACGGGAAAAAGACCGCCGCCTCTGTCAGGGCAGGCATCTTTTTGACGGTTTCGGATGTGTCCGCCGGAGAACACACCATAGAGCTGAGATTTGTGCCACGCGGATTTGTTCCCGGATTTGTCATATCTTTGATTTGCCTTATTGCGGTTCTGACATGGTATATCTTTCTTTGCAGAAAGAACAATGACAGGCTAAACGTAAAAAATACTGTAAAATGCGGTCTCATCACAGTTGCCGTATGTATCATTTACCTGATATGCCTTTTATTTTTAAAAAAAGCGCATGATGTCAGGACAAAAGACACTTCTGCACCATACAATCCGGAAGCAGACTGCCGGGAAACCTTTTTTATGGGACAATTTGAGCAGGATAATCATCCGGAGAACGGGACGGAACCGATTGAGTGGGTGGTATTGGCCGTGGAAGACCAAAAGGCTCTGGTCATCAGCAGATATGCGCTGGCCTACCTGCCGTATGCTTCCGGCAGCCCGACTGCCACATGGGATACCTCCTATGTCAGGGAATGGCTGAACCATGATTTTTATGAGAATGCATTTTCAGACGAGGAAAAACGGCAGATACTATTAAGCTTTCTGGACAATACGCCTGACGCTTCTAAATACATTGACGCCGGAAGCAACACCGAAGATTATATCTTCCTTCCCGACCGGGACGATATTATCCGGTATTATCACATCAGTGCCGAAATGGGTGAAAACCAGTTTTACAGCGAACAGGCAATATGCGAGCCTACGGCAGGCGCAGCGGCGCTTTGCAAAAGCAGCTATACCCTCACGCGACAGATGTATGATGCCGTCTACCAAGGTTATGGCTATCATGAGGATATTGTGGGCACAAACGGTGGCGAATGGTGGATACGCAATCCGGGTCTGTACACCCCCATGAATGCCTTAACAGTCGGTGGAAACGGCAGTGTATATGACTTAGGAAACAATGTCAGCCATTATGCGTTTGTGCGGCCCGCCATGTGGATTTTGCTGGAGGATGGAGATATCCCTAAAAATGAGGATATTCTTGAAAACAATATCCCCTGAAGCACCGTCATTCTATCACATACTCACGCGAGTTGATAACCAGACAATTTTCATTCTTCCAATAAATTTCCATATCTTCAAATTCACCCCAATTGCCCCAATATACTCTTTGGGGCTTTTTGGCAACCTGAAAGAAAAAAGCATCAAAGCCTTTGTTTTCATAGACATCCACAAGAGTGTCCCCGCCAAGCGCACCCTGGTCGCTGTCGATTACCTCTGCCCGATAAGTACTGTCAGGTGATTCTACGGACCGGACCACCGTGTTTTGTCCGATATTCCCAAACACCAGCGCGATAAGCGCAAAAAGCCCGATGGGCAGCGCCATCAGACCGGACAACACTAACGTCACTATTTTTAATGCCAAAGGCTTTGCATATCTTGCCGTCAAATAACAACAGCAGCAGAAACAAATAAGCATACCTGCCGCTGCCGGGATGCTGCCGGATTTGCACAGGTAAAACACAGTATTTATCAACGATAACGGCATCGTCAAAGCAAGCAGCACAGCAACAGGCCCGTTTTCCGAAATACCTTTATCTACAGCGCAGAAGACGGCGGTTCCTATTGCTGCCAAAGCAGTCAATACAGAAAAAAACGAATAACCTGCCAGTGCAAATGTATATCCAAAACAGGCCGCTGATGTAACGCCAACCGGCAGCAAAATCATGAGAAAAATAAATATACACCCAACCGCTAATCCTGTTTGTTTCATTTCCGTCTTCCTTCCTGCATTAACCGGATGTTTCCGGATTCTGCTTTTCCATCTGATTATACCGAATCCCCAGCTCTTCCAGTTCCATATATAAGTTCTTCATCGCATCTTCCGTTTCCTTATCTGCATCCGTCAGGGAAATGGTCTTAAATATGTACGTCATCATAATGTAAAATTTGGCATATATCGAACTGTACCATGTAAAAGGCATGATTTTGGAAACAATATCCTGACTGTGTATGAAAGAACTGGCGTTTTGAAAATCAATGTATAGATTTTCTTCCCCTAAAAATTCACAGGCATCCCTGAATGTAATCCTTTTCTTATTGATTACCGATGCCAGCCAGCTGTTTTCATTTCCCTTGGTATATTGATTATATGCTTGCTGAAAATCAATCTCTTCATGCTTACAAAACGCTTTTATACTGTTATATAGTTCCCCGTTTTCCTTATGGGTATTGCGCTTCAGCTTTGCAAGCGTACTGCACAGAAACCATTGTTCCAATAATTTGCCGCTTTTTTCTTTTTTAATGATACCAAGATACACATAGCTTTCCATCAAAGCCCTTGTCATTGCCGTGGTTGTAATCAGATTGCCGTAAATAAATGCATCAAACAGTTCATTGATAACATCTTTTATGTAATCGTACCACAAAAACAGTAATCTGTCATGCTCATCCATCTTCTGCCCTATTACTTTTCTGTTATCATGCTTATGGTTGTATTTTACCAGAAAAGAAGAGACTTTCTTCAGATATGCATAGACATCTTTTTCAGACATAAACTCCGTGTTGCTGTAATTTTCTATGTACAACTCGTCCAGACCGGTATCTTTCCTGTTTCTCTTATTTTCTATGACCAGTTCCTCCGGAATGTCGTTATTCCGCCCCTTTGTGTTTTTCAGGGAAATCAGCGGAAAATATACCTCCGTAAAATACGGAAGCAAAAAACCGATTCCAAACTCCTTTTGCAGCTCCAGCATGTCCTCATCAAAACCGCCCTCTGCATTGCGGTGTCCATCTATATCAAGATATAAAATCCTTGCTTTATCAGGATACGCCTCCTGTGCATTTCGCAACAAATGAAATAAATCATTTGCTGCCGTTTCAAAATTTTCTCTTCTCATAATCCTGTGGTACAGGCAGATGCCCTTCTCTTTCATTGTAAGTTCCCCTTATCCTGGTGGTAAATTGCCAAAAATGATGTGATTTCCCGTACGGATACTCCCCGTCAGTCAAACCAAATTCCGGGGCGTAAATATGGATACGGCACAAAATTTTTCTTTGAAATGCCGTATTTCTTTCGACATGTTTCACTCCGTAAAAAGGTTGAAGTAAAAGTTCCATTCAAAAACCCCTGCTAAAAAGCTTATCATGAGGAGAAAAAAGAAGCAAGCTTCAAGCCCAAAACTTCAGAAAACGCATTGTAAATAACAGGCTTTTACTCTATAATTAAAGATACAAATCTGTTTCACGCTAACCTCCATGATTCCACTCTGCGGAATCCCATAATCCCACGGAACTAAAGTTCCAAGCGTGAAAAATGTCTGCTACGCAGACATAGTACTTCTTAACGAAATGCCCACTGGCATGAGCTATTAGAAGTACTTTTCACGCTAATGGCTCGAATGTCCAATGACGTGCCAAAAATGATGGATAAAAGGAGACACAAATATGTATCTTAGGGAAAATCGAATAAAATTTATAAAAATAAAAAATGTAGTGTTTACCGTATTCGGAATCTTTTTTGTCGCCTCCTCCCTATATGTGTTGATTTCATTGGTCACATATTATCATGACAATTTGAAAACCGTCTTGGAAGCAAAAGCAACGCCGGAATGCGTTGTAAGCATCATCATCGGCATAATCCTTTTGTTGATAGCCGGCATATCAAGTCGCCTGATTGGGAATGCCAATTTCTATTCCGGATATTTTGAGGGCGATTTAAGCGGTTACATTCAGTATCGCGATTTGGCGGAAGTTATGGGAAAGAGTTCCGGCATTGTAAGACTGCAATTACATATTTTTCGCAAAATATACATGAAGGGGTATGAGCTGACCAAGATAAATCACACGGAACAAATTGTTTTAAACAGCAAAATTTGTATCTGCGAATGCAGGTATTGCGGCGCGTCAATTGAAAAGCGAGTTTATTATACCGGTATCTGTCCTTATTGTGATAATTCGGATTTGTATGCAAGGGTGCTGACCGATAACCGGTTTTACAGTATTGAAAGCCATGTATCGGAAGGAATAAATCATCCGGACTTCTATACCACGCAAAAGCTTGCCCAGAAAAGAATGCGGTTTCTGCTCTATCTGATTCTGGGAATATCCGTAATTGTTATCGCAACATTCTTTTGTATAGATAATGTTTCTCATTACCATAACAAAGAGTATCTGACGGAATTGCTGCTATCGGGTAACAGTCCATATTCTTCATTTGCCCTGATTAAGGCGGAAATCATGGATAACATACTTTTTGGCGCCGTTTTTGCTTTGGCATTTATCCCCGTAACCATTCAAAGAGGTAAAAAGATAAAATATATTGATACGGCGGACAACTGTTCCCAATATTTTGCCAAATGCAAGACACCGTTTGTGGATGCCGCTAATCTGACAATCCTGACAGGAAATTCTGTCAAAAACCTTAAATCAGTCAGGGGCGCGCTCCGGCTGCGTTATCTTTTGAATTGTACGCTGGAAAAACATGAAAATACATTGAAGGTAGCGCTTGCCAGAAAGATTGTCAAGGATAAATGTCCATCCTGCGGAGGCGCGATTGTGGGAGCCGTTGACGAACACTACAGGTGCAGATACTGCGACAACATCATCATGGGCGTTATCCGTAAAAAATAAAATCGGGAAAAGTATTGACTCCCACGTAACGTGATACTGTATTCTTTTCTCATAGGAGTTGAGATGAATGCGAACTATAAGTCAGATTGCGGAATTGACAGGCATTAGCACCCGCACATTACAATACTATGATGAGATTGGACCGTTAAAGCCAAGCCGGCTGACACAGTCCGGCTATCGCTTCTATGATGACGAAGCCATGCAAAAGCTTCAGCAAATTCTGTTTTTTAAGGAATTGGGATTTCGCCATTACTTGCTAATAAGGAAAAAGAAACAGGCATAAAGCAAGCCTTTCAAGAACTGTCACCTATAAATCCTTTGTGTCAATCAAACTTTCCTGCCCGTAATTCATTCTCTAAAAACTGCATTATATATGGATTGTTTTCCTCACTCAGGGTAGGCTGAAACGCTATGTAACGGCACTTCTGATACGACTCACCATCCAACGTAAAGGTATATCCCATTATACATTTCGGATTACAGGCATCGGGATGGATGAGTCGTTTACATGCGGATGCTTTCTTGATATCCTTTTTTACCTTTTCGGGCAGTGAATCCAGAAAGTCCTGGTATTCCTGTATATGCTCGGGATAAATGCGGAGCTTCATTCCCGTTTTTCGGCATACGAATGTTGCCAAAGTCCTTTTACTGCTGTTTAGTACATAGGACACAACATAGCCGCTTTTTTGCAATTTTATGTCGCACTTACAGCCGTTCCCTGTCAGATACTCGTTGATTTGGCTTACAAAGCTACGGAAACATCCGTCAACCGTTTCCATAAACATATTAAACTTCCCGTCCATAAATCCCTCCGTTATCCCTTTTTCTTTACCACGGGTATCCATACTTCATATTGTGCGTTCTGTGGGTCCGGATTCAAGTAAACCTCAATATCGGGCGCATTTGCATATTCATATCCGGAGGCCGGAAGCCACTCTGTTATAATCCGCTGCTCCAATTCCTGTATCGACTGATTTGTTCCCGTTCCGGAAAAGATTGCCCAGGTAGATGCAGGCACGGTGTATTCTTCAAACTCACTGCTTGTTTTGGTACTGGAAACGGCAATAAAATATTTCCATTGTTCTTCATCATTGCAGGCACTCACGCCTAAAAGTCCCATTGGCTGCGCATCCATCATTCCTGCTAATTTCTGTACTGTTCCATTTTCAGATGCCTCCTGCCACATCGTTGGCACAACCATAAAGTTATTTTCAATTTCCTTGTCAAGCGGTGCAGATACACCAATAATACGGAATGCTTCTTTTGTTTCCATTCTATAATTCATTTCTGTCGCTCCTTTTACGGCAATATTAAACAAAATGGGGGAAAAAGACTTCACCGATACGCCCTCATCTCTCACGGACGAGGGTGCTATCCCATGAAAAGACTGGAACGCCCTGTTAAATGCAGTCGGAGAACGGTAGCCGTACTTCTCTGCAATATCAATAATCCGTTCATTCCCACCCTGCAAGTCTACCGCTGCTAAAGACATTTTTCTTCTTCGGATATACTCTGCCAGAGTGATTCCCGCCATATAAGTAAACATCCTCTGGTAATGATAGGCGGAGCAGCAGGCAATCCTCCCAAGCTGCTCATAATCAATTTCTCCTTTCAAATGTTCCTCAATATAATTCATGCTTTGGTTTAATCTGTGAACCCATTCCATGAGATACCTCCTTGTCCAAACATATTTTGCTTTTTGGACATAGACTTTTCTTTATTATTATAAAGCTTATTTTTACATTTTTCCTCTCAATTCTTGCACAAAAAAGAGAAGTTGCCACATAACCGTCTATTTTTTATAAAAATGCGGCAATCCGCTTGATACTGCGAATTGCCACATTACTGCCTTCCTTTATTTGCATTAACTCACATAGCGCCAGCACCATGTTCAAATCATTACTAAGAAAAAAGTCTTACCAATTATTTCAAATCCTCAATCCGGCCTGCCTGAATCGCCGCAATGTTTTTTTGAATCCTGTTTTCAGACCAGTTCCACCATTGCAGTTTCAGTAATTCAGAAATCACATCGTCCGAAAACCGTTTTCGTATTGGTTTTGCGGGAACACCTCCCACAATGGTATAAGGCGGTACATCTTTCGTAACAACTGCACGTGCACCGATAACTGCTCCATCACCAATCGTGACTCCGGATAGAATAACCGCTTCAAAGCCAATCCAGACATCATTGCCGATTACAATACCGCCTTTATTGTCCCATGCGCTTGTAATCTCTTTTACGTCCAATCCCCATTCCTCAAAAAATATTGGAAACGGATATGTTGAAAGTGAAGACATTGCATGATTTGCACTGGTAAACA
>ERZ777305.2476-NODE-2476-length-15691-cov-7.043809_pt1 | contig 15691 bp, 19 predicted proteins | sample MGYA00374965_ERZ777305 | MGnify/ENA primary metagenome ERZ777305 (study PRJEB29328, sample SAMD00013331) | mouse gut metagenome | study: EMG produced TPA metagenomics assembly of the Metagenome analysis of fecal microbiota from mouse which was promoted... | reverse complement strand
TCTTTGGATATCATTGTTTAACAATCAATCATGTGACTTTTCAGGTCACACCCAAGTTCGGTTCAAGTTCATCATGATGGTGTATGCAGATTCGTAGGCATCGGCTATATCCGTCATGAAGGCTGGGTGTATTGGATTGCACCTATGCGAATGTTCCGGGTCATCGAAGTTGATGACATAGAATGATGGTGGATTTTTGCCATAACCTTTCTGATTGTTGAGCATGTGATTGTACGCAATCATCGTTAAATCAGGGAATTTATAGTCGTAACAATAAATTCCGAAGCCCTTTTCTATCTGCTGTTTGATGAAGTTATTCACCACTGCAAAAGATTTGCCGGAGCCAGGTGTGCCAAGCACGATTGTGGCTCTGAAAGGATTGACCACGTTTATCCATCCCTTGTTCCACTTCTTCTTGTAATAGAAACGTGTCGGGAGGTTCACAGAGTATTCGTTATCCTTACGTTCAGTCTCCTGCATGAACGATTCATTTTCCTCGTTGAAACGGTCATCCATCATATTGTTTTTGAGGAGGCGGCTCATCCATACCCCCGCAAGCAACAGGCAGACGTATCCGGCGACACTCGTTATTATATACAATAGGAGTAATCCGGCAGACACCATCCACCAATTGAGGAAGAACAGAGCCGCGCCTATGGACAGAAAAATACATATCTGGCTCCATCGGATTTTCTCGTTCTTAACCCCCTTTGTGCCGAAGCACGAGAGGGCGAGCAGGAGCAACGACCACCATTTGGCGTTCCATACGTTATGGAACACGCCTCCTGCGTTGTCAAGTCCGGTTAGGACTTTCATTGTCTGTGGGTGGAACTGCCATTCCCCGACGAGGGAATGACAGAACCAATAGATATTTGCGACCACAAGGACTATGCTTATACCACGGAGCATATCCATGATTTTAGCCAACGACCTGAGGTCATCTTCTTGGTGACTCATAATTGTAAATTTTTAAGTGTTGAAAATTAGAGTTTAGGCCCGCGCCGCTTCTTCTTTTTCCTGCGCTGCATGGCTCTGATAAACGCTTCCTCCTCCGGATCGAAACCGGGACCGACTTGGAACAGGTCGAGACCGGGCAATGTCGGTTGGTCGTAGTCGTTGGAATGAGACTGAGAATTGGAGGAAGATTGAGAGTGAGAGTGAGAACCAGAGTGGGATTGAGAACCGGATTGAGTGTTTGAACTTTGCTGATCTTGATTCGGCTGACTCTGAATTGGATCCGGTGGTGGTGGTGACGATGTATTTTGACCCTGATTATTGGATTGGGGATTCGTTTGCGTCTGGTCAACATTCGGTTGCTGAGTTGCAACAATCGGTTTCTGACCGTCACCGTTGAACCACCGTTCAAGAGCATTGGCAGAGAATTCCCTGCCAAGCCGTGAACCATTCAACACCGTCATGGTATTATGGTCGATGAAAGTCGCGCCATAGATTCTACCCTCCGATGTATAGCGTAGAAGTAGGTCAATGTTCTTTTCTTTCAGTTTGGCAATGAAATCATCCTTGCCGTTGGCGGCTACCATAGCATCGGTGGCCATTATTTTCGTTGGAGTGACATCAACCTTATCTTTTGCTCTCTCGAAACGGTTGTCAATGGCTGTGCGACTGGCGAACTTGCCAAGGCGGGAAGCCTTGAACGGTTGGGCAATGGTATTGCCATTATCATCAAGAGCGAAATATACCAAGCCGTGATACTCCCTGCCATTGACCCTGCCGTCAGTCTGCTCACACCTTATATTATATAAGGAGAGGACGGCGTTGAACTCACCGATGGTCTGGAACTTCCATCTCATGCCTACCATTTTGACTATGCTGGCGACCTGTCGCTTTATGTCGCCATTGGGATCAAGTTTGGTTATAGACATATCCGGCGTGATGCGCTGACGCTCCGCCGACTTCAGACCATACTTTTTCTCCAGCTCACGGCAAATATCCTTGCTCCGGTAGAAATTATTCTGATTTGAAATCGGTGTGCCGTCCGGTCTTACCCTTAACGCAACGATATGGATATGGTGGCGGTCGATGTCTTCGTGCTTCACTATTATGTAAGGCATATCGCCAAATCCCATCTTTTCCATATATTCATGCGCAAGCTGGGTGTACTGGTCTTCGCTCAACCTGTCATCAGGATGCGGATTGAGTGAAATGTGCATCATCGGTTTCTCGGTGGTGATATGACTCGGCATCCTTTGCTTGAAATCCTCAAAGACACGGTGGATGTTTATCTTTCCGCTGCCGTCATTGAAGATTTTGTTGGTGGCGAGAACACGACCATTCTCCTTGTTGATTTTCTCTCCGTTATATCGGAGGGCTCCATAAAGAGAATTGCCTAAGTGGATTTTTGCGACCATCGCCCGTCAAATTCTTTGGCGAGTGCGACAATCTCGCGGTTCAGCTTAACCAAGTCAATGGTGTATTGCTCCAGTTGATAAAGGATTTTCATGGCTTTCTTCTCGGTGAAATTTTCACGGAGGGTTTTCACCAGCAGGTCGTAATTGATACAGATAGTCCTGTAATCGGCGTTGAGACCGGAAAGCCTATCGATGAAATCACGGGTATTTTCATCGAACACGAATACCTTGAATGGCTTTCCAAGCAGCACATTCTTGATGAAAGCCGCCTTGTTGACGGCTCCTGACTTCTCGAACAGAGACAGGAAGACTCCGTTCTCCACGGCATCGAACCGCACGACGTAGCGGTAAGCTGCCGGATTCAGTTTGGGAGGTCTCCCTCCCTGATTGAACTTTTGTTTCATATTAAAATGGAATTTAGTGGGTGGCCGGAACTGCCGACCGCAGGTTATCTTCACGGGGACTACGACTTTGGAGTAGTCCCGAAGGCTCCATGCAATGGCAAGGGTTATCGGGCACTATCTCAGTTATGAGTGCCTGATAACATAACTTGCAATGTCAATGTTGACATCCTTACTCCATAATAAAAAGGAGGATGAGGTTCCGTGTATGGAAGTATATCCGAAGGAGGTAATCCGACGGTTGCGACCTCGCCATTATAACACGGGAAGAGACGGTTTTGTGTGCTGATTGAAAATAAGTTGGGAAATGTTGGGAAACTTTATGGAAAGGTTGGGAAACGGCTGAAAATCAGAAAACTTTATCACAACAGGCATGGTTATACTTGCACAGAGGCTCAGGAAATGACACCTGTCAGAGCTTGGCTGAGAACAATTCAAGTTCTACCACATTTGAGTCCGACAGTTCCCGCAAACACGGAGACAGAGATAATATTTATGAACGAAAAAAATGGTGTGTATAGTCGTTCTGAATAGGTTTCTCCAACCGTAATTACCGGGAATAGTCAGGAGCAAAAGGATGATGGAAGTTGAGAGTTCAAATCCATTCACTGATAAACAGGAAGTTAAATCAGGAGAATGTGGAAACGATTAAATAAGCGACCAAGCGCTTGATTATATATGTAATCGCTTATTCGTTTCTTCAAACCTGCAATCGCTTGATTCGTCAAACGTTCAAACGTTCGATGGCTTGAATGTTCAATCAAACGCTCACTTGAGTGCTTGTTCAAGTCATTGATGAATCAATCGAGCGGTTATTCAATCGAGCATTTAAACGTTTAAACGATTAAATGATTAAACGATTAAACCATCATTCAAGTATTTGATGGTTGAAGCGTATGATTGTACATTCGTCCATTCAAACAGTCATTCAAAGAATGGCTCAATCGCTGAAATGTATTGATGCGATGATTTGGAGTCCTTGATACAGGTTCTCTGTCCTCTGAGATAATGGCAGATTCATCTGCCGGTCGTTCACCCTTTAATCCCTTTTAATTTATGGAAAGTCCCACCTATGTGGCCTTCGCTACCCAGAAGGGTGGCGTGGGAAAGTCAACCCTGACCACACTCGTCGCGAGTTACCTCTACTACGCCGAGGGGGTTGAGCTGGTGGCGGTGGACTGCGACAGCAGCCAGCATTCTATGAATGTGTACCGCGACCATGACCTTGTGGTCACGAAGGAGAACCCTTATCTGAAGCGTGCGCTCCACAGGTTCTACCTCGGCTTTGAAAAGAAGCCCTACGAGATTATTCTCACATCCCCAAAAGATGCCTTGGATGTTGTTGACAACTATGTTGACAACGCGCCGGAGGAAAAGAAGCCGTCCGTGGTGTTCTTCGACATCACCGGAACAATCAATAATCCGGGCATTGTTGACCTGATTTCAAACATGGATTATCTGTTCGTCCCCATCACAACCGAAACAGGGGAAATGGCGAGCTCCATCTCTTTTGCCAGTGCGGTGGTAAACAATATGATGACAGTCGGGACCACCAAAATCAAGGAACTCAGGCTTGTCTGGAACAAGATCAACTCACGGGAGAAAACCCGTCTCTGCGATGTTATGGACAACTATATGCAGAAGCATGGTCTCAGTTCTCTTGACACCGTCCTTGTCAAGAGCAACAAGTTTGAGAAAGATGGTAGGGAAACCGGCAACACCGGGATATTCCGGTCAACAATGCTGCCACCCGACAAGCGGCTCATCAAAGGGACCAATCTTGAAGAGCTGGTAAGTGAAATCCGTGAAATCATTAAAGTCTGAGGTCTATGGCAAGAGAAAAAGTCAAGGGATTCGATGCCGACAAGTTCATCGAATCAGTCAGGGAATCAGCCGTCCCCACCTACCATACAGCAAGTGACAGCGTGAAACCCGAAAAGAAAAAGGAGGAATGCGCAGCCACATCTGTGGAAAAGACTCCCATTCAGGAGAATCCCGCGCCCATTCCGTATCCCGATGATGATGCCGACAAGTATGCCCGTCTGAATCTGATAGAGTCCGAGGTTGATTTTGTCAAGACGTATGTGGCGAGGAGAAACTACAATCAGGTCAGCAAGCACGGAAAGCCGGTTTTCATCAGGGAGAGACACCGGAAACTCATACTGGACCTTCAGTCCACTTTGGGAGACCCTCCGAATCTGTCAGGATATATCGACAATGTTCTGGCAGAGCATTTCAAAAAGTTTTATTCAACAATTCAGGGCATTGCCCGTAAATGTCCTCCAAAATTCTAAATTTTATGGAACATACAAAATTCTGTGACATCCGGACCTGCAACAAGGTCTGTGGGGTTGAACCGACATTCACCCCTGACAGGGAGAAAGTCAAGGCTTACGCTGAAGCCTATCTGACCCCTGCCAACGTCGGCGCCCGGAAAGGCATCTTCGTTCCCCGTGAACTCGTCAACAAGCTGTCGAAACTCATCGCCCTCTACGATGTGGAGGGGTTGACAATCGGGGCTTATGTGACAAACATCCTCGTCAATCATCTTGTGGACAACAGGGATGCAATCAATGAACTGTCCTTTGAGGGCGAAAAGACAGTGAGCCTATGAGCAGGGAAAGTTATGAGGCACGCTTCATCGTGCAGCGTCCGGAGAGAGCCGGCGAATTTTCCAAAACCGTCTACGTGCTCCCCTCTGTGGTTCATCAGGCCAAGGTAGTTCTCTCCTCATCCCTTTCCGATTCCCGGGTGACACTCCAGTCCTATATCAACAACATCCTTATTGATCATTTCAAGAGGAACAGGAAGAACATAGCTGAAATCCATGCCGCGTTTGACCGATGGCATTCAGAGACATTCGGAAAGGAGGAGACGGATGAGTAGCATGACAATGTTTCTTCTCGGGACGGTGGCCCTGACAAATGTGGCGCTTGTCGCATATCTGTTGGGCGAGAGGAACAAAAATATGAAACCACCGGGAACTGGCTCTCAACAGCCTGACGATACCGGCCAATCGAACCCAAGGTCTGAAGACTCAGCCACAAAAACTGATGAGGCTCCGAAGCAGGAGGTAAAGCCGGAATCAGAGACAAGAGTGGGTCGGAGCAAATTTGATGTCGATGAGTTTCTCAGAAAATTTGAATCGCTGGAGCAGGGAGTCATAAAGCTGAACCGGACGCTTGACAGGCTTGAAGGCGATGTGAGATTCAAGGATGTAGAGTTTGCCAATGAAAAGGACAGACCGTCAGAGGAGGAAATGGCAAGGGATAATGTCGAAAACCCAAATCAGCAGGAAACCACCTCGGAGGATGCAAACGACGCACGTGTTCCCGATGACAGGCTTGACGAGACATTTCAGGATGCACGTATAGAGGATTTTGAAGGTGACATGGTTTCCTCACCCTCTGCCTCGGGATCCACGATTGAGGATATTGAGGAGTCCTGTGAGACAGTGAACAATCCTAATGCCACTCCCGAACAGCGCAAGAAAGCCGGCCGCGTGCTTTACCCACTGCTTGACACCAATCTCCTTGAAAAAGCCGCTGACAGAATCAGGCAGGAGGTTGTCGAGTGTTTCAGGGAGTATGTCCGTGACGGCATAGCCGACAAGTCTCAAAAATCTTCCAAACCAAAGGCAAGTCAGGAGTCTATAAAACAAATACCAGATTCAGTCCCTTCCAAGAAGAAAGTATTCCGCGTTCCTGAGAACGTTGATGACTTCAATCCCGAAGACCTGTTCAGGAAGTAACTGCCTCCATCACTGAATCCACGTCTATAACATAAACATACCACTATCTCCACGTCTGCAAAGACAATTGCAAAATCGGCGAAGGCCTTTGAAATCAACACTGGCTGAGCCAAAATCCCAAACAATTTTTCTTAACCCGAAGTGTGGGCTGCTCCAGACCGGAGCGGTTTGGGGCTACCCATGCTTCAAAAAACGAAACAAAGACATGAAAAAAGTTCGTAAAGCACTCTGCGACAAGTTCGCAACCCTGAACGACAAGTTCAACAACTTCAAGACCCGCCTAACTCTCGTCCTCCTTACCGGAATCCTCTCCGGACTCCGTGCCGCCGCTGCCGGTAACGGCATGGCGGGTATCAACGAGGCCACCTCTATGGTGAGTTCGTATTTTGACCCCGGCACCAAACTTGTGTATGCCATCGGTGCCGTTGTAGGTCTCATCGGCGGCATCAAGGTTTACTCCAAGTGGTCGAGCGGAGACCCTGACACCAGCAAGACCGCCGCATCATGGTTCGGTGCGTGTATCTTCCTGATTGTTGCCGCCACAATCCTCCGCTCATTCTTCCTCTGATGGCCGAGTATTCAATCAACAAGGGCATTGGGAGAAGCGTCGAGTACAAAGGGTTGAAAGCGCAGTATCTGTTCATCTTTGCCGGAGGTCTGCTTGCGATGTTCGTGGTGTTCGTCATCATGTATATCATCGGAATATCGCAGTGGGTCTGCATCGGGTTCGGTGTCACGGCAACATCAATCCTTGTGTGGCTCACCTTCCACCTCAATGCCAAGTATGGCGAGTACGGTCTGATGAAACTTTCGGCTGTGAAATATCATCCCCGCTATATCATCAACCGTCTGCGCCTCACACGACTAATCAGGAGTAAAAGAAAATGAGAAACACACTACGAGCTACAACGCTGGAGTCTAAACTCCCGCTGCTTGCGGTGGAACACGGTTGCATCATCTCAAAGGACGCGGACATCACCGTGGCCTTTGAGGTGAGCCTCCCGGAGCTGTTCACCGTAACGTCAGCCGAATATGAGTCGATGCACGCCGCTTGGTGCAAGGCAATCAAAGTCCTGCCACATTTCAGCGTGGTGCATAAGCAGGACTGGTTTATGGCTGAAAATTATAAGCCGGATTTGCAAAAGGACGATTTGAGTTTTCTTGACCGTTCGTTTGAGCGTCATTTCAACGAGCGTCCGTATCTGGCGCACAAATGCTACCTCTTCCTGACAAAGACCACAAAGGAGCGGATGCGCCAGCAAAGCAACTTCTCAACTCTATGCCGTGGGCGATTGACTCCAAAAGAATTGAATCACGAAATGGTTGTCAAGTTCATGGAGTCAGTCGAACAGTTTGAGCGAATCATCAACGACACCGGCTATATCAAGCTGCGTCGCCTGACCGATGAAGAGATTGTCGGCACAGACAATTCATCCGGATTGATTGAGCGGTATATGTCTTTGTCAATGGGCGATGTAAATTGCCTTGAAGACATAGACCTCTCAGCGAAAGAGATGCGCATCGGCGACAAAATGTTGTGCTTGCACACATTGTCCGACACCGATGACCTACCCGGCAAAGTCAGCACCGACAACCGATATGAGCGGTTATCAACTGACCGCTCTGAATGCCGATTGAGCTTCGCTTCTCCCGTGGGGTTGCTGCTGCCCTGCAACCATATCTACAATCAGTATATCCTGATTGATGACCACGATGAGAACTTGGCAAGGTTTGAGAAGACAGCAAGGAACATGAATTCCCTCTCGAAGTACAGCCGAAGCAATGCCATCAACAAGGAGTGGATTGACCGCTATCTTAACGAGGCACATTCGTATAGCCTTATCTCCGTGCGCTGCCATTGCAACATCATGGCATGGTCGGATGATGCCGAGGGACTGCGGCGAATCAAGAACGAGGTCGGCGGTCAGTTGGCGACAATGGGGTGTATGCCACGGCATAACACCATCGACTGCCCGACACTGTTCTGGTCTGGAATCCCCGGCAATGAGGCTGACTTCCCGGCTGAGGAATCGTTCTACACGTTCATAGAACCTGCCGTGTGCTTCTTCACTGCCGAGACCAACTACCGCTCATCTTTATCGCCCTTCGGTATAAAGATGGTGGATAGACTGACAGGTAAGCCGGTACACCTCGACATCTCCGACGAACCGATGAAGCGAGGGATAACCACCAATCGCAACAAGTTCATCTTGGGGCCGTCAGGTAGCGGAAAGTCATTCTTCACAAATCACCTTACAAGGCAGTATTATGAACAAGGCTCGCACATATTACTGATTGACACGGGTAATTCCTACGAAGGTCTATGCAATCTAATCCATAACCGTACCCACGGTGAAGACGGGATTTACTACACCTACACTGAGGATAACCCCATATCATTCAATCCGTTTTTTACGGATGATGGGGTCTTCGATGTGGAGAAGAAAGACTCAATCAAGACGCTGTTGCTGACCCTCTGGAAATCGGAAGATGACAGAGTGTCGAAAACGGAATCAGGTGAGTTAGGCTCGGCATTGTCAATGTTCCTCGAAAAGATGAGTAAGGACAAGGAGATTGTCCCATGCTTCAATTCATTCTATGAGTTCATGCGTGACGAATACAGGGCTGAAATGGCAAATCGTCCGATACCCATCTACAAACAGGACTTCGACATCGACAATTTCCTGACAACCCTGCGGCAATATTATCATGGCGGGCGCTTCGACTTCCTTCTCAATTCTAAGGAGAATATCGACCTGCTCAACAAGCGGTTTGTGGTCTTTGAAATTGACGCGGTGAAAGACAACAAGGAACTTTTTCCGGTGGTGACAATCATCATCATGGAGGCTTTCATCAACAAGATGCGAAGGCTGAAAGGTATCCGCAAAGTCCTTATCTGCGAGGAGGCTTGGAAGGCCCTTTCTACGGCGAACATGGCGGAATATATGAGGTACATGTTTAAGACCGTCAGAAAGTATTTCGGTGAGGCTGTGGTGGTTACGCAGGAGGTTGATGATATTATCTCGTCGCCGATTGTCAAGGAGACAATCATCAATAACTCCGACTGCAAGATTCTTCTGGATCAACGCAAATATATGAACCGTTTCGACCAGATTCAGGAGTTGCTCGGTCTTACCGACAAGGAGAAAGCCCAGATTCTCAGTATCAATATGGCTAACAATCCAAGCCGCCTTTATAAAGAGGTGTGGATTGGACTCGGAGGCACACAGTCAGCAGTCTATGCCACGGAGGTGTCAGTCGAGGAATACTACTGCTACACCACTGAGGAAACGGAGAAGGTGGAGGTGCAGCGGCTTGCCGCCAAACTCGGAGGCAACCTTGAAATGGCTATCCGCATGATGGCACAGGCGAGAAGGGAGGGCGCGACATGAAGATACCAAAAGCATTTCATCCCATCCTCGGAGTACTGATTGGATTCATCCTTTTTCTCACTGGAATCGGAGTCTTATCGGTCGCATTTGTCGGCATGATAAAGGCTGTGGAATATGCCAAACCGTATGTGATTGAATTTGCCTCCGTAATCAACACTCTATTCCAAAATTTCATCGAATGGCTACCGCTATGAAAGTCTTGAAAATCCTGATGGCAATCCTCTTCGGTATTGCCGCCGGCCTTATCGCTGTGCTGACATTCTCGCTCTTCCTCTTCGGACTCGGAGCAAAACTAATCGTGGGTCTGGCCCACAAAATCAAATAACTAAATTAAGTTCAAATGGATAAACATTATATTTTCAACATCGGGTATCTGACGCATACGCCATTTCCCGAAATTGCCCTTGGACTATTATTCCTTGTGGCTACTGTGATTCTCATCTACAAGTTTGTCTCAATGGTCAAAACTGGGAAAAGTTCTCCCAAAGAGATTTCATCTGCCCAGGACAAGAACACAGCAGTAGAAAAAGAAGCAGCCCCTTATCAATTCATTGATCTCCGTAAGAAAATCGAAGGTTTTTGGAGGGGGTATGCTGGAGGTTCCTCACTAAACATCCATGTCTTTTCTTGGGGAGATTCATTTCTCATGGATATGACATCGGAAGAATTAGGAATTAAGCATCAATATTATGTCTTTTCGGGGACTCTCTCGGATGACTATAAGTTCTATGCAGAGGGCTGTGAAACCTATACTTTCCTATTTAATGCCGAAATGGACACTCTTTTCTTTGCTGAAAAAGGACTATTTCTGAATCGAGTGTCGGAATACGAAATCACCATTGAGAATAAGATGAAAGAAGTAGTAGATAAAGTTCTTGATGTATCACTTAAAGACGTAAAATTCAAAGAAAATGAAACAGATTAAATTTCTCATTCCGCTTATCGCCCTCTGTCTGTTCCTCGGAACAGGCACGGCGAAAGCCCAGTGGACGGTCATAGACCCGTCCAACATCGCCCAGAGTATCGTAAACTCCTCAAAGTCACTTGTGCAGGAGTCAACGACAGCCCAGAATATGATAAACAACTTCAAGGAGACGGTCAAGATTTACCAACAGGCGAAGAAGTATTACGATGCGCTGCAAGCGGTCAACAATCTCGTCCGCGATGCCCGCAAGGTGCAGCAGACAGTCCTGATGCTCGGTGACATATCCGGCTACTATGTCAACAACTACAAGAAGATGCTCACGGATCCAAACTACACATCGGCAGAGTTATCGGCAATCGCCTCCGGATACACAAGGATTCTGGAAGATGCCACCGGAGTGCTGAATGATCTCAAACAGGTAGTGAATATCACCACGCTTTCCATGACCGACAAGGACAGAATGGATGTGGTAGATGACTGCTACAACGAGATGAAACGGCTGAAGAGTCTGACGGCTTACTATACCAACAAGAACATAAGTGTATCATACCTCAGAGCCAAGAAGAAGGCTGACACCCAAAGGGTAATCAACCTCTATGGCGACGGCTCTGAAAAATACTGGTGAGCCTATGCTGTGCGCTATTGATTTCTCAAATCTCCACACCATTCTCCGCTCACTATATGATGAGATGATGCCTCTGTGCAGCGAGATGTCAGGTGTGGCACAAGGGATAGCCGGACTCGGGGCATTGTTTTATGTGGCATACAGGATATGGCAGGCACTCGCAAGGGCCGAACCTATAGATGTATTCCCATTGCTACGTCCATTCGTGATTGGTTTTTGCATCATGTTTTTTCCGACTGTGGTACTCGGTACGATAAATTCGGTCATGTCTCCGATTGTCCAAGGCACGGCGGGAATGCTGGAGGGTCAGACTCTCGACATGAAGAAGTACCGCGAGGAGAAAGACAAACTGGAGTATGAACAGATGATGAAGGATCCGTCCACCGCCTATCTCGTTGATGACGCTGAATTTGACAGGCAGATTGATGAGTTGGGTGTGACAGAGGTCGGCACCGCCGCCGGAATGTATATCGAGCGTGGAATGTACAAGATGAAGAAAGCTATCCAAAACTTTTTCAGAGAGTTGTTGGAAATGCTCTTCCAAGCAGCCGCACTCACCATCGACACAATCCGAACATTCTTTCTGATTGTGCTGGCGATACTCGGGCCGATAGCATTTGCAATATCCGTGTGGGACGGTTTCCAGAACACCCTCGTCCAATGGATATGCCGCTACATACAGACATACCTGTGGCTCCCGGTGGCTGACCTGTTCAGCACGATACTTGCGAAAATCCAAGTCCTGATGCTCCAAAATGACATTTCGGAACTTACTAATAATCCGAATGTTGACCTTGACGGAAGCAACGCCGCTTACACGATTTTCATGATCATCGGCATTATCGGATACTTCACAATTCCCACTGTTGCGGGCTGGATTATCCAAGCCGGAGGTATGGGAAGTTACAACCGGTCAATCAACAACACCGCAATGACCGCCGGGTCATGGGGCGGTAGCATCGCCGGAGGCGTAGCAGGCAATGTCGCAGGTCGAGCAGGAAAACTCTTAAAATAAGTAACAAGTCAGAGTGATGAGTGACGAGGTATGTCACTCGGCAGGGCGACTTACCTTGTAACTCATCACTATGACATAATACCTAAATTGAATGGAATTTAAGTCATTAAAAAACATTGAAACCTCCTTTCGGCAGATAAGGCTGTTCGGGATAGTGTTCGTCTCGCTCTGCGCTATGATAGCCGTCGTCTCGGTGATTCTGTCACTGAACTTTGCCGAAAAACAACGAGAGAAAATATATGTCCTCGACAACGGCAAGAGCCTGATGTTGGCTCTGAGTCAGGACATGGAGCAGAATCGCCCGGCAGAGGCACGTGAACACGTCCGACGCTTTCATGAGCTGTTCTTCACACTCTCACCAGACAAGTCGGCGATTGAGCACAATATCAACCGCGCCTTGTCACTGGCTGACAAAAGTGCCTACAACTATTACACCGACTATGTGGAGAAAGGTTACTACAACCGCATCATAGCCGGTAACATAACGCAGGTACTTCAGGTTGACAGCATCGTCTGCAACTTCAACGATTACCCTTACAATGTGAGGACATTCGCCCGGCAGATGATAATACGCCAGAGCAATGTCACCGAAAGGTCGCTGATTACGAATTGCAGACTGGTCAACACAAACCGCTCGGACGACAACCCCAACGGCTTCATGATCGAGGGCCTGACAATTCTTGAAAACAAGGATTTAATTACGACAAAACGAACCCTTTCCCAATAACACTAAATCCCAAAATCCAAAATGAAACTTAAACAGAAATTTCAAAACCTCGTGTCGCCCTTATATAATAAGGTGTGGCACGGCCCGAAAGGAAGATTCACTGCCAAGATAAAGAAGGCGTGTGATGACCTTCCTCGCAAACAGCGGCTGACGGTTGTGACCGTCCTTCTCTCAGCCTTTGTACTCACCGCCTTCTTTGTCTTCGGCAACGCCTGCTATAAGATTGGCGCACGTCAGGCGCAGCACACAATCGAGGTCGAGCATATCAAGCCCATAGAATTACCAACCGATAAAACTTCAAGCCATGAAACTGCTCGATGACCTCAAAGCGAAGCTCATGCCGAAGACTCCGGCTGAGCGAGAGCGACTGAAGAGAATCGCTGTCTATACCGTCATGTGTCTCTCGTGCCTTTTCTGTATCTGGCTTATCTTCGCTCCCGGTGGCGATGATGGAGCAAAAGCCGGCAAAGCCAACATGGAACTTCCCGACCAGACCTCGGAGGGTATGCCCGAAACAAAGATGAAAGCTTACGAACAGGCCGATGCCAATGCTGACAAGGCAAAGCAGGACAGTACAATCAATGCGGTTTCTCTGCAACTCGACACTGTAACCAATCAGCCGTCACAGTCAGAGGTTGACGAGATTCAGAACTCGGCGACGGCATATCAGGCAGCGCAGGCTTCTCTTGAAGACTTCTATATCCCGGAGACTTCACAAGCTGAAATGCAGGTGGCCGAATTGCAGGAGCGCATCGCCGAATTGGAGATGCAGCAGTCAATGCCGGACTACAACAAACAATCTCCCAATGAGATGGAGTTGCTTGAACGCTCGTACCAACTTGCCGCACAATATATGGGCAATGGCAACGGCACTCCTCAACCTCCGGCTCCGCAAGAGGAGGAGAAAGGAAAGCGAAATGTGCAGCCGGTGGCGCAGGTAGTCAACAATGTTGTCTCGACATTGAGCAATGCCCAGTCTGCAAGAGGCTTCAACACTTCTGTCGGTGGCAAGCAACGGTTATCCAAGAACACCATCGCCGCAGTTGTTGCCGGAGACCAGACAATCGCCAACGGTCAGCCTGTCCGATTGAGGCTCACAGAACCTATGTGGGTAGGCAATCGGCTTATTCCACGCAACACCACCGTCACCGGATCCGGACGATTGAACGGCGAGAGGCTGGAGATTGAAATCACCTCGATTGAATCCGATGGCTCTGTCTATGAGGTTGAGTTGCAGGTGTTCGACACCGACGGTCAGGAGGGAATCAATATCCCCAATTCTATGGAGTCCGATGCACTGAGAGAAATCGGTGCCAACATGGGAAGCACGGTCGGCAGTTCAATCAACATCTCCACAGACGCGGGAGCACAGATAGTCTCCGATGTGGGACGAGGACTTCTAAACGGTGTCAGCCAGTACCTAACGAAGAAAGTGCGTGAGGTAAAGGTCAAGCTCAAAGCCAACTACCGGGTGATGCTGCATCAGCCGGAACAAAACTAAATTTTCAAAACCACTAAAAATCCAATTAGAAAAATGAAACTGAAAACATTTATTCTTTCCGCCATAGCCGTAATAGGCTTGGCAACCCCGGCATTTGCCAAAAACACCAATGTCAACGTGTCTTCCGACACTGAGACAACCGAAGTCCCCGAACATGACATGAACGTGTATGGTGCCAACTACACCGATGGAGACAAGTTCGAGGGTCTTACCCGAAAGGTCGGTTTCGACCGGATGATTCCGCCTCATGCGCTGGAGGTATGCTACAACAAGACCACGCATATCATCTTCCCGGCAGAGATTACTTACGTGGATCTCGGCAACGAGAACCTCGTAGCCGGACTTGCCGACGGAGCGAAGAACGTGCTGCGTGTCAAATCGGCTTTCAAGTCGTTCAAGCAGGAAACCAACCTGTCGGTAATCACTGAAGATGGCAGCTATTACACGTTTAACGTGAAGTTTGCCAAAGAGCCACTGTTACTCAGCATTGAAATGACAGACTTCCTCCATGACGGTGAGGGGGTCAATCGCCCGAACAACGCTCAGGAGATTTATCTGGAGAAGTTAGGCTCTGAGTCCCCGATGCTTGTAAAGCTCATCATGAAGTCTATCTACAAGCAGAACAAGCGCGAGATCAAGCATATCGGTAGTAAGCGTTTCGGTGTCCAGTTTCTTCTTAAATCAATCTACACCAACAACGGTCTTCTCTATTTTCACACCGAACTGAAGAATACTTCCAATATCGCTTTCGATATTGACTATGTGATGTTCAAGATTGTGGATAAGAAGGTAATCAAGCGAACCGCCATGCAGGAGCAGGTCATTGAACCGCTCCGTGCCCAGAATTATGTGACGGTGGTACACGGCAAATCAACTGAGCACACAGTATTCGCCTTGGAGAAATTCACAATCCCCGACGACAAGCAGCTTGTTATCGAGGTCGCCGAGAAAGAAGGTGGCCGCCATCAGTCCTTTGTGGTCGATA
>ERZ777305.2470-NODE-2470-length-15706-cov-6.102230_pt1 | contig 15706 bp, 12 predicted proteins | sample MGYA00374965_ERZ777305 | MGnify/ENA primary metagenome ERZ777305 (study PRJEB29328, sample SAMD00013331) | mouse gut metagenome | study: EMG produced TPA metagenomics assembly of the Metagenome analysis of fecal microbiota from mouse which was promoted... | reverse complement strand
AGGTTTTATGCAACCTACAAGTACTTTTTCTAATATTTAACTGTCAAACTCCCGTGCATTCCTCCTTGATTTTATGGGCTTTTCGGGGCAAAATAAAGTTCGAGCCCCGTCTCTCGCTCTTTTTAATGAAGCGGAAACGTTGATAAATACAGCGTTTCCGTTTTTTCTCTGTGTGATATTATCTTGTTTTTCGGATATATCATGGAGCGCTCTGTCGGAGGTCTGGAATAACCGGGCTTCTTTTATTTTTTACTGGGCATTTTGCGATATCTGATATATAATAGTATAGGAGACAGTATCGGAATGGAGAAACACGGAGTCTTCGGATTTTGGAAGGATTAAGAATAGAAAGATGAAATTCGGATTTGGGAAAAAACAGAAAAAGCCGTCCGGCAGTATGATAAAGAAAATTACAGGCCTGTATTGAAATGCAGTATATGTACAGGAGAGCAGGTCGCCGGTTTTAAGGAGATTCACGGCGGAAAGTTTGAAGAGGTCATGCTGATTCGAAATGCAAAAGAGCTGGAGGCTTTTATGCAGTTATATGATGTGAAAGAAATCATCAGGGAATACTGAAGGATAGAAGAAAGGTGCGGTTACTGCAATGAAAATCATTAAAACAATTTTGTATGGAACACTTGTTTTCTTTATTTTATGTTGCGGAGTCATTGTATTGTGCGCGGTCAAACCGGAGACGTCAACGCGGATTGCAAACGCATTAAAGTTAAACGAGAATGAGGATTATGCCTTGAGCCCTGTTCCCGGGAAAACACCCGAACAAAGCATGGGGAATACGGAGAATCAGGGGATTACAGATGTTATTTTACCGGAGGAGACGGAAGAAAGCGACCTCTCTGATTATGAAACCGTCTCGCCGGTTTCGGTTCCGGTATCGAATATAAGCGGACAAAATACGGATGAGACACAAAATACGGATGTGCAGATAGACCCGGCAACCTATGGAATTATCGTACCGCCGGGCGTTGAGGGAAGAAGCGGCTATCAACCTGTTCAGGATGAAAGCAGCGAGATAGATGATGAAGAAGCCGAGGAGATTCAAAATGAACTTGGTTTCGGAGAGACAGGGGACGGACTTACGTTTGACCTGTGGTTCTATCCGTATTATGCGATGTTGGATGAGACGGGGCAGCATCTTTACAGGCAGATTTATGCAAATGCGCTTGCATTAAACGAAAGTTTTGCGCCGATAGAAGATATATCGGTGAGTGGGCTTAGAGATGTGTTTGCGGCTGTCTATAATGACCACCCGGAGCTTTTCTGGATGGAAACGGCTTATGCTTGTAAGTTTAAAAGAAGCGGGGAATGTGTGGAAATTGATTTGCAGTTTAATTCCACATCCGGAAATCTTTCACAGTCCAAGAGCACTTTTGAGTCGAAAGTAAAGGAAATTACCGACGGAGCGCAGGGGCTTGAAAGCAATTACGAAAAAGAAAAGTATGTGCATGACAGTCTCGTCGCCAATATAGACTATGTATCTTCCGCGCCAATGAATCAGAGCGCATACAGTGCATTGGTGAACGGTAAGACAGTTTGTGCGGGATATGCCAGAGCATTTCAGTATATTTTGCAGCAGTTGGGGATTCCGTGTTATTATTGCACAGGATATGCGGGAGAGAGTCACGCGTGGAATATTGTCGCCTTAGAGGATGGTTATTATAATGTAGATGTCACATGGGATGATGCCGGTTCCGGTACATATGAATATTTTAACAAGTCGGATTGGGAGTATGCCGGAAATCATCTCAGACAGGAACTTTCGGTGAATCTGCCGCCCTGTAATGGCGAGGTATACCGGAATTTGGAAGCATCCTCTGATGATAACAAAGAAGATGACGATTCGACCGATTTGAGAAGGAGTCTCGAAGAATTAGGGCTGAATGCGGACGCAAGTCTGAAAACGCTGGATGAATATTATAACGATTGTTATGAAAAGTTGAAGGCGAATGGAAAAGGCAGAAGCAGTTTCCATAATGTCATTAGCGGACAGATGCTTTTTAACAGTGTTTACAGTGGATATCAGACAGACGGGTATAGAAAGGGATATATGGATAAGGCCATGTCGGACCTCGAAGCAGAAAGCTTCCGCATTGACTGGTCGATTGAAGAATTAAAAGGCGGCTATTATCTGATTACCCATGATGTGACAATTCAGTAAAAATGCGTGCTTGCCATGTCAGGCGGGCGAGTGTAAAGATTACGCGGAGATAATGGAGGGGAACTATGAAGGTATTGGTTATCAACGGAAGTCCGAAAGGAAGGAACAGCATTACATATCAGACAATACGCTTTCTGCAGAGAAAGTTTCCGAAGGATGAATTTGAAGTCATTCATGCGGGCGCGCAGATACATGCGTTGGAACAGGATATGTGGCTTGTAAAAGAGGGCGTGCGGAATGCGCAGATGATTTTGTTCGCTTATCCGGTCTATACGTTTACCGTGCCGTCTCAGCTTCATCGGTTTCTTACGTTGATGAAGGAAAGCGGAATCAATGTTTCCGGCAAATATATGATGCAGATAACGACGTCCAGGCATTTTTATGATGTTACGGCGCACCGTTATGTAGAGGAAAACTGTAAGGATATGGGAATGCGGATATTGCGTGGTTTTTCCGCCGATATGGAGGACCTTTTGACGAAAAAAGGACAGCTTGCAGTTATTACATATTGGAATTATACCAAACATATAATACAGGAAGAGACCTCACCGTTTGAAAAAGAGCCGGACAGAAGGACTTTTGCAGAAAAAGACCGGAAATACCGGGTCGTAATCGTTACTGATTGCAGAAAAGAAAATAACAGGCTTCGCAGAATGATTGTGGATTTTCGAAAAGAGCTGCCCTTTGAAAGCCATGTTGTAAATTTGCAGAATTTTGCTTTTCAGGGAGGATGTCTCGGATGTTTCCATTGCGCAACGGACGGAACCTGTGTCCGACAGGATGGATTTGATGCGCTGCAGCGAAAAATTCGGGGAGCGGACAGCATCGTGTATGCTTTTTCTATCAAAGACCATTCGATGGGAAATCTGTTTAAAGTATATGACGACAGACAGTTCTGCAACGGACATCGGGCGGTGACTGCGGGAAAGCCTACCGCTTATCTGATTGACGGAGAGTTTTCGCTGGAAGAAAACCTGCGCGTGATTTTGGAGGCAAGGAGCCAGATGGGAGGGAATTTTCTGGCGGGCATTGCGACCAACGAAGGCGTCGGCGCGGATTCTCCCGGAACCTGTGCGGATAAACTGGCGTATGCTCTGACACATAGAATGAAGGTAAATGAGAACTTCTATGGTGTAGGCGGCGGAAAGATTTTCCGGGATTTGGTCTATGAGATGCAGGGCATGATGCAGGCGGACCATCGTTTCTATAAAAAACATGGCTTATATGATTTTCCCCAGAAAAAGCTTGCTACAATACTGTTTATGAAAGGAATAGGAGTTTTATTAAAACTTCCTTTAACAAAAGAAAAAGTACAGACTAATATAACAGAAGGAATGCTGATGCCATATGAGAAAATAATTGCGGGGAATCCATTAAAAGAATGAAATTATATCAGGATTATATATTTGACTTATACGGTACGCTCGTAGACATCCGCACGGATGAAGAACAGCCCCTGTTGTGGAATAAGATGTGTCTGCTGTATGGCGGTTACGGAGCGGTTTATTTACCTGAAGAATTACATGTGTTATATAAAAGGCTTGTCAAAGAAAAAGAAGAGCATGCAAAAGAGGACTGTGCCAGGAAAGCAAGTATAAAAGAAGAATGTGTAAGAGAAGCAAGTAGAGAAGAAGAACATGTAAGAGAAGTAAACAAAGAAGAACATACAAGAGAAGCAGGCATAAAAGAAGAACACATAAAAGAAAAAAGCACGGAGAATCAGGGCGGGAGCCAGAATTGTCCGTCGTACCGGAAGCTGTATGCCCATGAATCCTATCCGGAAATACCTCTGGAGGATGTATTTCGAGAAATATATCTTGCCAGAGGAATTGAGCCGTCGGATGAGCTGGTCACGCATACAGGGCAGATGTTCCGGGCGCTGTCCACACGTCATATCAGACTGTATGCAGGAGCAAAAGAACTTTTATGCCGGCTGCGTGAAGAGGGCAGAGGCGTTTATCTGTTGTCCAATGCACAGCGCATTTTTACGGAGCGAGAATTGAGATTTCTGGAAATAGAAGATTGCTTTGACGGGATTCTGATTTCGTCTGATTATGGCGTGAAAAAGCCGGACGAGAGATTTTTCCGTATTTTGTTGGAGAAATACCGGATTATGCCGGAATGCGCCCTGATGATTGGAAATGACCTGGACAGCGATATAGCGGGGGCAAAAACGGTAGGAATGGATACATTTTATATTCATTCGGGCATTTCACCGAAAACAGGAAGGAAAGTGGATGCGGACTATATGATGAGAAAAATGAATTTGAAGAGTCTGCAAAAGCGTTTATTATCAGAGCAATAGAGAAAAGGAGGTAAAAGAGGATATGGACAAAAGCTTTGTCACAAGAGTGGGGGAGACAATTTCCGCAAAAGGGAAAGAAGTTACGGATAAGGCGAAAGAGTTTGCTGAAATCGCGAATCTGCGCAGTCAAATCAATACCTGTGAAGAGGTGGTTAAGAAAAACTACATGGAGATTGGAAGGCGGTATTATGAACAACATGGTTCCGAGCCGGATGAGGCTTACGAGGAACAGTGCAGAGCCGTCAGAAACGCACAGACGGGCATCGCCGAACTGGAGGAAAAAATCAAAGAATTAAAGGGTATCTGACAGGCAGATACCCTTTTTATCGTATGAGGAGATTGCGGCCGCCTGAACATTCAGGGGAGAATGCTGTAATCGTAGTTAAGAATCAGGCAAGAATTTACGCAGTAAATTCTTGGAACGCAGGCCGGACAGCCTGCGTTTTTTATTGTGCCGGCTGTTCCGGCGGCGGAGCCGGTTGTTCCGGATTCGCCTGTTGTGCAGCCGCGGCCGCCGCCTGCTCGTTTCTTATATTGATTTCATTCTGCTGCGCTGCGATGACCTGTTCATAGTCCGGATTTGCGAAAAACTCCATATTATGCGGACATATGTTATCGGTCTCTGTCGCAGGAACCATTGTAACGGAACCGTCTTCGTTGACAACTTCCTGCATGGCGTTCGGTGAACCGCTTAACAGAGATGCGTCTTCAATCAGAGGAAGTTCCCGGATGCCGTCCACTTTGAACGGACAGAATTCCGTAGCGGGCAGCTGACAGTAATTACAGATTGGTCCGGAGTAATGAATATTGCATGTTTCTGTCGGAACAGTGCCTTCCGCAAAATATTCCGTCCGGAGAGTGCCGTTGCACAGGCCGTCAATCGGAAGTTTACCGGAACGGGAGCATACCGTTGCGGTGACGATACCGGCCGGAACGTTGAAGGACTGGCTCGGCAGGTCTTCGTGAATTTTGGCCATGACCGTACGCCAGAGCTTTTTGGCGAGATTCTTTTCGTCACCCGAAAGTTTTACGTTGTTATCGAAGCCCGTCCATGTCGTGGCGGTGTAATAGGGTGTATAACCGGAAAACCATACGTCGTTGTAGTCGGAGGTCGTACCGGTCTTTCCGGCGATGGGCATATTGCCGAAATTAACGGAGCCGCCAGTACCGCTCGTAACGACGTCCACCATTGCATCCGTGAGCAGGAAAGAGGTTGTTTCCTTGATGACCTGCTTGGACTGCGGTGTGGTGTTGTCGAGAATGACATTGCCGTCATGGTCCAGTACTTTTGTATATAACTTTGGTTTGATATAAGTTCCGCCGTTTGCGATGCAGGCATAGGCGGCATTTAACTCTTCATTGGTAACGCCGTTCGTGATACCGCCGAGCGCCAGTGACTGTTGAATATCGGAGAAAATTTCTCCGTTGATTTCCTTTCGTTCTTCCAGCGTCGTGAAGCCGAAATTCATCAGATAATCAAAACCGAGCTGCGGTGTAATCCAGGTCAGCGCCTTGACGGTTACGATATTCATGGAATCCCGGATACCGTCCCGCAGTGAGGAAAGTCCTCTGTATGCCTCGCCGTACCAGTTACCCACGGGACGGCCGTTAGCGTAATTAAACGGCGCGTCATCAATGATGGTGGCGAGAGTCAGCCCTGCGCTGTCCAGAGCAGGCGCATAAGTCGATACAATCTTAAAAGTCGAACCGGGCTGTCTTACCGTATCGGTTGCCCGGTTGAGCGTCCGGCTTCCCGATTTGGCGCCGCGTCCGCCTTCCATTGCGACCACATAGCCCGTGCTCTGGTCTTCGATAACGAGGGAGACCTGGGGCTGAGGCGTCAGCGAAATCGTTTCCGTGAAGACTTCGTCGCCTTTTCCGAGAATCGCTTCTTTGTACAGCTCGATATCCATATAGGCCTCATCCTGTGAAGAGTAAATGAGGTTATATCCGGTCTTGGCTTCCCGCCAGAAACTGCGGAACATTTCCGTACTGTAATTGGTTCTGTCACCGTTTTCATTAACGACGGTCAGCTCATAGTTCAAATACCATTTCGTATTTTCCGGGAAGTTGCTTTCATCGGCGAATACTTCGTCGCAGATTGCCTGAATTGCAGGGTCCTGCGTGGAATAAATCTTCAGGCCGCCGCTGTACAAAAGCGTATATGCCTGGGTTTCGTTATAGCCCGCCGCAATCAGGTCTTCCAATACATCATCCGTCAGCGCATCTACGAAATATGTATTTACGGTAGATTCGCCATTTTCTGAATCGACAACCTGAATACGGGAATAAACGTCGTCGGCCATTGCCTCATCGTATTCTTCCTGAGAAATATATCCCTGTTCCAGCATATGCCGGAGTACTTTTTCGCGACGTTCCGCATTTTTATCAGGATGCGTAATCGGATTATATTTGGTAGGATTTTGTGTAATGCTTGCAATCACGGCGCATTCTGACAGATTCAGGTCGCTGACGGATTTGTTGAAATACCGCAGAGAAGCCGCCTGCACGCCGAGCGTGTTCTGGCCGAGATTGATTGTATTCATGTAGTTAATCAGGATGTCATCCTTATCCATGACTTTTTCCAGTTCCAGCGCAAGATACTGTTCCTGAATTTTACGTTTCATACGGTCCGCAAAGGAGTCTTCGCTCGTCCAATCCGTAAAAACATTGTTTTTCAAAAGCTGCTGTGTGATGGTGCTGGCGCCTTCGGAAAAGTGAAACTTATTTTTGATACCGATTGCGGCGGCACGAAAGATACCTTTGATATCGATGCCGTTGTGGTCATAGAAACGTTCGTCTTCGACCGCGACAAAAGCGTGTGCCAAATCTTCGGGAACCATATCCATGCTGACCGGAATCCGGTTGGAATCCGTAGATACCAGTTTGGCCGTCTGGTTGCCTTCGATGTCGTATACGAAGGTAGAAAAACCGGAAGGGGTAACGTCTATGTTGCCAATATCGGGAGCTGTTGCGAGAATTCCCTTAAAAACGCCGATGCCGGCGCTGGCTCCAAGTACGGCGGCTGAAATAAGGAAAAGGAGGAAAACCTGGACAAAGGTGAATCCCAGTTTTTTACCCCATTTTCCACCTTTTGCATTGAGTGCCTTCTGCTTTTTGCGGACACCCCGTTTACCATAATTCATATCAGTAACCATGCCTTTCATAAACTCATAATATTTCATATGAAAAGATTAGCGTAACAAATCAGAACTTTCTAAGTTATGCCGCTCCGGAAGAATGCCGTATTTCAGGCATTCTTTCATATGAAAAGATTTTCCCGGAAAATCTTTTCATATTATTATACTCCAAACCGGCAGTTAAAGGAAGGATTTTATGTTATCTTCATGATATATTAAGAATTGTTCACAATTTTATACACTTTTATTCCTGCCTGTGTTAAGATAAAAGACGGGAAAATGAAGGGAAAGCGAAGGTGCCGGGTCGTGGAAGAAGAAAGCAGAAAAGAACCTTATAACATTATTGAACAGGGCGGGAGCGGAGAGGTTGAAGAGAAGAAATCCCGTTTTATCGCCAATGTCAGCCCGGTGGAAACGGAAGAAGAAGCGCTTTCCTATATTGAAATGATGAAAAAGAAATATTGGGACGCAAGACATAACTGTTATGCGTATGTCATCGGGGAGCGGGCGCAGCTTGTGCGTTTTTCGGACGACGGAGAGCCTTCGGGAACTGCAGGAAAGCCGATTCTGGAGGTTTTGCTCGGTATGGAGGTCCGCAACGCCGTTATTGTGGTGACCAGATATTTTGGCGGTACGCTTCTCGGAACAGGCGGACTCGTGCGCGCATATACACAGGCGGCGCAGGAGGGGATGGCGGCGAGCGTCGTCCGCCGGATGCGTTATGGCACACAGCTTCACATTATAACAGATTATAACGGCATTGGACGGATACAATATTTATTGGGCATGAGAAAAATTGTGATAGAGGAGCCTGTGTATACGGATGTGGTCACCCTGAAGATTAAAGTTCCTTATGAAGAGGAATCCGCGGTCAGAAAGGAAATTACGGAAGCGACTGCAGGCAGGGCGCAGATTGAGAAAATTGCCGGTGCATATTATCGGATTTAGAAGAGGGTATCGTATATGGAAGAAATCGTAGAATTACTGAATGCAGGACAATATGTGAAGCTCCGCCAGTTGATAGCAGGTTATAACGTTGCGGATATCGCGGCATATATGGAGAAACTGGAGCAGGACGAGGTGCTGAAACTGTTCCGCATTCTGCCAAAAAGCATGGCTGCGGACGTTTTTTCATATCTGGAAATCGAAACGGAGCAGTATATCATTACTTCCTTGTCGGAAAAAGATGCGGCCAATATCATCGACCATCTGATGGCGGACGATGCGACAGACCTTCTGGAAGAGATGCCTGCGAACGTAGTAAAACGTCTGTTGGCTCATGCGAGCGCGGACACGAGGAGAGACATCAATCATCTTCTGCGTTATCCGGAAGATTCTGCCGGAAGCATTATGACGGTGGAGTATGTGGATTTGAAAGAAACGCTGACGGTGGAACAGGCGATTGCCAGAATCAGGAAAGTCGGGGTGGACAGCGAAACCATCAATATTTGTTATGTACTGGACCAGAGAAGGACGCTGGTCGGCACGGTGGCGCTCCGGTACTTGCTGCTGAGTCCGCCGGATTCCGTTATCGGCGAAATTATGAATGAGAATATTATTTCGCTGCATACCATGATGGACCAGGAGGAAGTTGCAAGACAGTTCAAAAAGTATGACTTTACGTCGATGCCTGTCGTGGATAATGAAGACAGGCTTGTCGGAATTATTACGGTCGATGACGTCGTGGATATCCTCGAGGAAGAGACGACGGAGGATATCGAGAAAATGGCGGCGATTGTTCCTTCGGACAAGCCCTATATGAAAACAGGCGTTATAGAATCCTGGAAGAAACGGATTCCCTGGCTGATGCTGTTGATGATATCCGCGACTTTTACCGGAAAAATCATTTCTTCCTTTGAAGATGCGCTGAGCAAATATGTTGTGCTGACCGCGTTTATTCCGATGCTTATGGATACCGGGGGAAATGCGGGCGGACAGGCAAGCGCGGTCATTATCCGCGGTCTGTCTCTGGATGAAATTCAGTTCGGAGACTGGCTGAAAGTTGTCTGGAAGGAAATCCGCACGGCATTCCTTTGCGGTCTGACGCTGGCGGGCTGTAATGTCATTAAAATGCTCGCGGTGGAACAGGTCGGCATACGGGTGGCGCTGGTTGTCAGCGTAACGCTGTTTCTTGCCGTTATTGTGGCCAAAATCGTTGGTTCCACGCTGCCGATGCTTGCCAAAAAAATAGGAATGGACCCGGCCGTCATGGCGAGTCCATTTATTACAACGATTGTCGATGCGATTTCACTGTTGATATATTTCCGAATCGCAACGATTGCGCTCGGTATCTAGTGTACTGTATCGTTCACATTTCACCAAATAACTTGCTTGAATTTTCATTCTGCGTCATTTGGCTGAAAATGAATGATACGGCACACCAGGTTGAAATATAATCACATGTGTTATTGTTCGGAACGCCCGTTATGAGCCGGCTTTGGCTGCGGCGGAAATGGCCGCACGTTTTCGCTGTGTCGGGTCCAGAATTTTTTTCCGGATGCGGAGGCTTGTAGGCGTAACTTCCAACAGTTCATCCGTATCGATAAATTCGAGCGCCTGTTCCAGGCTCAGTACTCTGGGCGGCGTCAGCCGCAGCGCTTCATCCGCGCTGGAGGAACGGGTATTCGTGAGCTGTTTCTTTTTGCAGACATTCAGTTCAATGTCTTCTCCGCGGCCGTTCTGGCCGACAATCATGCCGGAATATACTTTTGTGCCGGGGCCGATAAAGAGCGTGCCGCGCTCCTGCGCATTAAAGAGGCCGTATGTGATGGCTTCTCCGGCTTCAAAGGCAATGAGAGAGCCCTGTTTCCGGTACTGGATATCGCCTTTGTACGGGCCGTATCCGTCAAAAACGCTGTTCATGATGCCGTTCCCTTTTGTATCGGTCATAAATTCCCCGCGGTAACCAATCAGTCCTCTGGAAGGGATGGAAAACTCGAGTCTCGTATAACCGCCGGAGGCCTGTCCCATGTTCTTTAATTCCCCTTTTCGTTTGCTCAGCTTTTCGATGACTGTACCCGAAAATTCTTCGGGAACATCGATGTAGGTAAGCTCCATCGGTTCGGTCTTTTTCCCGTTCTCGTCCGTTTTGTAGAGAACTTCCGCTTTGCTGACGGCGAATTCATAGCCTTCTCTTCTCATATTCTCAATGAGGACGGATAAATGCAGTTCTCCCCGGCCGGATACTTTAAAGGCTTCGGTCGTATCGGTTTCTTCGACCCGGAGGGAAACGTCCGTATTGAGTTCCCGGAAGAGCCGGTCACGGATGTGGCGGCTCGTCACATACTTTCCTTCCTGTCCTGCCAGCGGAGAATCATTGACGATGAAGTGCATGGCAATCGTCGGTTCCGAAATTTTCTGGAAAGGAATCGGTTCCGGCCTGTCCGGCGAGCAGAGCGTGTCTCCGATATGAATATCGGAGATGCCGGAAATGGCTACGATGGAGCCGATGCCGGCTTCTTTTACCTCGATTTTGTTCAGACCGTCATATTCGTACAGTTTGCTGACTTTTACTTTTTTCATTTTGTCGGGTTCGTGGTGATTGACGATGACCACTTCCTGGTTGACTTTTATCGTGCCGTTATCAACCTTGCCGACGCCGATACGGCCTACATATTCGTTGTAGTCGATGGTGCTGATTAAAACCTGCGTACCCAGTTCCGGGTCGCCGCAGGGGGCGGGAATATGCTCTAAAATGGTATCGAACAAAGGCGTCATATTCTTGCCTTTGACCGTTATCTGTGTGGTAGCCGTTCCCGCTTTGGCGGAAGCATAGACAAACGGGCAGTCCAGCTGTTTGTCGTTGGCGTCCAAATCCATCAGGAGTTCCAACACCTCATCGACGACCTGGAGCGGTCGGGCTTCCGGCCTGTCGCATTTGTTGATACATACGATAACGGAAAGGTCGAGCTCCAATGCTTTTTTCAATACGAATTTCGTCTGGGGCATGGGGCCTTCAAAAGCGTCTACGACGAGTACGACGCCGTCCACCATTTTCAGGACACGCTCTACTTCACCGCCAAAATCCGCATGGCCGGGGGTATCGATGATATTGATTTTCACATCTTTATACATAACAGCTGTATTTTTTGAAAGAATGGTTATGCCGCGTTCCCGCTCGATATCGTTGGAATCCATGACGCGTTCGGCAACTTCCTGATTTTCCCGAAACACGCCGCTTTGTTTTAACAGCTCATCGACCAGCGTCGTTTTGCCGTGGTCAACATGGGCGATAATTGCTATATTTCTGACATCTTCTCGTGTTGTGTTCATGAAAACGATAAAACTCCTCTCTTAAAGGCGCCGGATGTTCTTCAAAATCCGGCTGATAATCTCCAATTCCATTCTGTACTAAAGACACAGTATATCACTACATCTGGAATCTTGCAAGTGAGGAAAAAGTCAGTCTGTGCCTGACAGATTCTGTATATCCAAATCAAGTTTTTCATTCAGATACATTCGGTCTTTTCAAAAATATTTGACAAATGTTGGGGGGGATATGGTAACATGGCTATTATGAAAAATGCCAATATACAAAATGATAAAGGGGTGAGGGTGCGGTGACAGAGGTATCAGTTATAGAAAGGCGGCGAATGATTTGTGAAATGAAGGAGCTCCGGCCGAAAACTATGAGATTTGTAAAGCGGCAGGCATTGTTATGAGTTAGTCGGAAGGAATTGTAAGACATAAGAATAAAGGAAGGAAATGAGAGGACATCAAGATGGTTTGTGAAAAATGCGGAGCACAGTTGGATGAAGATTGCGTATTTTGTCCAAAATGCGGAAATAAAATAAATGCAAAGAAAAAAGCATATACTGGAAAAATAATCGGAGGCATTCTGCTTCTCGTGATACTGGGAAGCGGTATATTTCTGTATGTATCGGGCCAATACAGAAATATTTTTCCACGGGCGGACAATGCTTCGGAAGAAGCGGCGGCGAATCTGGCGGAGACGCCGGACGGCCGCGGAAATGCAGAAGAAGGCATTGCGGCGGAACCGGAGAAAGCACAGCAGACGGAGGAAACGACTGATAAAGCGCCGGAAAGCGCTGCGGAGACTATGGCGGAACCGGAGGCGGAGAAAGAACCCGGTGAAATTGAGAAGTATTTGGACGCCCTTGTTCTGGAGCCCGTTGAAATGACGATGGGAGAGACTTTTCAGGTAGAACTGGAAAAAGAAATACCAGGTGCGGTCTGGACGTCTTCGGATGAAACAATCGTACGCTCTTCCGACGGAAAACTCAAGGCCGCCGCGCCGGGTAAGGCGGTCGTTACATTATCCGCCGAGGGGAAAGAATGCTCTTTCGATGTTACGGTGAATGCTTTTCCGGATATGACGGTGGCTGTTGAACATTCCGTGACGCTGGAATTGAACGATGCGTTTTCCGAGGTACAGTGGGAATCCTCTGCTCCGGAAATCATAGAGGTAAATGAAGGGGTGGTCAGCGCCCTGGCGGCGGGCGCGTCTACCCTTACGGCGTCTGTCGATGGAAAAGAATACTCTTTTGAAGTAGTGGGAACGACGCCTGAAATTACGACGACATCCGTCAGAAAAATCATCGGGAATACGGAACAGGTGTCTGTTCTGGGAACAAACGGAAAAGCGGAATGGAAAAGCGATAATACGGCGATTGCAACGGTCTCCGATACCGGTCTGATTACGGCGGAACCGACCGGCGCGGGACAGAACACGGTGGTGCATGCCTATATAGACGGTATGGAATTTAAAATCGATGTGGCGGTGGAGCCGATACCGCAGCTATCAAGCACTTATAAGATATATGGGTATCAGAATACTGCGCAATATAAAAATGCCACAATAGCGCTTTGTACGAATGCCAATGAAGTTATGAAAATCAAGTATGAGAAGACCGCTAATGAATGGGATGAGGAATTGTACCTAACCACCGAGGTGCAGGAGGTGCTGAATGTGGCGGACGCGGATTATAGTGACGGCTCTACCTATCCGGTATATCGTGCATATAAGAAAGGGAAATATGCTGTGGATGACAAAATCCGTACGGATATTTATCTGGTAGGGACCTCGCAGACGGCGGAAGTACTGGTTCAGAGACTTGGCTATTGTCAGGGGGAATTTTATTCGCCGGATTCTGTCGTGACATATGAGCCCTGTGACGGCTACGGAATTATTCATGTGTATTGTGATGAGGTTTATAGTGGTGGTATGGGAGGACAGATAATTGTTACGGTCATGGTTGACGGATATCAATATCAGTTTGCTATAAGCAAGATGGGGGATGGTCATTTTGACTATGCATATAGAGATAGAATTCCGGAAAATTATATGATTGAAGAATGCTCGGTGGATGAAATCGTTACCATGCAGAACAGCAATTATTCCGCCGTAGCGTCAAATTTTAAAACTTATAATTCCAACAATGACTGGATGGAAAGAATAGGGACCAAATTTGTTGAGGCTGTGGAAGATGAGGCGATTTCGATGGCCGCGGGCGCTTTGCTGAAATTTATTTTTTAAATAGCGTGTATTATATTTTATAGGAAACAGGGGCATCAGGCCGCCGGGAGAGTGGAAAATCAGAAACCGCTTTCTCTGGCGGCCTTTTTTTGAAAGAAAAAATGTCATATGTATCCCACGGTCTCCACGCCATGTTGCGCGACCCCTGACAGTTCTAATTCGGGAAAAAGGTCATATACTGATAATACATTACTGGAAAAATTCTTAAAGAGTAAGATTCTTTAACAAAGAAGGGAGAACAAAACATGACAGATAAGGTAATTGAAAACAACCAGGTGACGATTATGGGAGAAATAGTAGGTGATTTCCAGTTCAGTCACGAAATTTTCGGAGAAGGATTCTATATGGTGGATATCAGTGTGGACAGATTGAGCGATTCCACGGATATTATTCCCGTTATGGTATCGGAAAGACTTTTGGATGTGAGCGATGATTATAAGGGCTTGAAAATCAGCATTACGGGACAGTTCCGCTCTTATAACAGGCATGAAGAGAAGAAGAATAAATTAGTTCTTTCCGTTTTTGCGCGGGAGATTGAATTTGTAGATGATATAGAAGAGAGTGCGAAAACCAATCAGATTTTTTTGGACGGCTATATCTGTAAAGCGCCTATCTACCGGAAAACGCCTCTCGGGAGAGAAATCGCGGATTTACTGCTGGCGGTCAACAGGCCTTATGGGAAATCGGATTACATACCCTGTATATGTTGGGGAAGAAATGCACGCTATGCGAGCACCTTTGAGGTGGGAAGCAGGTGCGCGGTCTGGGGGAGAATCCAGAGCAGAGAATATATGAAAAAAATTTCGGAAGACCAGCTGGAACGGCGGACCGCCTATGAAGTGTCCGTCAGCAAACTGGAAATCGTGGAAGAAGAGCAGGTCTGAACAGGGCAGGTGAAACAGAGCAGGTCTAAAGAAGTTGCGTTTCCGTCATAATTGTGCTATGATAAGCATCAGATTTTACGATGCTGTTATTTTTGAGGTGCAATATGAGAAAAGGAATGATTTATATTTACAGCGGCGAAGGACACGGGAAGTCTCCGGCAGCGTATGGCAGGGCTCTGCAGACGGCATGCAGGGGAGAATATGTCGTAATTATCCGCTTTTTAAAAGGAAGAGGGCTTTCGGATTCAGAGTATGTAAGGCGTATGGAGCCGGAAATCAAAATATTCCGCTTCGAGAAATCGGAGGAAAATTTCCGCAGTCTTTCCGATGAAAGAAAGGCGGAAGAAATCTATAATATTAAGAACGGACTGAATTTTGCCAAAAAAGTCATGAATACGGGCGAATGCAGCCTGCTGATTCTGGACGAAGTGCTGGAACTGCTGGATATCGATATTATTTCGGTGGAAGAACTGAAAAACTTATTGTTATGTAAACCTGAAGACATGGATATCATTATGACAGGCGCGACTTCCAAAGAAGCGGCATATTCGCTGGCGGATGAAGTGACAAAAATCGAGACTTCGGAAGGGCAGGGGCTGAAAATTCCTTGACAGAAGGCCGGCCGGATGTTATGATATTTTCAATCATACATATTCCTGTTTTTGACAGTTGAGAAAAAATAGAATCGCTACAATGCTTGAAAAT
>ERZ777305.2469-NODE-2469-length-15711-cov-2.593063_pt1 | contig 15711 bp, 20 predicted proteins | sample MGYA00374965_ERZ777305 | MGnify/ENA primary metagenome ERZ777305 (study PRJEB29328, sample SAMD00013331) | mouse gut metagenome | study: EMG produced TPA metagenomics assembly of the Metagenome analysis of fecal microbiota from mouse which was promoted... | reverse complement strand
GGAAGAACTTGAAAAAGTAAATCAATATTATATGAATAATGACATTGTAAATATTGATAATTTACTAAACGAAAACAATAATATGATAAAAGATATATCACAAGCAGGGGAGGAGAAAGAAATTGAGTAAAATAGATGTAGAAAATAGAATTAATGGTTTAAATGAGTATATGCTAGCAGATTGTGAAAAGGAATTACTGCTTTTAAAAATATCTAATGATTATACATACAATAAAGCTGTTGCAATTGTAAATAAAGGTTTAAAACATAAAGATTGGTATTCTGTAGATGATAAAAATTGTTTTAAAACTTGGGATGAAGTAGAAGCTTTTATTGATGGAATATGCAGAGGAAAAAATACTAAATTTTATGAGGAAGAAGAAAGATAAATTTGTAAAATCAATTAAATTTATTTAATTGATTTTACAAATGCAGTCGAAAGGTTTGGAAAACCGACTTTAGGTTTTCCAAATATCTAAATTAAATTTATTTAATTTAGATATTTATAAAATAATGTGAATTTGAAAAATGCACAAAGTAGAATTTATGCTACTGTTTATTTTATAAGAAAAATATTTAACATTAGAAATGTTGAATATTTTTGAAAAAGGTTTATTAAGGGAAATATGTTCCCTTAATCATACAGAGGAACTTTGTTCCTCTAGTATGTTAGAGCATTAAAAATATAAAAGTAAAAATAATATAAGTAATATGCTAAAAAAGAGTTTTATATTAAGAAGGAGAGTGAATAAAATGTGAGTTATGCAATAATAAGGAATGCAAAATATACAATGAATAATATAAATGGAATCTATAGACATAATGAAAGAAAAAATACAAACTATTCAAATAAGGATATTATAAAAGAAAATAGTATAAATAATTATTCAATAAAAAAGTGTAATGCACCATATACTAAAATTTTTAAACAAATAAAAGAAGAAAATAATTTACAAGGGTGGATAAAAAAAACAAGTAATATTGCGTGCGAATATATTATAACTTCTGATAAAGATTTTTTTGAAAGAATAGGAGAAGAAGAAACAAAAAGATATTTTAAAACTGCATATGAATTTGTTAAAAATTTTAAACAATTAGGAGAGGAATATATAATATCTGCAAAAGTACATTTGGATGAAAGTACTCCACATATGCATATAGTATTCATACCAGTAATACACAAGTTGGATTCAAAAAGTGGAAAAGTGGTAGACAAAATTTCGTGTACAGAATTTTGGAAAGGTAAAAATAGTTATAGTATTTTACAAGATAATTTTTATTCATATATGACACAAGCAGGATTTGAATTAGAAAGAGGGAATAAAGAAGAGAACGAACATATACCAATACAGAAATTAAAGCAAATTACATATTATGAAACACGAGAAATGTTTAAAGATACACAGCACTTAGAACAAGAAGTAATTACAAACGATAATGAAGTATTACGAGAGAATTATAAAAAAGTAATAAACAAATTTAATACACTTTCTAAAAGATATACAAGAATAAAAAATATTGTTGATGAAACTCTATATAAGGCAGAACAAATAGAAGATGAAAATATAGAATTAAAGAATGAAAATTTAAAATTAGAAAACGAAAATGAAACTTTAAGAGATTATATAGAAAAAACATTTGAATGTATAAGTATATTATTTGAGTATCCAAAAGAAAAGTTGAAATCAATAGTAAAAAACTTTTGGAATAAAATTAAATAATAAATAAAGATGCAAAATTTTGCATCTTTATTCATTTATAAATATATCAAATATATTCGTATTCAAAGCAACTGCAATTTTATTCATTGCTTTAAATGAAGGGTTACTTCTAGTTCCACATTCTAAATGGCATAAATATCCTGGAGTAAGTTCAGTTCTAGTGGCTAAATCTTCTAATGTTAAATTTTGATTCTTTCTATATTTTTTAATATTATTTTTATACAATATATATACTCCTTTATAAAAAATGATACGGACAATATGTCTGTATTTCAAAAATAATTATACAGACACATTGTATACTTGTCAATAGATATTTTAATGTAAGGGGGAAATATTTTGAAAATAGTAGTAAATGATTACGAGCCAAAAGATATAATAAGAATAATTAGAGAATGGACAGAATTAACACAAAAAGAATTTGCAGAAAATATAAATAGAAGTAGGGATAGTATCCAAAAGATAGAAACAGGAAAAAGAGGATATAATATTAATACATTATTAGAAATTGCCAAAAAATATAATTTAATAATAACAATTGAGAAGAAATAACAATAAGTAATTTTATATAATTTTTCCTAACAAAAATATTAATAAAAATCTAGTTTTAGTTATGAGTATTGTTGGACAAAACTATTCATTATTAAAAACAAAAAATTGATGCAATCTGATAGCTTTAACAATTTTATTGAATGAGGTAACAAGTGTCAAAATTTTATACTCTTATAGTGACAAGATTTATATTTTGAAACGTAAGAAAAATGATAGAAAAAATTATTAAGTAATATATGGTTATAGTAAACTTTAGAAAGTTAATAGAATAGATACGAAATTTTATTCAAGTAAAAGCACAATATAAACATATTGATTTTTTTAAAAATGAGTCTTATAATTTAAAATACACTAGGAAATAACCTAATGTAAAAATGGCACATTGATTTCTTTAATAATAGGAGGGAAAATATGAAACAAAAAAGTTTAGCAACACTTAGGCGGATAATAGCATCTGTGTTATCAATAGCTATGATTTTAGTAACGTCCAATACCATAGTCCTTGCATCTGAGGAAATGTCAGAAGAAGGAGACAATAGCCTTGTAATATATGATTCAGAGACAGAAGAAATAAGTTACATAAGCTATGAAGAGTATATTTCGCAGAGGCTGAGAACCATATGATTGAAAATGGCAATGTGATGACAAATGAGAACATTGGAGGCATCGACCCACAGGAGGTAATAGGTGGAGATAGTAGAAATCCTGTTACAGATACAACGGTATTTCCATATAATACAATATGTGATATAGTAGCATACTATGATGATGGTACAGTGGCATATGGTACAGGAACTTTGTACTGTGCAAACTCTATTATAACAGCAGCACATGTTATATATGATAAAGAAAAAAAATTATGGGCTAATAGGGTAGAAGCTTACTTTGGAAGAAATGGGTACTCATCATATAATCAATTAGCACAAGATACACGAATACTTGCACATAAATACTATATTAATGATGGTAATGGAGAATATGATTATGCATTTGTGGACTTAAATAAAAGTTTCGGTAATTGGATGGGATATGGGTATTACAAGGACATAAACAAGGCTGCTGGAAAAGAAGTAACAGTTACTGGATATCCAATAGATAAAGGATATTACTATATGTACACAGCAAAAGAAAAAATTAAAGATGCAACGGATAGAATAATAAGACATTATGTGGATACAGCAGGAGGAGAGAGCGGAGCAGCTATAATTGATTCTGAATATGGTGTTATAGTAGGAATTCATACAACTACAGTAGATTCCCCATGGCCTTGGTGGAACATAGGAATTCGCTTAAATGAGGAAATCTGCAATATAATGCAGGCACATCAACAAGAATTACAACAATAATAATTAAAGAGTTATAGTAATAATAATTGTAAAAACTTGTGTTCTTGCAACATAACTAATATTTCAATGTGTCATTTTACCGAGTAGCAATTTTTACTCGGTTTTTTATTTTATAAAGTACTTACATTGTTAAAAAGAATATATATATGTTATAATTTATCAAAAGAGAGGGGATTGTGATGGTAAAAAAAATAGCAAAAGTTATATTTCTAATAATAGCTATTATAGTAATTATAGGAATAATTATTATGCTAAGAAAAATAAGCATAATAATTAATATACAAAAAAAGGTATTAGATTATGAAAGTAAAGATAATAATTATAACAGAAATCTTTATAAAAGATGATGTAGTAAAATATGTATATACGAGTAAAAGCAATACTGAAAAAAAGGTTATAGATATTCGTTATCAAAATGAGTACAAAAGTTTTACACAAGAAAACGGAAAAAAGACAATGACAACATATTATCCAGTAAACTGTAAAGAAATACATAATGGTATAGAATACTATAATATAATTAAGGATTTTGAATATGGATTTACAGCAAAAAGAATTGTATCTATTCTATTTGCAAAAATTGAAAGTGTGGAATTAGAAGGAATTGCTTGTTATAAAATTTCCTATAATATCTATAATAATGAATTTATAGAAGAAAATATAGATATATATTACGATAAAGAAAAAGGACTTCCATTAAAAAAAATAAGAAATGTAAATAATAAAAGAGCTGAAATGAATTATACAGATACACTTATATATGAATATCAACCTAAGATAGTAACAGATGAAGATATGAAAGAGCCTAATCCTTCAGAATATGAAATTGTTGAATCCAACATTAAAATTATAGAATAGAAGAGATTTTATAAAAGTATATCATAAAATTAAAAAAATATTTATATGTGGAAAAAATGTAAAAATAAAATATAAAAATATAATTAAAATAATAACAAATAAATTTAAATAATTTTAGATAAATTCGTCTAGGAAAAGTCTAGGAAAAACTAAATCGAATATCGCCGAAACCGTTAATATAAAAGGAATACAAGAAAATAGTTTTTCCTAGACACATTTTTTTTTATGTCTAGGAAAAACTCTAGGATAAACTATATTACTGAATATTTTTAAATAATGATATATAATTTTTAATAAAAAAATCTAGTTTTAATAAATACGTAAAAACATTGATATATAAGCGTTTTTAAGATTATTCAAGAATAGTTATTACTAGACAAGACTTTTTAATGTTAAAAAATAAAAATCGCTGAAATCTTACAGTTTCAACGATTTTATTGGTCGAGGTGACAGGGATCGAACCTGCGACCTCATGGTCCCAAACCACGCGCGCTACCAACTGCGCTACACCTCGATTTTTAAATGCCTATATATAATAGCATAATATTTTTGTGATTTCAATAGTTTTACTTAAAAATTTCAAATTTTTAAGTAAAACTATTGATAGTAATTATAGAAGGTTAATCAATATCTATATCAATTAAATCCAAGTCTTTTATACTAGGAGCATATAGTGACTTCCCATCATAACTAAATTTAGAACCATGGCAAGGACAATCCCAACTTTTATCAAGATTATTCCAATTTAGTTCACATCCAAGATGAGTGCAAATAGGTTTAATAACATATAATTTACCATTATTATCCTTATAAATTCCTAGTTTGGTTCCATTTATTTCCACCTTCATAGCACTTTCAGGTTGTATATCATTTATAGTAGTGTTAGGAATCTTAAATTTATCAATTACTAAAGAAGAAACAGTTTGCTTAAGCATATTTGTAAATTCAGTTCCATTTTTAATAGGATGAAATCTAGTAGATTTAAAAACAAATTCATAGGGATTTTCTTTTCCTAAAATCTTATCAGTAATTATATTTGCAGCAACATTAGATGTAGTCATACCCCATTTTTTAAATCCAGTGGCAACATACATATTAGGAGAGGTAAGCGAGTATTGACCTATATAAGGAATCTTATCTAATGAAATACAATCTTGAGTTTTCCACCTAAATAAAATTTTTTTAGTTAGGATACATACTTTTAGCAGTATTTTCTAAATTCTTATAAGCATTAGAAAAATCATATTCGTCTCCAACTTTAAAATTAGAGCCACCAACAAGCAGAATTTTTTTACCATTATATATAGCATTTCTAAGGGAAGTAATAGGAGATTTAGTATTAATATACATACCAGTTGGCAAATCGCACTTCGTGTCAACTGCAATAAGATAAGAGGCTTCTTGGTACATTTTTAAAAAGTAAAATCCATTAAAATTAATAATTGGATATCCAGTAGCAAGAACAACATATTTAGAAGTAATACAATTAGAATTTGTAAATGTATTATAAAAATCTCCAGATTGTTTTATATCAATAACCTTACTGTTTTCATAAATGTGTCCAGAATTATTTTCTATGCGCTTACAAAGAGCATATACATATTTTAATGGGTTAAACTGTGCTTGATTAGAATACTTAACTCCAGCTAATATATTAATTGGATAATCAATTTTTTCTATAAATTCAGCTTTATAGTCCAATTTATTAAGAACAAATATTTCATCTTTTATTTTAGAAATTTCATTTTCATCATTAGTAAAAACATAATTATCTTGCCACTCGAAATCACATTCAATATTTTCTTCATCAATAATAGATTTTATATTAGTTATTGCATTTTCATTTGCTTCTAAATAAGCCTTGGCTAATTCTTCTGAAAAGGTATTTATTAAATAGCTATAAAATAAACCATGACCAGAAGTGATTTTAGCAGTAGTATTGCCACTAGCATGATGAGCAATTTCATCCTTTTCAACAACACATACATTTAATCCAGCTTTAGAAAGCAAATATGCACAGGTAATACCAGTTAAGCCACTACCAACAACACAAACATCCACATTAATATTTTCGTTTAAAGTAGGAAACTTAGGTCGAATTTCTTTGCAAGAATCTATCCATAAAGAATTCATAAAAAACCTCCATTCATAATAGATATTCTTTACAAAAACGCCTAATATATACAAAAAAACTTACCAATGGTAAGTTTCTCCCTTTGAAATTTTAAAAGCCCTAAAAAGTTGTTCTAACAAAAAAACACGAATTAATTGATGAGGAAATGTCATTTTAGAAAAACAAATCTTTTCATTCGCAATAGAAAGAATTTCATCATTAAGACCTAAAGTTCCACCAATAATAAAAGTAACACTACTTGAATAATTAAGACCAATATTATCAATTTTTTGTGAAAATTCTTCTGAAGAAAATTGTTTTCCAGTTAAATCTAAACAGATAATATAGCTATCCTTTTTTATATGCTCTAATATTTTTGTACACTCTTTATTTTTGATTTCTAAAATTATATTATTATTGATTTTGAAAGGTAATTTTTCATCTTGAATTTCTAAGATATTTAAAGAGCAGTACTTAGAAAGTCTTTTAGAGTATTCCAAAACTGCGTTTTTTAAATAATCTTCCTTAATTTTTCCGACACAAACAATATTTATATTAATCATAAACTATTAACTCACCTTTATAATTGAACTTGGAGAATTTCTACTTGCAACACCAAGTTTAATATCACTTTCATTATAATTATTTACATTTAATTCCTCTAATATAGTTTTATAAGCAAGTTCAGGAAAATTACTTTCCTTAGATAAATGCCCCAATAAAACTTCCTTTAAACCAGTATTTATTAAATGAGAAATAGTTTTTCCAGCTAAAATATTAGATAAATGTCCGTTAGGTCCTGCAATTCTTGTTTTTAATAAATAAGGATAAGAACAACATTTTAAAACATCAGGGTCATAATTAGCTTCAAGCAATAAAAAATCACTATTTTCAAGATTTGAAATAATAGAATTTGTCATATGACCTAAATCTGTTGCGATACTAATTTTTTTCCCATCACAATAAATATTAAAACCACATGGGTCAGCAGCATCATGAGGAATGCTAAAAGGATGAATTGTTAAATCATTAAATTCAAACTTCTCATTACTATTATAAAATTTTATATTACAATCACTTATTTTATCTTTTTGAAGTGGCATAGAATCCCAAGTCTTCTTATTTGCAAATACAGGAATATCATATTTTTTAGATAAAGTTCCAAGACCTTGAACATGGTCAGTATGTTCATGAGTAACAAAAACAGCATCTATATCATTTATATCTACATTAATAGAATTAAGACCATCAACAATTTTTTTAGTACTAACTCCAGCATCAATTAAAATTTTAGAATTATTACTTTCTACAAATAAGCTATTTCCACTACTACCACTATAAATACTACAAAAGTTAAGCATCTTTTCTTATGTTCCTTTCAAAAAATCATTCACTAACACGTTTAATATTGGCACCAATACTTCTAAATTTTTCTTCTATATTTTCATAACCTCTATCAATATGTTCTATATTATAAACCTCAGTAACACCATTAGCACAAATACCAGCAATGATTAAAGCAGCACCAGCACGTAAATCAGATGCATAAACAGGTGCACCATATAACTCACTGACGCCCTCAAAAATAGCAGTTTTACCCTGAGCAGTTATTTTAGCTCCCATTTTATTTAACTCTTCAGTATATTGAAATCTAGATTCCCAAATACTTTCATTAATTATACTTGTACCATCAGCCATTGAAAGAACAACTCCAAACTGAGATTGTAAATCTGTAGGGAAGCCGAGGATAAGGTAAAGTTTTAATAGTTGCTTTACCAGGACGCTCATTACACCAAACTCGTAAAGAATCTCCACCTAATTCAGAAACATGGCCACCAATTTCTATAATTTTAGCACTAATACAATCTAAATGTTTTGTTATGCAATTTTTTATTACTAAATCACCGCGAGAAGCAATAGCAGCAAGCATGAAAGTACCAGCTTCAATCTGGTCAGGTACAACAGAATATGTAGTATTTCCTTCTAATTTATCAACACCATTAATCTTAATTACATCAGTACCAGCTCCACGAATATCAGCTCCCATAGTATTTAAAAAATTGGCAACATCAACAATATGTGGTTCTTTGGCAACATTTTCTATAACAGTAGTACCTTTAGCTAAAACACTAGCAAGCATAACATTAATGGTAGCTCCAACAGAAACAACATCTAAATAAATTGAATTACCAACTAAATTATTTGCATAGGCACTAATTTTACCTTGTAAAACATCAACAGTAGCACCAAGAGCTTCAAAACCTTTTATATGTTGGTCAATAGGTCTTGCACCTAATTTACATCCACCAGGCATACCAACTTCGACACTTTTAAATCTTCCAAGTAATGCGCCAATCAAATAATAAGAAGCTCTAAACTTTCTTGTTAAATCTAAAGGAGCAGTAGTGGATGATATTGTTCTTGTATCAATAGTTATAGCATTGTTTGAAATCCAATTAATTTTTGCACCAAGAGCTTCTAATATTTCACAAGATATTTTTACATCACTAATATTAGGTAAATTCTCAATAGTACAAATTCCATCTATTAATAAAGCAGCAGGTAAAATTGCAACAGCGGCATTTTTTGCACCACTAATAGTTACCTCACCTTTTAAAGGAGTCTTTCCAGTAATAACAAGTTTATCCAAAATAATTCCCCCTAATTATTAATTTTAAGTATAAATACTAAAGAACAAAAGCGGACATTAATAACATTTGCACTATTTAAAACATTTTAAAGTCCAAAGTCTTTGTTCGTCCACAGAAAATTGCAAAGCAATTTTCTGTGGAATGTATTTATATAATAGGAAGTTCAGAGAACTTTCCTATTATATAAAAAAAGAGTGTACAAAACACTCTTATAAAATAATATATCATAAAAAAAATTTATTTACAATATTTTTTAAATAATAGGATATGGTGATTTTATAAATTATTTGTTAGCAGTTAAAATTTTAACATTTTCAAACCATTCAACAAGTTTAAACTTAAAATTAATTGTAGAAGTATCATTATCAGAAATTAAAGAATACTCTTCACTAGACAAATCTTCTTTCATTATCTCTTTAGATTCATCAGGAACAACACCAGAACTTACATCTACAAAGCATAGAGGAGGAAACATTACACACCACCAATTTTGACCAGAGGCTTCACCAATTTTTACACGTAGAGCATCATAAAATCCACTCGGAAATGATATATCTCCATAATGTTTAGTAGGAAAAGAAAAATTGCCAATTTCTACACTAACAGGATAATCATAACCGTTTTCTCTAATAGTATTAGATGCAATTTCTTTAAAAACTTCTAAATTATTTTCAGTAATTTGTATAGCTTCCTCCTTGTTAGTTACATTACTACAAATAGAATTCATATAATTTAGAATATTATCACGAACTTTATACTTTAAATTTTGATCTTGTACACTATCACTATTTGCTATAACATGTAACCTTAATACACTATCACTTAAATCGTTAGATACAGCATCAACATATGAAATAGCACAAACTAAAATATACAAAAACAATAAAAATGAATATTTTACTTTTTTATTACATATAATATTTAATAGAGTTTTCAAATTAAATACCTCCAATTCAAAATTAAAACTTAATTGTAAAAATATATCTATACAAAAAGTATTAACCAAAAAAAATAAAATATACATAAATCATAAAAAATTGTATCTATATATAGAAAACTTTAAATATTAAATAATTTAATTATATGTCGAAAAAAATCATACGATTTTTTGTATTTATTTTGAAATATTATTGACATATAATTGTAAAAAATGGTAATATTTACCAGTACAAACGAAGAGAAAGTAGGTAATATCATGAAAAATTCTGAAATATCACTTAAAAAGATATGTGGATTTTACGTTAATGAATGGCATTTAACAACAATGACACTACCACATATAAACAAGCAATTAAAAGAAAAAGTAAAAATAATTACATTATTAGAAGAAGGAATAAAAGATAATATAGAACAACTACTATCAAAAATGAATTTAGATGAAAAAACAAAGGAGCAAATATTACAAATAAATTGGACAAGTTATAAAGAAGAAAGCTATATGAAAATCGAAAAAAGGATATTAAATAGTATAAAAAAACAAGATAAAATAGAAATAATAATAAAAGGAAACAACGAATATATAAATATAATGAATAAACAAATAGAAAAAGTTATTGAAGGAAATAGTAAAAAAATAAAGAATAAGCAAATAAATGTAATAAACTACTATGAAGTAACACAATTTAGCAACATCAATGATATACTACAAATGCATGACCTAATATTAAATACTTCTGGAATAAGAAATATAGAAGATGTATTTGATGGCTATAAAAAAGTTGCATTATAAGTAATTTTGATAATTATAAGTGCAGTTTTTCTAGGAGTTGTTATAATAGTAAATAAGTAACTATTATAATGAAAATATGCATATTGACTAATTTATTATTATAGTATATATTATAGAATAAATTATATTATAATATAAAAAAGGAAGTATGCAATATGGAAGATATTAAATATAAAAATGCACAAGAAATACTAAAGAAATATAATCAAGAACAATTATTAGTTTGTTATAATAAGTTATCAAAAGAAGAACAAGAGCAATTGTTAGACCAAATTTTAAAAATAGATTTTGAGCAAGTATCAGATTTATATAATAAAACAAAACAAATAAAAACATTTAAAGATTGCAAAATAGAGCCTATATCATATGTAGAAAAGGAAAAATTAAATGAAGAAGAAAAGACAAAATATGAAGCATTAGGAATAGATATAATAAAATCTGGAAAGTATGCAGTTGTAACAATGGCTGGTGGTCAAGGAACAAGACTTGGACATAAAGCTCCAAAAGGTACATTTGAAATAGGAATAGGAACAAATAAATCTTTATTTGAAGCACTATCAGATACATTAAAAGAAGCAAGAGAAAGATATGAAGCAATAATTCCATGGTATATAATGACAAGTAAAGAAAACAATAGTCAAACAGAAAAGTTTTTTGAAGAACATAATTATTTTGATATTCCAAAAGAAGATATTAAGTTTTTCATACAAGGTGAATTACCAATGGTAGGAGAAGATGGCAAGATATTAGTAGATGAAAAAGGCATGGTAAAACAAGCAGCAGATGGGCATGGTGGCATATTTGAAGCAATGTACAAAGATGGAATACTTAAAGATATGAAAGAACGTGGAGTAGAATGGATATTTATTGCTGGAGTAGATAATATATTAGCAGGAATGGTAGATCCAATATTAACAGGACTATCAATAGAAAAAAAATGTTTAGCAGCAGGTAAATCAGTAGTAAAAAGAAATCCAGAGGAAAAAGTTGGAGTATTTTGCAAAAAAGATGGAAAACCAAATGTAATTGAATATACAGAAATAACAAAAGAAATGGCAAATGCCGTTGATAATGGTGGAGAACTCCTATATGGAGAATCACATATTTTATGTAATTTATTTAATATAAAATCACTAGAAGAAATATCTAAAAATAAATTGCCATACCATAGTGCACATAAAAAAGCAAAATATATAGATGAAAGTGGAAATTTAATAGAACCAACAGCACCAAACGCATATAAATTTGAAGCATTTATATTTGATGCTTTTGAAAGGTTAAATGATATGGCAATAATGAGAGTAAAAAGGGAAGATGAATTTGCACCTGTAAAAAATGCAGATGGTCAAGACAGTCCAGCAACAGCAAAAGAATTATATTTAAATCATATATCAAAAAAGAAAAACAAATAAAATGAAAGTATTATAAGAGGTTAATGTCCAATATATTTGACAATTAATCTCTTTTTATATAAAATAACGTTAAAGAAGGGAGAATTCAATATGGAATATTTAGAAAAATAAACAATGGTGCAATAATCCAGTGTTTGATCAAGAAACAAAAAATGAATTAATAAGTATAAAAGGAAATGAAGAAGAAATAAAAGACAGATTCTATAAAGATTTAGAATTTGGTACAGCAGGTTTAAGAGGAGTAATAGGTAATGGAACAAACAGAATGAATAAATATACTGTAACAAAAGCAACACAAGGACTAGCAAATTTTATAATAAAAGAAGGAGGGCAAAATAAAGGAGTTGCAATAAGTTACGATTCAAGAATAATGTCAAAAGAATTTAGTGAGCAAACAGCATTATGTTTAAATGCAAATGGAATAAAAACATATGTGTTTTGTGAATTAAGACCAGTTCCAGAATTATCATTTGCAGTAAGAGAGTTAGGTTGTATTGCAGGAATAATGATAACAGCAAGTCATAATCCACCAAAATATAACGGGTATAAGGTATACTGGGAAGATGGAGCACAAATAGTTTCACCAAAAGATAAACAAATTATAGAAGAAGTAAATAAAATTACAGATTTTGCTAGTATAAAAACAATGTCTAAAGAAGAAGCAATTAAAAAAGGATTATACAGCGAAATTGGAAAAGAAATAGATGAAAAATACATGGAGGCACTACAAAAACAAGTATTAAATCCAGATATAATAAAAAATATACAAAAAGATATAAAAATAGTATATACACCACTACATGGAACAGGTGCAATACCTGTAAAAACAATATTAGGAAAAATTGGATTTGAAAACTTATATATAGTACCAGAACAAGAAAAACCAGATGGAAAGTTTCCAACAGTAGATTATCCAAATCCAGAAGATGAGAATGCATTCAAATTAGCGCTAGAACTTGCAAAAAAAATTGATGCAGACATTGTTACAGCAACAGACCCAGATGCAGATAGACTAGGAGTATTCGCAAAAGACTCAAAAACTGGAGAATACATGTCATTTACAGGAAATATGTCAGCAATGTTAATAGCAGAATATGTATTATCACAAAAAGAAAAGAAAAATCTAATACCTAAAAACGGAGCATTAGTAAAATCAATAGTATCTACAAATTTAGCAGATGCAATAGCAAAACAATACAACTTAGAATTAGTAGAAGTATTAACAGGATTCAAATTTATAGGTTCTAAAATACATGAATTTGAACAAACAAACAAAAATGAATACGTATTTGGATTTGAAGAAAGTTATGGATGTTTGGTTGGAACACACGCAAGAGATAAAGATGGAATAGTAGCAGTAATGCTACTTGCAGAAGCGGCAGCATATTACAAACAATTTGGATTAACATTATGGGATCAAATGATGAATATATATGAAAAATATGGATATTACAAAGAAGGTGCAGCATCAATTACAATGGAAGGTGAATCTGGGGCAGAAAAAATAAAACAAATAATGGAAACATTAAGAAGTAATGAACCACAAAATTTCGGTAAATACAAAATTTTAAAAATAAGAGATTATAAAACTCAAAATATAAAAGACTGCATAACAAATGAAACTACAAAAATTGAACTACCTATATCAAATGTATTATATTATGAATTGGAAAACGATGCATGGTGTTGTGCAAGACCATCTGGAACAGAGCCAAAAATAAAATTTTATGTAGGAATAAAGGCAAAATCTTTAGAAGAAGCAAAACAAAAAATAGAAGAACTAAAAAAGGCTGTATTAGAAAAGGTAGAAAACTAAAAAGAGGAGGACATACTTACTTGTATGTCCTCCTCTTTTTAGACTTACTTACTGGAGCTGATTCCATTATTACAATCCTGACTGAAACAAGCCTTAGGATTGTAAACAGCACCATCAACACCAATAAGGTATTGAAAAAACTGCAGCTCCAGTTCAGAACTTTGGCAATGCCTGCCATTGCAACCGCAATTACAACAGCAATTGCTTCGTAGTTGACTAAAAGCTGAGCAGCCTTCCGAACTGTTTTTTTTAAGTTTCTCATAAGTATTCCCCCTTTTTGCAGGTGTGTTTATAGTTAACATTTATGAGATTAGTACAAAGATTATGACTTAATTACATTATAGCACAAACTTATGTAAACTGCAAATTTGTAAATTTTACCATCCTTTAATATTACTTCTCTTAATAGCACCATACAAATTAGATCTAATATGAGGAAGGTCAACTTGTAAAGATTTAATCATATTTTTCATATCCTCTCTTTTAGAAACACCATCCATTGGGCAATTCTTTTTAATTACTTCTATATTATTACGCTTAATAAACTTTCTAATTTCTTTTTCAGGAGCATAAATAAGAGGACGAATAAGAGTCATTTTAGATCTATCCATATATGAAATTGGAGCAAAAGTAGAAATACTTCCTGTATAAAACAAATTAAGTAGGAAAGTTTCTAAAACGTCATCTTCGTTATGACCCAAAGCAATTTTATTGCAACCATGGGAAATTGCAGTGCCATTTAAAATGCCACGTCTTAAATTAGCACATAAAGAACAAGGATTTTTTTCATTTCTAATATCAAAAACAATTTCCTTAATATGACTTTCCTCAATAAATAAAGGAACATCAATATCTGAACAGATTTTTTCGATAAAAGAAGTATCAAAAAATTCAAATCCAGGATTTATGCTAATAGCAATAATATCAAATTTCTTTGGATAAAAACGCTGTAAAGCCTTAAATCCCATCAGCATACTAATAGAATCTTTTCCACCAGAAAGAGCAACAGCAATTTTATCTCCCTCACTAATCATATTATAATCCTCAATAGCTTTTCTCATATAACCTAATATTTTTTGCATAGCAATACCTCTAAAATAATAAATTTAATATGTAAATTATACACTAAAAAACACTAAAAATCAATGTAAATGTATGTAGAATGCATGTAATAAAAAGACCAGGAATAATCCTAGTCTAATACTTACAAAGAGTATCTTCAATAACATATCTAATACATGATAAATCTTCATTATCTTCATGGATATCGAAAGAATAATGATTAGATTCATCCTTAATAACGTTAATTACAATTTTGCCCAATTCTTTCACAAAAACACCCCTTTCATCATTAGTATAACCCATCAATTATAACACATAAAATATAAAATGGAATAAAAAGAGGAAATAAGTGGAAAAAAATTAATAAAAAAATTTTTTATACTATTATTATAAAAAATTAATTCATAAAAATTAGTATATTAAAAATATAAAAAAGTCTTGATATATAGTT
>ERZ777305.2467-NODE-2467-length-15717-cov-4.641106_pt1 | contig 15717 bp, 12 predicted proteins | sample MGYA00374965_ERZ777305 | MGnify/ENA primary metagenome ERZ777305 (study PRJEB29328, sample SAMD00013331) | mouse gut metagenome | study: EMG produced TPA metagenomics assembly of the Metagenome analysis of fecal microbiota from mouse which was promoted... | reverse complement strand
ATCAGGGCGTCGGCCTCGTCGTTGACGTACTGGCCGAAGTTGCCGGACCAGTTGTTCTCCATGCCCACATAGTCCTTGCCCATCAGCGCGTTCACACGGGCCCAGGGGCTGGAGGGAGCGGCGGCCGGGGGAGACCACATGAAGATGGCGGCCTCAGTCTGCTTGGGGTTGTTGAGGATGGTGGGATAGTAGGTGTCCGCGGGCGGGAAGTAGGTGGAGATGTCCACGCCGATATTCTTGCCGGCAGCGGCCACGATCTCCATGGAGGCGTTCCAGTCGGACCAGCCCTCGGGGCAGGCGGCCTGGAGGGAGATCTTCTCGCCGTTCCACTCGCGCCAGCCGTCGCCGTCGGAGTCAATGATGCCGGCATCGTCCAGCAGCTTCTTGGCGCCCTCGATGTCGTTGCCGACCCACTGCAGGTCAGCCACTTCGCTCTGGTTGTACATGGCCTGCTCACCGGCGGTGGGGTTCATGACGGAGCGGGGCACGTCGGCGAAGCTGGGGGACTGGTTGGTCATGGCGTTGGCAATGATCTGGTCATAGTCAACGGCCATGGCGATGGCCTTACGCAGGGACACGTTCTCGGCGATGACGGGCATATTCATGTTGAACCAGGCGGTGGGCATGGTGGCGCACACGCCGTAAGGGGCCTCATCGTAGAAGGTGGAGATGGGCAGGCCGTCCTTCTCCCACAGATCCTGGATGTTGCCGATGAACTGCTGGTTCACGTCGATCTCGCCGGCCTTGAAGGCCACCTCGGCGGCGGAGTTGTCAGCGTAGATGGTGTGGGCGATGTACTTGGGCACGGGCAGCTTGCCCCACATGGAGGCATCCTGACCCCAGTAGTCCTCGTTGCGGACGAAGACGACCTTCTGGGCGTCGGAGTAATAGGGGCCGTAGGGGCCGGAGTAGGCGGCGTCCTCACCCCGGTCATTCAGGAACGCCTGGCTGTCGTTGTTGTTGCGCTCCAGGCACTTGTCAATCCACGCGGCCTGGGCGATGTACTGGCCGGACAGGAAGTCCTCCAGCATGAGGGGGTTCAGGTTGTCCTTGTTGGCCTTGATGACCAGCTCGGTGTCGCTGTTGACCGCGATCTCGCTGATATAGGGGTGATAGGTGCTGGGGTTCTGGATTTCCAGGCCGATATCGAAAGTGCGCTTGACATCGTTGGCGGTGACGGCGGTGCCGTCGTTCCACTTGGCGGCGGGATTGAGCTTCACGGTCATCTCGGTCTTGTCGGCGTTCCACTGGTAGTCGCCGTCAGCCAGCAGGGGAAGCATCTCGCCGGTCAGGAAGTTGTACATATAGAGGGTCTCGAACATGATGGTGCGGGAGCCGGCGGCGGAGTTGGCGATGGCCATGGCGTTGTTCTGGTTGGCGCCCACGGGGTTCCAGCTGTTCACTTCGCCCCACTGCTGGCCACCGAAATACAGGGTCTCGTTCCGGGGCAGGTCGCTGTCGGTGGCGGGTTCAGTGGGCTGGGCCTCGCTGGGCTGGGCCTCACTGGGCTTCTGGGATTCGCTGGGCTGGGCCTCGCTGGTGCCGCAGGAGGCCAGCGTGCCGCAGACCATTATCGCGGCCAGCAGCAGTGCCAAGAGTTTCTTGTACTTTCTCATCATGGATTTCCTCCTTTTATTTTATGGCATTTGTCCGCCCGTTCCGGGTTCTTCGCGCGGGCGCTGAGTGCCATGGCTCATAAAGGAATCGTCCTCCCTGTCAGGGAGGAGGGAAAAGGGGTACCCCTTTTCCGAATGAGTCTTATCGCCAAGTTGTCTATCCGATGCGCCCCACCGTCTCCCCCGGCAGAACCTTGCCAGGTACGATGATCTGCCTGGGGACGTAGCCCTCCCCCTGCTCCACCGCGCGGACCAGCTCTTGGGCTGCGCTGGCCCCCATGAGATCCGGGTTCTGCTTTACGGTGGTCAGGCGGGGCACGAGCATTTGGCTCAGATTAATGCCGTCATATCCGGCGGCGGAGATGTCCTCCGGGATCCGCAGACCCTGCCGGCGGATCTCATTTCTGCCGCCGATGTAGGCCATGTCGTCGGGATAAATAATGCAGGTAGGCGGCGTCTCCAGCGCCAGCAGCCGACGGGTCGCCTCCTCGCAGGAGGTGGGATCGCAGTAGAAGCCCTCGATCACATAGTCCTCCGGAACGTGCAGCCCCAGCTCCAGGCAGCTCTGCCGGAAGCTGGAAACCCGGACAGCAGTGACCGGGGTGTCCTCCCCGTGGATAAAGGCAACGCGCCGGTGGCCCATGTCATACGCATACCGAACCAGGTCGCGCATACCCCGGAAGTTGTCAGATAGGACGGAAGCGCACCCGTCATACGTATAGTCAATGGTGACGGCGGGAATGCCGCAGGACGCCAGCTCCCGCACCTCCGGCTTTCCGTATATTTCGTTTGCGATGAGTATGCCGTCGCAGTTGCGGTAGCGGGCGTGCTCGGCGTAGCCGATTGCACGGCCGCCCAGCCGGTCGGAGATAAAGAAGATGTCGTAGCCCAGCTCCTCCGCCTGCCGCTTGAAGCCGTTCAAGAGCCCGGAAAAGAACTCGTGGGCCAGACCGACGTCGGCATTGTCCCGAAAGAGCACACCGAAGCAGTAGAACCGGCTGGTTCGGATGGCGCGGGCGGCGGCGTTGGGCAGATAGCCCACCTCATCGGCCACCTGGCGGATCCGCCGGGCGGTCTCCTTGCTGACGTCCCCCGCGCCGTTCAGGGCCTTGCTGACCGTGGCGGGGGAACAGCCGCACTTTTCCGCAATCATACGGATCGTCATTTTTCCATGCTCCCTCCGCGCCGGTCCTAAAACGATTTCGTGAATTCATTATAAGCCACTCCCTGGAATCTGTCAACAATATTTCTCTAATTTTCTCGTAATTCACAAGTGTTTTGTGCAGCTTGACGGAAACAGGCGTCCGCCCGCTGAAAATCGGCACGGTTCAGAATAAATTTATGTTGACTTTGCCCAGAAAGCGCCGTATAGTGAAAGCAGCCGATCAAAATCGTTTTCGAAATCTGCGATTGGGAGGTAAAAGATGAAACAGCTATCACTGAACGGCGCATGGACCCTGGAGATCCCGGGCAGCGCCTTTGGCCCGACGCCCGCCTCGGTGCCAGGCTCGGTCTATCACGACCTGCTCCGCGCCGGAAAAATCGAGGATCCCTTCTACCGCGACAACGAGACGGAGGCCCTGAAGCTGATGGAGCATGAGTTCCATTACAGCCGCTCCTTTTCTGTGGCCCCCTCCCTCTTGGATAGCGGAGCGGTTCTGCTGCGCTGCGAGGGCCTGGACACCCTGGCCACGGTGTTTGTCAACGGTGCGCGGGCCGGACGGGCGGACAATATGCACCGCACCTGGGAATTTGACGTGAAGGCGCTCCTCCGAGAGGGCGAAAACACCATCTCCGTCTGCTTTGACTCCCCCACGAGGTTCATCCGGGAGAGCTTTGCCGCCAACCCGGCGGATGGCTCCTCCGACGCCATGGAGGGTTTCCCCAATCTGCGCAAAGCCCACTGTATGTTCGGCTGGGACTGGGGCCCCAGGCTGCCGGACGCGGGTATCTGGCGGGACATCTCCCTGCTGGGCGTGGATATCGCCCGGATCCGGGACGTGCTGGTAAAGCAGTTCCATGAGGACGGGCGGGTCGCGCTGGAGGCCTGCACCCATATCTGCCGCCTCACGGACGCGCCGGTTCAGGTAAAGATCCGCGTGACCGCTCCCGGTGGTACGGTTCTCACCGGCGTGGGGGAGTGCTGCCGGATCGAGATCCCCGACCCCCAGCTCTGGTGGCCCGCCGGGTACGGCGGGCAGCCCCTCTATCAGGTGGAGGTGGAGCTCAGCGCCGGCGGTACCGTTCTGGACATCTGGCAAAGGCACATCGGCCTGCGGACCATGACCGTCAGCCGGGTGAAGGACGAGCAGGGGGAATCGTTCAGCCACTGCGTCAACGGGGTGGACATCTTTGCCATGGGCATGGACTACATCCCCGAGGACAATCTGCTGCCCCGGGTCAACCCGGGGCGCACCCGCCGCCTGCTGGAGGACGCGCGTGCTTCCAATATGAACACCATCCGCGTCTGGGGCGGCGGCTACTACCCGGACGACTACTTCTATGATATCTGCGATGAGCTGGGCCTGCTGGTATGGCAGGACTTCATGTTCGCCTGCGCGGTGTATAACCTGACGGAGGAGTTCGAGGAGAACATCACCGCGGAGTTTCTGGACAACATCCGCCGCCTGCGCAGCCATCCATCCCTGGCCCTGTGGTGCGGCAACAACGAGATGGAGCAGTTCGTTGACGTGGGCAACTGGGTCAGAACCAAACGGCAGAAATCTGATTACGTCAAGATGTACCACTACATCATCCCCAAGGTGCTGAAAATGGAGGATCCCCAGGCTTTCTACTGGCCCTCCAGCCCCTCCAGCGGCGGAGATTTCGACGATCCGGGCGACCCCAGCCGGGGCGACGTCCACGACTGGGACGTGTGGCACGGCCTGAAGCCCTTCACCGACTACCGGAACTACCTTTTCAGCTACGTCTCCGAGTTCGGCTTCCAGTCCTTCCCCTGCATGGAGACCATCGAATCCTTCACGCACCCGGAGGATCGGAACGTATTCTCTTATATTATGGAAAAGCACCAGCGCAACGCCACCGCCAACGGCAGGATCGTCACCTATCTGTCCCAGACCTACCTGTATCCCGCCACCCTGGACAAACTGGTGTATGCCTCCCAGCTCCTTCAGGCCCAGGCCATGCAGTACGGCGTGGAGCACTGGCGGCGACACCGGGGACGCTGCATGGGTGCGGTGATTTGGCAGCTCAACGACTGCTGGCCCGTGGCCAGCTGGGCGGGTATCGACTACTTCGGCCGGTGGAAGGCGCTGCAGTATTACGCCAAACGTTTCTTCTCGCCGGTGCTTGTATCCTGCCACGAGGAGGGCCTCATCAATCAGGAGGGCATCAGTGTCAACACCGAGCACATCGATCCCAAAAAGACCGCCCGCCTCAACGTCAGCAACGAGACCATGGAGGCCTTTGAGGGCAGGATCACCTGGTCCCTGCGCCGCCCGGACGCCTCCGTGATCGAGGAGGGGGCTTTCAACGTGTCTGCCCCCGCCCTGACCGCCGTGTGGCTGCCGGAGCAAGACTTTACGAAATACGACCCCTACGATTGTTACTACGCCTATGGCCTGACCGACCAGGCGGGCCGTCCGGTGGGACAGGGGACCGTCCTCTTCTGCGTGCCCAAACATTTCCGCTTTGTGGATCCGCAACTGTCCGCCCGGGTGGAGAACGGCGAAGTGGTGGTAACGGCATCGGCCTACGCCCGATCCGTGGAGCTGCAATGCGGCGCGGACGTGCTGCTGGAGGACAATTACTTCGACATGAACGGCGGTGAACGCCGCGTGAAGATCCTCCGGGGCGAGGTGAGGAGCGCCACGGCCAGGAGCGTGTACGATATTCGGTAAATTCGTCTGGTAATACGACTTACTGCGGTAAAGATTTTGCGCCTTACTAACTGAAAGAGCCTTACCGCCAGCGCAAGACTGCTGGCGATAAGGCCTCTTTCCCGTTTGACCGCATAACTGACCACAGACGCGTCCGGAGCGCTCAGAAGCAGCACAGCCAAACGCCACCGAAAAGCAACCAGAACTGAACGGAAACAACTGAAGAACACCATAAACAACGCAAAAATTTCTGGTCGGCATTCAATAACAGCTTTTAGCGAATCAATGAATAAATGCGCTGAACGAAAAAGAAAGCCACAATCTTGCTATCGACATCGACGCATTGCCCAATCGGAGGATACCCGGGATGCCTCCTCGGTTTACTTTAAGCTGCGAGAAGGTGGTTGACTGTGATGGTGTTTCCTGTTTCCACGACGGTGTCCTCATAACGGGTTTCGTAGTATTTGTAGCCGATATAGAGCCCTACCTGATTTTGGATGAAAAAATTCTCCCCGAGGATTGATATCCTTCCAGTGGCGAAGATTGGTATACTTTATCTTACCATTTGTAATTGTTAAGGAAGTACTAAATTGATCCGTTTTCGCTGTTTGAAAGCAATAAATCAGTGATTCCTTAACAGATAGGCAGTTGCTCTTGACGCTCGCTGATATCCGGCTGGGAAGCACCTTACAGTGTTTCCCAGCCTTCTTCACATATACGGCATTAAGAAAGAGATGCCCTACAAAGATATATCTGCGGCGGTTGACCCCAACCTATTAGGGCCTCCGCCTCCTGTCCGCAAAACCCTGGACTATCAAAGGGAACTGCTATTGGCCCTGGCAAAAGGAGCGCAAGCCGTTGTATGGCTTGCGCTCCTTTTCTGTTCGACATTTTTCGCTGTCATCCGACATCCCCTCTGCTTGGACAACGGCGAAAAGTGCCGAACCCATTCACCCCACTGCCGGGGCCCTCCAGCTTCTGAAATCAAACGTTTATCCCAGATTTCAGAAGAACAGGAGGTCTGCCCTATGGCAGAAGGAAGGAATTACTATATTAAAGTCCCGGGTGCCTTGGTTGAAGTGACCGAGGAGGTGTATCTCGCCTATTACCGCATGCGCCGCCGCTGTTCTGCCGTCCAGGAGAAGGATACATACAACGGCGTGACTTCATATGATGCCCTTGATACCGAAGATATGCTGGGGGTGGATAATATCCCGGATTCAAATTCCCCCAGCGTGGAAGATTTAGCCATGGACAATCTGCTTCGGAAAAAACTCTATCGCTGCCTGACACAACTGCCGAAAAGCGATCAGAAGATGTTGTATGCCCTCTATTTCGAGGGTATGAGTGAGCGGGAATTTGCCACAGAAGCTGGGATTCACCACATGACTGTCCATAATCGAAAAGCGCGTCTGCTTCGACAGTTGAAAAAATTGATGGAAAAGTAAAAATAATTTGGTGCAACCCCCTCACGAATCTGGATAAGAAGTGAGGGGGTTGTCCTCTGCCCCCGGTGAACCTTGAAAAACACCGGGCCGCGCCCGGTCACATCCGGCGACTGAAATACGTTCCCTGACGAGCAAGCGACCCTGGAGGGTGCGCCAAGACCCGCCTGTGGAGGTTCTCTCCATCAAAGACGGCCAAATAAGGCGGCGAGCGGTACCCATCCGTCCACAAAACAGCTGGACGAGCTGTTTCGCAATGACCTCGTCAGTATATCATGATACTCCTGTCCAGCCATGAAATTTCTATGGGGGCAGCTCGGAGCGATCCTCGGAGGGGTGAGATTCCCGTGACGCGCCTTTTGCGCGGTTTCAGTCTGTCGCCCACGCCTGGGGGAGTAGTGTCGAATACAGGCAAGCGAAGGACAGGAATTCAACGTCCTTTGGATATTCTCATGTTTTTGATTTCAGATGCCACGGGGGTCGCCCGGCGTGTGCTGGGCGGCCCCTGTTTTTCTGGAATCAAGCGGCAGAAATAATTTACCAAGGAGGGCTTGATATGACCACACCGAACGCCAATATTGATTTATGTGGTATCCGCAACTTGCTCCGCCTGCTGTCGGGGCACGGCTTTACCGAGCAGGAGCTGAAAAAGATCACCGCCCGAATCGTCAAAACCACGGGCGCGGACATCGTTTTTTGTTAGGTTTCACCGCTCGAATTTCATAGCTATTCGGGCCGGGGTGTGGTACTGTTTGTTGCTGACAGAAGGAGGTGCAGACAATGGGCAGACAGCCGCAGACCAGCGGGAACCTCGCGCTGGAACAGAAAAATGTCATTGTAATCGAGGCCGCGCCAAGACAGGAGCCGGAGAAGCTCCGTGTGGCGGCGTACTGCCGGGTCAGCTCGGACTCCACCGACCAGATCAACTCCTTCATGGCCCAGCTCAACTACTACACCACCCTGATCGGCTCCAAGGAGAACTGGATGCTGGCTGACCTCTATGCCGACGAGGGTATCACAGGCACCTCGGCGGAGAAGCGCCCGGACTTCCAACGCCTCTTGGCGGACTGCCGCCGTGGGCGGGTGGATAAGGTGCTGGTCAAGTCCGTCTCCCGGTTTGCCCGCAACGCCAGGGACTGCCTGAGTACCATCCGGGAGCTGAAGTCCATCGGCGTGGGGGTGTGCTTCGAGGAGCAGCACATCGACACCTCCAACATGAGCGGCGAGCTGCTCACCGCCGTATTCGCTGCCATGGCACAGCGGGAGAGCCAGAACATCTCGGAGAATATGCGCTGGAGCTACCAGGTACGCATGAAGGGCGGCACCTTCCTCCCTGCCGCCGTCCCCTTCGGTTATGTCCTCCGGGACAGGAAAATCGAAGTCGACGAGGAGCGGGCGGATATCGTCCGCCATATCTTCCGGGACTATCTGGCCGGTCAGAGTATGGAGGAGATCGCGTCCCGACTCAACCGGGAGGGGGTCCTGGTGCGGATCGGCAAAGCGGATCGGCAGTGGGCGCACACCGCCGTATCCTACATCCTGTCCAACGAACGGTACATCGGGGACTCCCTTTGGCAGAAAACCTATGCCACCGACACCCTCCCTACCCAGCAGGTGAAAAACCACGGGGAGCGGGAACAGTATTACGCCGAAGCCACCCACCCGCCCATCATCGACCGGGCTGCCTTCCAGGCCGTCCAGGAGCTGAAGCGCAGAAGGGGCGAACAGCAGGGCGCCAGACAGCGCCGGAGTTCCCCGCTGAAAGGCATGATATTCTGCGGTGAGTGCGGAGCGCTGTATCGTGAGAAGGTCTGGAACGGCAAGACCTTCTGGGTCTGTTATGCCCATGACCGCGGCAAAGACATCTGCCCTTCCGGGCGGATCCCCGAGAAGGAGATTCACGCCGCCTTTCTCCGGGTGTACCACAAGCTCCGCCTCCACGGGGAGCCCATCCTCAAGCAGATGCTCTCAGACCTCCAGTCCGTCCGGGAACGGCGGATGCTCTGGAACCGGGACATCGTTGCGCTGAACCAAACAATCGCTGATCTTTCCGATCAGGGTCGAATGCTGGCCGACATGAACAAGTGCGGCCTGGTCGACCCTGATATTTTTATATCCCAGAGCAATGAGCTGGCCCGCCAGCTCCGGGCCGCAAAACAGGAAAAGGAGCGGCTTCTGGCCGATGGGGACGACGATGCCATTCCCAGAACGCGGGAGCTGTTGGAAACAATGGAAACCCTGCCCGAGTTCCTCCCCGCCTTTGACGGCGAGATCTTCACCGACCTGGTGGAGCGGATCACAGCGGAGGGCAATGGCCGTCTACGGTTCAGGCTGAAGAACGGGCTGGAATTGACCGAAACCACCGAGAGGAGTGTGCGCTGATGGCAAACCGAAAGCTGCCCTTCGGCTACTGCCTGCGTAACGGGCAGGTGCGGGAGGAAACAACGGAAGCGGAGGTGGTGCGGCTGATTTTCCGCCGCTACGGGGAGGGCGCGTCCTATGGGACGCTGGCCAATGAGCTGAATGCCCTGGGCTGCCCTTACGCTCCCGGCAAACCCTGGAACAAAAATATGGTTGCGCGGATCCTCCAGGATGGGCGCTACCTGGGCAGCGCCGAATATCCCCGGCTCCTCTCGCCGGAGCTGTTCCACCAGGCCCAAAGCGTCAGGCCGGATGTGTCCGGCAGACTGGAGCGCCCGGAAATCAAAGATATCCGCGTCCTGGCCCGGTGCGCCCAGTGCAGCGAACCCATGCGGCGGATGCGCAAAAACTACTGGTACTGCTCCAACTGCATGGCGTCCCCCGGCAAAATCAAGGACGAGGCCCTGATCCTGTGTGTGGAGCGGCTCCTCCACGGCCTCCGGGAGCATCCCGAAACCATCTCCCCCGCCCCCGCCGCTGAGAGCGAGAACAAAAATATCCAAGCGGCCCAGGAGCGCCTGGACGATGAACTGGAGCGGCCCGAGTTCGACGAAGCCGCCGCAAAAGCCCAGGTCATCGCCCTGGCCTCCGCCCGATTCGACACTCTGGGTTCCGGGGACTACGAGGCCATGCGGCTTCACCATCTGCTGGGTCGCACAAAGCCATGCGAGGGCTTGGACAGCGAACTTCTCCGCCAGACGGCTTCCGCCGTGCTGATCCACCCCTCCGGGGCTGTCAGCCTGAAGCTGAGGAACGGGCAGACGCTGGAGAATCCAGCGGAGTGAGATAGCTGTGGCGCTGTTGGTATTGCTTGCTTTCCGCACCCCATCTTTGGTGGATATCGTGATAGCTTAGTGACCCTGAAGCTGGTATTGTTGTGGCGGGATCGACAAAACCATATTCGGAGGGATCAACGAAATGTCGAAGCCAAACTACGCCCACACCTACAGCACCTGCGCCTACAGTATGAAGCGGACTGCGGCTCCATGGCGGGTAACCAGCGGATGCGGCGGAAGGGTGCGAATCTTCAACGGCAGACATTATGAACTACCCAACAGCACCATCTGCCTTACCTGCCCATGTTATTGCAGGGACAGCACATTGCAAATCGCCAAAGAAAGGAGGGATTCCAAATGACAGCTACCACCCCCAGCGTGATTATTATCCCTGCCAATCCTGAGCTGGTCAAGGCCAGAGCCGTTCGACGGCAGCTCCGGGTGGCCGCCTACTGCCGAGTGTCCACCGACAGCGAGGAGCAGCTCACCAGCTACGAGTCCCAGAAGAAATACTACACCGACAAGATCATGACCAACCCGGCCTGGATCATGGCTGGGATCTTCGCCGACGAGGGCATCACCGGCACCCAGGCCACCAAACGGCCCCAATTTCTGCGGATGATCCGCCAGTGCAGGCAGAAGAAGATCGACCTGGTGCTGGTGAAGTCCATCTCCCGGTTCGCCCGGAACACCGTGGACTGCCTCAACTATGTGCGCGCCCTGCGGGAGCTGGGCATCGCCATCCTGTTCGAGGAGCAGAACATCAACACCCTGGAAACCGATGGGGAGCTGCTGCTCACCCTGCTGGGGGCCGTGGCCCAGGGAGAGAGCGAGGCCATCAGCGAAAACGTCAAATGGGGCAAGCGCCAAGCCATGCGGGAGGGCAAGGCCGCCATCCAGTACAAGCGGCTGTACGCGTTCGAAAAGGGCGAGGACGGCAAGCCCCGGATCATCCCGGAGCAGGCGGAGGTGGTTCGGCAGATCTACGACAGCTTCCTGGGCGGTCACAGCCTGCGCATGATCAAGGACGCCCTGGAAGCAAAGGCCGTCCCCACCGTCACTGGCGGCTCAGAATGGTCCATCGCCGTCATCCGTGGCATCTTGCAGAACGAGAAATACTGCGGCGACGTTCTCCAGCAAAAGAGCTTCGTGGCCGACTGCATCAGCCACAAGCACGTGCGCAATGTAGGCCAGCTTCCCATGTACCTGACCCAGGATCACCACGAGGGGATCGTCAGCCGGGACACCTTCCATGCGGCCAAGGCGGAGTTCGCCCGCCGAAACGCCGGACGGGCCCCCAGCCAGAAGCAGGCCCCTACCGGGCGCTCCTGCTACAGCGCCAAGTACGCCCTTACCGGGCGGCTGGTGTGCGGCGAGTGCGGCACCCTGTACCGCAGGTGCGTGTGGAGCAAGCGGGGGAAGAAAAAGGCGGTGTGGCGGTGCGCCAGCCGGATCGACTACGGATCGACCTACTGCCACGAGTCCCCCACCCTCCAAGAAGGGCCTTTGCAGGCCGCCATCCTCGCCGCCCTCAGCTCGGTCATGAGCCAAAAGGATCGGCTGGTGGTGCAGATTGAGGACGCCATGCGCATGGAGCTGGCCCCCATCCCCGGCGAAACCATGAGTCTCTCCGATATCGACCAGCGCCTGGGAGAGCTGGAGCGCGAGTTCAAGGCGCTGTTCCAGACCTCCAAGGAGGGCGGCGGGTATCTGGGGCACGCCGGCGCCTTCCAGCGGATCACGGAGGAGATGGGGACGCTGAAGGAGAAAAAAGCCTTTATCCTGGCCCAGCAGGAGGGCAACTCCGCCGCCAGCCGGCGCATCCGGGACGCGGTGGATATTTTGAACGGGGGCAATCCCCAGTTCACGAAGTGGAACGAGAGCGATATCCGCCAGCTGGTGGACACGGTGGTGGTGCTGTCGGCGGACAGGATCCGGGTCTGCCTGCGGGGCGGGATGGAGATTGAGCAAATGATAGGAGGGAATGAAACATGATCTTTGCCACAGGCGACTGCCACGGAGATTTCCAGCGGTTCGGCTCCAAGCACTTTCCCCAGCAGAAAGGTACGGGCCGGGATGACTATATGATCATTCTGGGAGACTTTGGCGGGGTGTGGAACGGTTCCTCAGAGGAGCGGAAGCGGCTGGACTGGCTGAATGAAAAGCCCTTCACCACCCTGTTCGTCAGCGGGAACCACGAAAACTACTGGATGCTCCGGGAACTCCCCGTGGAGGACTGGCACGGCGGCAGGGTGCAGCGCGTCCGGCCCAACATCCTGCACCTTATGCGGGGCCAGCTCTATGACATCGGGGGGCGCACCTTCTTCTCCATGGGCGGGGCCACCTCCCACGATGTGGAGGACGGCATCCTCGATCAGAATGCCCCAGACTTTCGGACGCGGTACCTCCACCTGCTCCTTGAGGGGCGGCGCAGATTCCGAATCATCGGCAAGTCCTGGTGGCCGGAGGAGCTGCCCTCCGACGAGGAGTACGCCGCCGCGCTGGATGTCTTGGAGCGGGCGGGCTGGAAGGCGGACTACGTACTGACGCACTGCGCGCCCACCAGCATCGCCCGGCAGATGAACCGGCACTACCAGCCCGATGCACTCACAGATTTTCTGGAAATCGTGGAGCAGCGGCTGGAGTTCGGCTGCTGGCTGTTTGGGCACTACCACGCCAACCGGGCAATCGACAAGAAGCACATTCTGCTGTACGAGGATATCGTGCAGCTAACCGAATAGGCCGGCAGGGAAAAGCGCGGGACTGGGCTCCCGCGTTTTTCTTTGCCGGTCTCAAAAACAGGCGCGCAACGCCAGAAAGGAGAAGTCTATGAACGTCAGGAAGCCCACCGACTACAGCGCCCTGTTTGCGGCGCTGAATACGCTGATGGCGGCGGAGCTGCCCCAGATGGAGTTGTACCGCGAGATTGGCCGCCTGGTTTGCGGCAGGCCGGAGAAGGGCGCGGCGGTGGCGGCTGCGGAATACCTACACGGTACCTATCCCGACAGTTCCGGCTTCTCCCCCCGGAACCTGCGGCGGATGAGGGACTTTTACCGCGTCTACGCCACGGCCCCGGAGGTACTGCACGAGGCCATGTCCATCGGCTGGACGCAGAACGTGGTTATCTTGGAAGCGGAGCTGACGCTCCAGGACAAGCTGTGGTACATCCGGGCGGTGCGCCGGTTCGGGTGGAGCAAAGTAACACTGGCGGAGGAGATCGCGTCTGCCGCCCATCTGGAGATGGCTCTCGACTTCGAGCCGGAAGTGTGCTATACTGGGAAAAACAGTACCACGGAGTGTGTGAGCGATGATAAGGATCCTCTTTGTGTGCCACGGGAATATCTGCCGGAGTCCCATGGCCGAATTCGTGATGAAGGACTTGGTGAAGAAAGCCGGGTTGGAGAACCAATTCCACATCGAGTCCGCCGCCACCAGCACGGAGGAAATCGACAACCCGGTCTATCCCCCGGCCCGGCGCAAACTGGCCGAGCATGGCATCGACTGCACGGGCAAGAGGGCGCGGCAGCTCACCAACGGCGACTACGACCAGTACGACCTCCTGATTGGAATGGACCGGGCCAACCTACGGAATATGCACCGCATCTGCGGCGGCGATTTTGCTGGGAAGCTGCATCTGCTGATGGACTATACCAACCATCCCGGCGATGTGGCCGATCCGTGGTACACCGATGACTTCGAGACCACTTGGCGGGATGTGCTGGAGGGTTGTCAAGGGCTGCTTCGACAGTTGTCGGGGCAGTGAGCGGGCTGACAAAAATCCCGTGGACAGCCAAAGTGTAAGAAGCGGCACATCAGGTTATGATCTAAATGATTGGAAAGGCGGTGAGGACAATGGCACAACCCAGCTTCTATACCAATGTGGTGGCCGGCCCGGCCCTGCTTGCCCTGTCCGAAAACGTCCGGGGTTGGCAGAAACGGGACTGCTACCACCAACTGGATGCCTATCTGCATGGCCCTGGGTGCGACCGGGTGTGCCTGCTGTTCGGCCTGCGGCGGACAGGCAAAACCACCCTGCTGCGTCAAGCCGTCTTGGATATGACGCCGGAGGACGCGGCCCGAACCGCCTACATCAAGGCCACCACAGTGGACACGATGGCGGCGCTGAACCGGGACATGGAACAGCTCCGTGCCTTGGGATTCCGCTATGTGCTGCTGGACGAGGTCACGCTGATACGGGACTTTATCGACTCTGCGGCCCTGCTGTCCGACATCTACGCGGCGCAGGGCATGAAGATCGTCCTGTCCGGCACGGACTCCTTGGGGTTTTGGTTCGCGCTCCATCAGGAGCTGTACGACCGCGCAAAGGCCATCCACACCACCTTCATCCCCTATCGGGAACACAGCCGCCTGCTGGGTATTCACGGGATTGATGAATATATCCGCTACGGCGGCACCCTCCGCGCCGGGGAGCTGGCCTTTGAGGATGCCGAAGTCAATGCGGAGGACGCCTCCTTCCGGGACGACGAGTCCACCCGGCGCTACATCGACACCGCCATCTCTAAAAACATCCAGCACTCCCTGGCTTGCTGTGAGGACGGCGGGCATTTTCGCCATCTCCGCGCGCTCTACGAAGCCAAGGAACTGACAGGGGCGATCAACCGTATTATTGAGGACATGAACCATGCCTTCCTGGTGTCTGTATTGACCCGGGATTTCCTGTCCCACGATTTAGGGTTGGCGGCACGGAACCTCCGAAAGGAGCGTGACCCGGGAAAACGCATCAGCGTCCTGGATGAAATTGATACGGATGCCGTGACGCGGCGGCTTATGGATATCCTGGATGTCCGAAACCGGCAGGAGCAGACCGTTCCCATTACCGGAGCCCACGTTGCGGAGATCAAGGAGTATCTGAAAGCTCTGGAACTGATCACAGATTGTCCTATTGAAACCACGCAGCCCGGATCAGCGCCGGTAGAGCATATCCTTTTCACCCAGCCTGGTATGCGTTACTGTCAGGCACAGGCCCTCGTCCATTCGCTGATGAAGGATGGGTTGTTCCTGGCCCTGAGTGAACGGGAAAAAGGCATGATCACGGATCGCATTCTGGAAGAAGTCAGAGGCCGGATGCTGGAGGACATCGTCCTTTTGGAAACGTCAAAGGCGCTGGACAACCGCCAATACAAGGTGTGCAAGCTCCAATTCGCCAGCGGCGAGTTTGATATGCTGGTCTATGACCGAGAGGAAAATTGCTGTGCGGCCTTTGAGATCAAGCACAGCAGCAAGGTGGTTTCTGAGCAGGCCCGGCATCTGCGGGACGAGGAAAAGTGTGCGCTCACCCAGCGGCGTTTTGGTGAACTGGCGGGACGGTATGTGCTTTACCTTGGTGAGGATTTGGACGCAGGCGATGGCGTTGCCTATCGAAACGCAGAAAGGTTCCTGAATACCCTGCCGGAGTTCAGTCTGAGGGCAGATATGGTACAGGCCAAAGACATAGAGCAGACTGATGGACAAGGGTTCCACCTGACCATGTAGGCTGCTATTCTAAAAAGGGTCGGTTCGGTTGGATTGCTTTTCGGCACTGGGGTTCTAAAGTGTTCGTCCCTGCCAAACCCATATAATCCGAACCTGTTTCCGATAGGGGATGGGTTCGGATTATTGG
>ERZ777305.2462-NODE-2462-length-15768-cov-2.903328_pt1 | contig 15768 bp, 20 predicted proteins | sample MGYA00374965_ERZ777305 | MGnify/ENA primary metagenome ERZ777305 (study PRJEB29328, sample SAMD00013331) | mouse gut metagenome | study: EMG produced TPA metagenomics assembly of the Metagenome analysis of fecal microbiota from mouse which was promoted... | reverse complement strand
TTTTATAACTTTGTATGTAAATATTCCTGCAAATATAATCAATGCAATAATTATAAGTGCTAATAATAACTTAAATATTCTCCATCCTACACTTCTTTTTCTTCTTTCCTTTTTCTCTTTTTTCTTTATTTTTTTCTCTACTTTTTTATCTATTTTTTTACTACGTTTTATATTTGTGTTTCTATCTATATTACCTTCTTGGTTATACACTCTTTTCACCCCATAAATATTATTATACATAATAGTATAACAAAGTTACTACTAAATATCAACATTTATCTACAAATTTGGATAATTTTGTATGTAGGTTTGTATTATGGCAATACAAATCAGCAAGCAAATAAATAATAATACGAGAAAGTATGCATATATGCTTCCTCGTATTTAATCATCACTATATTAAATTTATATATTTTTAACTTTTAAAGAATATTTTTAATATTATATTATTATTGTACATGAATTTTGCTATTATAGAATTTTCTATAATATTAATTATATTGTTGTTTTGAATCATTGGTAGTATAAATGTTAAAACTGCAAATATTCCATATATTAATACTATTGCTCTTAATATTCCATATATTGTTCCTCCTATTTCGTCAACTTGTTTTATTATTGGTAATTCTGCAATTGCGCCTAATACTAAACTTATAATAAATAGAATTAATCTTGTTACTATAAATAGAACAACCATTGTTATTATATTTATTGAACTTTGTGTTAAATTAGCTGCCATTTGTGTTGTTAAATCTTCTTTTGTTTGATTTATAGTATCATCTATGGATTTATTTATGTAGTCAACCATCACTTCTGGAATTTGTGCATCTTCTTTTTCAATTTTTCCATCGTTATTTATTTTACTTCCTAATAGTTTTTCCATTATTACTGATTGTATTGTTTCATCTATTTGTGTATTATTTATAATATAATTTGATACTGGTTTAAATAATATTAGTGTTATTAATAATGCTAATATAAATGATAAAATTTTAAATGCTACTCCAACTAGTCCTTTTTTATATCCTAAGAATGTACTTAATATAATTAAAACTACAATAATTATATCTATAATCATTTTAACCTCCATATATTTTATAGATTTACTATTTCTATTTTATCTTTGTATACTATTCCTGCTATTTTATCTGCTAATACAATGTCCTTAACTTCTTGTTGTGAAATATATTTTTTTACTAACCACCCACTAGTATTTATAAACTGCACTTCACTTCCAATATTTAGTACTATATTATTGTCTTTTGCTAATATTTCTTTTACTGTATTTTTTATAGTATATATGTTTTCTTTTACTGTTTGAATGTCTTTTATTACTATTTGTGTATTTGAAAATAATCCAACAGATGTTTCTAGTCCATATACTGCGAAATTATTTAATTCGATACTTGCCATTGTAGCTTTTGTTTTATCATATGATATTACTTCTTCATTCTTCCCTTCATAGTAAATGTCTATTGAACTATCATATGTACATACTAGTTTATTTTTATCTTGATATTTTATATTTTTTAACAACTTATTAGCTTCTGCATTATGTATTGCTATTACTGAATTTAATGGGTCTGTTTGAGCTTTTTCAATTGATATTATTTTTATACTTGATTGTATTAATGTTCCTTGTGTATTTATTTCTGCTATTGCTAGATATTTATTGTCGTTTGATATATCTGTATCTAATGAATAAGTGGATGATAAATATGTTTTAAATAATTCTTTTCCAGCTGGACTATATGTCGTTATAACTGTTCTATAACTGCTTCCTGTTATTGTTACTGTGACGTATCCATTTTTGTTTACATTAATTTTTTGTATATTTCCTTCTATTTCTTGTTGCCATAGTATATTCGCTTCTGATATTAAGTATAAAGAATGTCCACCTTTTTCTGCTATGGTTAAAAATCTATTGTTGGATGAATATATTGGATTATTTACTGCTATATCATGTTCGTATTCCTTTTTGCCTGATGATGAATATGTTTCTAATTTATTTTTGTTTAATAAGGTTATATATTTATAATATGCATATATGGATGGTTTTTCTTCGTCTTTTAATTCTATACTAACTAATGTATCTTGAGATATTTCTTTTCTTAAAATATATCTGTCAAAAAAGACTCTAAATTCTTCATTTCCAATATAAAAAGCTAGTGTTACTATTATTGCTGTTATAATTAATATTATTGCTATTATTTTAATTCTTCGCTTTGTTTGGTTTGCCATGAACTCTTTTTTCATTCTTCTATAATTCCTTCCTTAGTACATATATATTTTTTAAAAGTTTTATACTAAAATATGAATCTCAATTTTTTATAATTTCTCATTTCTTACTACATATATTTATATCAGTTTTATATCTTTTTTTCAATATATATTGCTTATTTTAATATTATTTTAAATATTTGTAAAAATCCTAATACTCCTAATATTGGATATAACAAATCAACTAATTGTGAAAATCCTATTTGTGATACTATTAGTGCACTACTACACATTATTAGTGCAATTAATTTATATATTTTTTTGTTTTTAGCATAATTTTCTAGTATACCATATCCTGCTGATATTGCAGATGTATATATAGCTCCTAAAATTATTAGCCCATAAATATATTTATGTATTACTCCCATTTTTCCTGCAATATATACTATTGGTAGTTCTATTTGTGGTATATTAATATCTATTTTTAATAATAATCCATATATACTTATAGATACAATAAATATTATAATACTCGTTAAAATTGATATATTTTTAATTTGTTTTATACTCTTTATATAAGTTTTTAATGATAATAATATTGGTATAAGTATTATACTATTATAGCTTGTAAATAGTATTGATTTAATTATTGCTTTTACTATTTCTTTGTTCGTAAATTCTATGTTATTAAATCCATCTATATTATTAATTATTAAATAAATTATAAATATAATTATTATTGGCATTAATAGTGAGTTAACTTTTACAATTGTTTTTATATTTCCTAAAAATGTTATATAGCATAATATACATATCACACATGTTGCTAATATATTGTTTATTCCTAATTCTTGTGAAAAGAAAGCTGCAAAACCTGCTATCATTACATAAAATGATATTAATAAAAATATGTTTATTATTATTTTTAATATTTCTTTTACTTTATCTTTTTTATATATTTTTTTTACTAATTGTTCATATGTATTTATATTATGTTTTATTGATATCTTTAATACTTTATAAATTATTAATCCTATTGATATGGATGATAATATTATCCCTATTATTCCATTTACCCCATATTTTGCAAAAAATAAATATATCTCTTTTCCAGATGCAAACCCTGCACCTATTATAGTTCCTATTATTACGAACAAAATTTTTAGTGTTTCTACCATAAAAGCACCTCATAACATTTTATGACGTGCTTTTATATATATTCTTTTATTTTTTTTCATCACTTGAAGATTTTTCTTCTATCATTTTTCTTTTTTTTATTTTAGGCTCTCCATTTTTTCTTCTTCTTATTTGCCATACTATTATTCCTATTATAATTATTGCTACTGGTACTCCAAATATAATGGTTTGTATTAGTGAATTTTGTTCTACTGTTGCAGTATAGTTAATTGTGTTTGTATCCTTTCTTATTGCTATATCCACTTCTCTATCAACTAAATAAGCTATTGTATCCATTACTAAATCTTTATTTCCTGAATACATTATTACAGGATAATTTGATGTTGATGTTAATGAGTAATCTGATATGAATAAATTTTCACTGTATATTATCATATTAGACTTTACTTGGTTTTGTTCATTAGCAATTGTTTTTTCTAGAATCGCTCCTATTGTAAATGGTCCTTGTTCTTCATTTTCTTGTTTATTTTCTGTATTTAAATTGAAATTTGTTCTATAATATGATGTAGAACTTGCTTGTATTAAATCTGTTTTATTTATATTTAATTTTTCTAATTCTTCATCTTCTACTAAATTAATTTTAGTTGCATTTACTACTAGTATCTCTGGTATATTTTTTGTTATTTTTGAATTGTTTACATCTGGAATAATTATACTTGATGCTCCTGTCATCATTTTTGATGCAGATGTTTCTTTTATAAAGCCTGTTTCAAATGGTTTTACTCCATATAATGCTAATATTTTATTTACATTTTCAAAGTTTTGTGTTTGTGTTATGGCTGTATTGAACCATAATATATTTCCGCCTTTATTAATGTAATTTGAGATGCTTTGAGTTGCTATATCATCAAAATCTTTATTTGGAGAAAAAATAACAAGTGTATCACAGTCTTGTGGAATTTCTCCTGCTGATATTAAATTTAATGTATCAAATTCGGTTACTTCATTAGCTAAATACATTGATAAGCATGTCATATTTTTATTTACAGAAAATTCTGAATATCCTTCTAAGAAATATACTTTTGGTATTTTTTGTGCTATTACTGTTAATATTGCATTTGTTAATTTTTCTTCTGTTATATCTATTTGCTCATAAGTTGTATTGTCATATGTATAAAAATCATTTGATGTTAGTATCTTATTTTTTTCTCCGCTTTCAACTATTACTCCTGTTGAACCTGTTTCTATTCCATATTTTGATACTAAATCTGGTCTTGATGTCGCATCTACTACTTCTATATTTATTTTTTTATTTTCATTATGATATTGATTTGCTAAATCAATTCTAGCATCACTAGATGAATATCCTACAAAGTATATATTTACATCTTGATTTACTGTTTTTATTTGTTCTTTACTTGTACTAGTTAAACTATATAACTTTTCTGCTGTAAAATCTATAGGATTTAATTTTAGGTTATTTAAAAATAAAGTAAGTCCTATAAATATTGCAACTAATATTAACATAAATAAAATTGTAGTTGTTCTTTTTATTAGCCAATTCTTTTTTATTTTTTCTATAATATTTTTCAACTTTAATCCTCCTATCTTGCACTTTTTCTTCTCTGCATTACAGTAATTGTTAATATTAAACATAGCACTGTAAACATTATAAATGTTATTGTATATGCAATATCGATTTGCCCTGTTGTGAATTTATAAAACATATTTAATAGAGAAAAATTTGAACCGCTACTTATAAATTCAGGTAGTACCCATGTTAATATAAAAGCTGCTATTGTTATTATTGCTGCTATTATTTGATTTTCTGTTAAACTTGATGCAAATATACCAAATGCTATATATGCCATATTTAATAATATAAATCCAATTAATGTTACCAATACTGAATTCACATCTGGACTTCCAAAGCAACATACTATTGCCATATACATTAGTGTGAATGCTATTGCTATTATTACAACAAATAATGCTGATAAGAATTTTGCAAATACAATTTTAGTTATACTAACTGGAGAAGTTAATAATAATTGTTCGGTTCCATTTTTTCTTTCTTCTGCAAATGTTCTCATTGTTAATATTGGTATTAAAAATGCAAAAATTAATATTGTTGGTAAATAAGTAAAAATGTATATATATATTTGTTGAAAATTTATTATTCCGTTTGAATATTGTAATTCTAAATTAAATGATATACTAAGTGCTAATAAAAATACTCCTATAAATATATACCCAATTGGAGATAAAAAATATGTTTTAATTTCTTTTTTCATTATTGCCCACATTATTCTTCTCCTCCTTTTTCATTTTTGGCAAATTTTTCAAATATTAATTTTCTTATATCTGTCTCATCTTTTGCTATAATAGAATATTCTTTTGTTCCATCTTCATTATCTTTTATTAATTTATATTCTGAAATATTTTCAATTTGTTTTAACGCTTCATCTATTTTGTTTTCTTTGTCTTCTACTGTTACATTTATTATGTTGTTTTTTATAGTTTTTTCTTCTAGTTTTCTTGGTGTATCTATTGCAACTATTTTACCTTTATCTATTATTATTACTTTTTCACATATTTGGCTAACTTCTGATAATATATGTGAACTTAGTATTATTGTGTGTTTCTTTCCTAATGATTTTATTAAATTTCTTATTTCTGTTATTTGTTTTGGATCTAAACCAACTGTTGGTTCATCTAATATTAATACTTTGGGATTCCCTACTAGTGCTCCTGCCATACTTACACGTTGTTTATATCCCCTTGATATATTTTTTATTAGTTTATTTTGTACTTCATATAGATTAGTTTCACGTATAACTCTTTCTAATTCTTGTTTTCTTTCTTTTTTATCTACCATTTTTAAGTCTGCCATATAGCTTATGAATTCTTTTACTGTTAAATCGTTATATAGCGGTACTCCTTCTGGCATATATCCTATTTGTTTTTTTGCTTTTTTTGATTTCTTTTGTATATTACAATTATCTACTAATATTTCTCCTTCTGTTGGTTCAATAAATCCTGTTATCATATTCATTGTTGTGCTTTTTCCTGCTCCATTTGGTCCTAATAGTCCAACAATTTCTCCCTCTTCAATTTGAAAGTTGACATTATCTACGGCTGTAAAATTTCCATACTTCTTAGTTACATTTTTAACTTCAATCAACTTTATTCCTCCTATCCTTATAATCTGTTATGATATTACCATTTATTATTTTTTGTTGCAATAGTGATTTATATTTATTTTAATAATTTACAAAAAATTCACATTTCTTAGGGAATTAGCATATTTATTTTTTTTTTTTCATAATTATTACCATAGTATAAATTGTTTTGGTGGAGGTTTCTATGAATTATATATATCCGTTTCTTATTGCTTTTTCTTTTATTTTTATATCAGAACTGGGGGATAAAACCCAATTATTAGTTTTATCATTTTCTTCTAAAGTAAAAACTTCTATTATTTTATTGGGAGTTGCTCTTGGATCTTTCTTTAGTCATGGAGTCGCAATTATATTTGGTAGTGCTCTTGGATCTTTTAATAACCCTTTTTTTCATGTCATTCTAAAGTTGTTAACTTATATTACTTTTATTTTATTTGGTTTTTTTATTTTGTTAAATAAAAATAAAAAAAATGATAATACTAATGAAAATAAAATGATAAAAAAATATGTTAATTTTAGTTTTTGTTATATTTTCATAATAGCTTTGACTATTGCTATAGGAGAACTTGGAGATAAAACGTTTTTAGCTTCAATAGGATTAGGAATTGATTACTCTTTATATAAATTTTCCTTAATATTAGGAGCGATTTTAGGCATGGTTGCTAGTGATTTTATTGCTATAGTTTTTGGAAAATATATTAATAGTAAAATTTCAGCTTCTTCTATCGATATGATTTCTGCATCTTTATTTTTTTTATTTGGTATTTTAGGTTTTTTAAGTATTTTGTTATAATAGCACTATTTTAAGTTGATTTTATTGTTTTTTTGTATTAAAATATATCCATATTACTTTATTTTAATTTTAGGAGGTTTTATGACAAGTAAACAACGTGCATACCTACGTGCTTTAGCGAACAAAATTAGTCCTATATTTCAAGTTGGGAAAAATGGATTAAACGATAATTTAATTAAACAAATTAATGATGCATTAGAAGCAAGGGAATTGATTAAATTTAAGATATTAGAAACTGCACCTGATGATAATTATTCTTTAGCTCAATCTATTGCTAGTGATACTAATTCTGATTTAGTTCAAATTGTTGGAAATATAGCTACTTTATATAGAAAAAAGAAAAATAATTCTAAAATTCAATTACCATAAATGGAGTTTTATTATGATTTTTGAAAATAATAGTTTTAAAACAAAGAACTTTAACTTTACAAAAGATAATTTTTATATTCTTATGGATTTTGACAGAACAATAACAACTAGTAGAAGTTTCGGGTCTTGGGCTGTATTGGAAAATACTGACTTTATTAATCCTAATTTTACTATTGATTTTAATACAAAATCATATTACATGAATGAATGGTATTATAAAAATATGGATTTATTTTATAAATATAATCTAACACACGATATTCTTATGAATTGTGTTAAAAATAGTAGTATGGAATTTCGACTAGGATTTAAAGAATTTATTAAAATATTACATGATTATAATATTCCTATAATTATTATTTCTGCTGGTATTGGAAATGTTATTACAGAATTTATGAGTTTAAATAATTGCTTATTTGATAATATTTATATTATTAGTAATTTTATTAAGTTTAAAGATAATAAGATGATAAAATTTGAAGATTCTATAATTCATTCTTTAAATAAAAATATGAATTCATTACCTCAAGAATTAATTGATGTTTTATATACAAAAAAATATTCTATGTTATTTGGAGATTTAATTGAGGATATATATATGCTTCCACAAAAATACTTAAATAGTTGTCTATCTTTTGGTTTTCTTGAACAAAACGTAGAAAAAAATCTAGATGTTTATACTTCTTCTTTTGACATTGTTTTAATTAATAATTCTTCTTTTTTTGATATTATAAATTTTTTAAAAAATAGAATAGATATTTTCAATAAATAGTATAGTAATTATTTTACTATGCTATTTATTAAAATAATTAACTAATTCTTTTATATAATATTCTTTTCCCTCATTATCTACATATCTCAAATTTGGAAATATTTTTATCATCATTTCATTTGGGAACATTTTTTGTGCTATATCATTAACATTATTTTTTTCTTCATTATAGAACATTGCTTCTATTCTATTTTGATAATTTGTTATTGCAAATACTGTTAGTATTGAATTTACAATAAAGAATATTGTTATATATTTGTCAACTTTTTCGTTAATTTTTTTTATTACATTATCTACTTTAGGTTGTATCCATCTTATTAATACAACAGCTAAAATCCCCCAAAATATTGAATATTTTATGCATACTCTTCCATTCAAATTCCAGTCTATGAAAGAATAATCCCAAAATCTCGTACCATAATATGCTTCTAATATATAACTTAACATATACTCTATTACATTTCCTACTATCGCTCCTATAATAAATAGCTTTAAATATTCTTTTTTATAGTTATTTAATAACACTATTAATAATGCTGCCCCTACTCCATATACTGGGCAAAATGGTCCTATTAATAATCCTTTTCTAGATTCTAGTACACCAGTTGTTATATAACAAAATATTGTTTCTATCATTAAACCAATTACACTAAAAATAGTAAAGTACCATATTATTTTATGAAAATCAATTTTATGTTTTTCCACTTTTGCCCTCCTTTTGCTAATATATATTAACATTTTACAACATTTTGTTAAAAATTACCACTCTTTTATTGACACATATTAAATTTTATGCTAATATAGTTATTGTTATTTATGGGTCAGTAGCTCAGTTGGATAGAGCACAGGCCTTCTAAGCCTGGGGTCGGGGGTTCGAATCCCTCCTGGCTCACCAAAACATTTTTATTTGAACCCATACAAGAATACAATTAGAAAACATCTCAATTTACATTTCTGTATTTTGAGATGTTTTTGTTTGCTTTACTCATTACTTTCATTTTTATTTTCTCCAATCTAATTTGTTACTTTAATTATTTTCATTTAATTTATTCTATTCCAAAAATTCTGACTAATATAACTGTAATTACAGATAATATTATTACAAATATTAATCTTTGTAATAATATATCTCCCTTTAGTATTGTTAATAATTTTTTCAACCATTCTTTAATCATTGTTACCTTAACTCCTCTATAATTTACTATTTGTTAGTTCATATCATTTAAACTACTAATCTAAAGACTCCATTAATAAAAAATCTTTTAATTTGATATATTTTACTATACTTGTTGAATAGTCTATATAATCATTTGTTATAAGTATTTTTTGTGACAAATTATCTATGTTCGCAAATGCAGAAATGTTTTTCCTTTTAAATTCCAATCTGTTTGACCATGCCTTATTACATATATCATGTAGAATTCCTCCATTATCATCTCATATCATTACAATCTATTTTATATAGCTAATATATATTTTACTATTTTTAATTAAAATTTATTATATCTTTTAAATTATACTACTATTTTTTTAGAACATATACCAACCATTTGTTATTATTTTCTCCACCTTCTTTATGAAAATTATAAATCTTATATCCTACTTTAGTAATAATTTCATTTAAATCTTTTTCTTTAAAATACTTATAGTAACGTTTTGCTCCCATATGATACTCATTAGGAAAGTCAACCCATTCTTCATCAACTTCTCTAGTTTCACGATTTATTACATTAAAAATAAATATTCCATCTTTTTCTAGTGCATCATATACTTTTTTTAAAACTTTTAATATATCATTCTCAGTAAAATGAACAAAGACTCTCCAACAAAAAATAGCAGAATACTTTTTGTTAAATTCATCTTTTAATACATTAAATTGAATTGTGTTTATCTCTTTAGATTTTATTGAATTAACAAAATCTTCTGCTATGTCACTTGCTGTTATCTCATATCCTAATTTTTTAATGTATTCTGCATTTGTACCATCAGCTGAACCAATTTCAAAAACGTTCGCTCCTTTTGGCAATATTCCAATATTAGTTTTAATGAATTTTTCTAACTGCTCACGTTTGAATTTTGCTTTTTGAGGATTTAGATTATCGTGTTTAATACCTGTTTCTATATATGTTTTTGCTTTTTTATTATATACTTCAAGTGTTTTTTCATTCTCTATACTCATTTGTATCTCTCCTCTATACTAATTTAAATAAACTAATTCAATTGTTAAATCTATATATGGGGGATTGTAGGGGACAATTGGTTCTAATAAGGGATTTTTGAACTTTATTTATAATTTATTGGGCTACTTTTAATAAAAATATAATGTATCCCCTACAAAATTAAAAACATTACCAATCTTCTAGCTTTAATAATATATAATTAAATTATTAAAAACATTAGACAATTTCACTATTAAATTTTTATTTTTGGATTTTAATTAGATTTAAAATTTTTAGAAATAAATTTTAGAAATATAAATTATTTTTCTTTTGTTTTTTAGATTATACTTCATTATTTTTTGTCTGTCAACAAAAATATATATTTTATATCATAATATTACATATTACAGTCGACACAATCATTCCAACTATATCTGCTGTTAATGCAGCTATAAGTACATATCTTATTTTTTTTATTCCAACAGCACTTGTATATATTGCTATTGTATACAATGTTGTTTCTGTCGAACCCATTATGGTCGATGCTATTATTCCTATTAAACTATCAACCCCATACGTTTTCATTATATCTGTTGCTATTGCCATTGATGCACTTCCTGATATTGGTCTTAATAACGCTAATGGCATTATTTCCATAGGTATTTTCACCAAATTTAGTATTGGTTGTAATATTTTGGATACTAATTCTATTATTCCTGATGTTCTTAGTAATCCTATTGCTATAAATAATCCTACTAAAGTAGGAAAAATATTTATTACTATATTTATACCTTCTTTTACCCCTTCTACAAAGCTATCATATACCTTATTTTTTTGTTTTACTCCATATATTACTACTAATAATATTACCATTGGTATTGCTAGTGATGATACATAATTAATTATATTCATATATAATTTGTTCCTTTCATAAAGTACATATTGATTTGAAAAGAATTATCTTTAATCATACATTATAAATATCTACTATTCTTTTTCAATTTATATTTAAAATCTCTTTTTTAATATTTTTGCAGCTATAATTCCTGCTATTAAAGCTGAAATTGTTGCTATCCACACAGGTAATATTATAATTGTACTGTTATTTGAATTTAGCGAATTTCTTATTGCTATTACTGTTGTGGGTATAATTTGTATTGATGCAGTGTTTATTATAATAAACATTGCCATACTATCTGTTAGAGTATCTTTAGACTTATTCTCTTCTTGCATACTTTTCATGGCTTTTATTCCTATTGGAGTTGCTGCATTTCCTAGCCCTAATATGTTTGCAATTATATTCATAGATATTTGACCATGAATAACACTATTTTCTTTAATTTCTGGAAATTCTTTTCTTGTTATTGGTTTTAATAAATTTGTTAATTTGTTTATTAATGATGTATTTTGTACTATCTTCATAATTCCACACCATAAACTCATTGTTGATAATAAAGTTATACATAATTCAACTGCACTTCCGAGCAGAATCAAATATAGACTTGTTTATAATTTGTGTTTTTCCTGTAAATATAGCATATACTATTGATACTATTATAAATATTGGCCATATAATATTTAACATATTTATCACTTTCCTTATTTATATATAATTCTATTCCACAATTATAAAATAATAACCTTTCATTCTTCATTTTTATTATTAATATTTTAAATTTTTTAATTGACTTTTTAGTTGTTTTTATGATATTATGTTTATATATTGTCGAATTTTGTACAAAAAATATATGTAAGGAGGAATTATAATGAAATCAACTGGTATTATAAGAAGAGTCGATGAACTTGGTAGAGTTGTTATTCCAATCGAATTACGTAATAAATTTAATATATCAGAAAAAGATCCTATTGAAATTTTTGTTGATGGCACTTCAATTATATTAAGAAAATATGAACCTAATTGTGTTTTTTGTGGTACTACTAAAAAGTTAATTTCTTATAATGACAAATTAATTTGTACTAAATGTGCTGATAAAATCACAAAATTATCTCAGGATTCTGTTGAATAAAAAATATAGACTTTTAAATATTAAAGTCTATATTTTTGTTTTATATAAAATATTTGTATATTTCATTTTTTGAAACTTCTCTATCTTTTGCAATTTGTTTTATTATTTGTTTTTTATCCATTCCTTTTTTTTCATAATAATTATAGTGTTCTTGCATATTTAATGAATTTAATACATTTACTTGTTCTTGTTGTTGATTTATTATATTTTTTTCTATTATAATTACATATTCTCCTTTAGGTTCTCTTATTTTTTCAATTAATTCTTTTGGAGTTCCTGTTATATATGATTCGTGTATTTTTGTTAATTCTTTTACTACTGTAACTTTTCTCTTTCCTATATTTTTATCTAAATCTTCTAATGTAGATATTAGTTTATGTGGTGCTTCATATATAATGCTTGTTTTTGTTTCCTTTTGTATATCATCTATCTTTTCTTGCCTATTTTTTTTATTTAATGGTAAAAACCCATAAAAGCTAAATTCTTTTGCATCTATCCCTGATATAATTAATGCATTTATTAATGCACATGCACCTGGAACTGGAACTATTTTTATATTATTTTTTATTGCATCTTTTACAATCTCCTCTCCTGGATCAGATATTACAGGAGTTCCTGCATCAGATACTAATGCAATATTTTTTCCTTTTATTAATTTACTTATTAAATCTTCTTTTTTTACCTCTTCATTATGTCTATGATAGCTTATTAGCGGCTTTGATATTTCTAAATGATTTAATAGTTTTATGGTATGTCTTGTGTCTTCTGCTGCAATATAATCTACTTCCTTTAATATTCTTATAGCCCTTAGTGTTATGTCCTCTAAATTACCAATTGGTGTTGCTACTATATATAATGTTCCTTGCATTTATACCTCCCTATTATATATTTTTAATATTTCTTTTGTATATGTTCCATTCTCATTATATATGCATAAATTTTCTTCTATAGTTAAAAATGGCTTCGCATTTTTTATCCCCTTTATTAATATCATATTGGGCCTTTTATTTAATTTTGGTACAACCATTTTAAGAACTTTGGGTTCTAATTTGTATTTTCTCATTAATTCAATTATATCTACTAGTCTATCTGGTCTATGTACCATATATATTACTCCGTTATCTTTTAATATTTTAGAAGATATTTTTATAAAGTCTTCTAGATTTGCTTCTATTTCATGTCTTGAAATTAATTTCTTTTTATTTTCATTAGTTAATCCAGTGTTAATTTTTTTATATGGTGGATTTGTTACAACAACATCTATTGTATTTATTCCTAGAATTGTTATTAATGACTTTATGTTATCATTAATTAATTCAATTTTGTCTTCTAAGTTATTTAATTTTACACTTCTTTGGGCCATTTCATATACTTCTTTTTGTACTTCTATTCCAATTATTTTTTTTAGTTGCGTTTTTTTGCATAGTAATAGTGGTAATATTCCTGTTCCTGTTCCTAAATCAACTACAGTTGAGTCCTTTTTTACTTCTTTAGCAAAATCAGAAAGCAATATGCTATCTATTCCAAAGCAAAATCCTTGTTCATTTTGTATTATTTTTAATCCTTTGAATTCTAAATCATCTATTCTTTCATTTTCTCTTAATAAATTTTCCATTTCTTCCTCGTAACAATTTTTTTAATATATCATATTATATATTAAAATTTGTATATTTGCAAAGGATGATTAAAATGAATAATAAATACAACAATAATTGTAATAAATTAAACAATTTGAATAATTTTATTCAAAAAAAAGAGAACGCTATATGTTCTCTTTATGAAGTAGAAAATTTTTTATGTAACTTTTCAAAGTTTATCAAGGCTGTTAAAATTTACAATATTTTTAGATAATTATTCTTTTGGTACAAATTCATTATTAAAATTAATTAAATTATCTGTGAATCCTTGATTTTCATTTCCATCTATTAATATTTTCACTGATTCAATTTCATTTAGTTGTGTTAATGTATTTACTATTGAATAGATTGTTTTACTTTCTTCCTCGACTCCATTTTTATGATTTTCTATAAATTCTTTTGATAAATCTACTAATGCTACAGCATTTTTTATTTCTATTTTATTTATCTTTGTTCCTTCTGGTATTAACTTTTCTAACTCCTCACTTTTTGGTCCTTGTATTAGCAATTCCATTAATATCATTTGTGGATTTTTTGCAAGTTCTTTAACATCTATTAATCTTTCTTCAACGGCTAATTCATTTTTTTCTTTACTATTGTAATATAAATTTAAAGTTGTTTGCCTTATTTGTTGAGTTGTAATTTCTTCTACAGGTGTATATTCTTCAATTGGTTGATTTTGTGGTTCTTTATTAACAATATATAAATATATAGCACCTCCTATTAAAATTACTATTAATACAATTAAAATTATACCTTTTTTATTCATATTCTTCATTCCTTTCATAATATGTTTGCTTGTATATCATTTTTTTAAACAAGCTATTATTTTATAATTAATAATATTAAAGACAAGTTAATTTTAGAACAAGCTTATAAATTTAATTCAAAAAATTGCTACGGATATCGTTTTTTTCAGTCTTATTAGTTTGACAAATTTACATTTTTTGTATAAAATGTTGTTTGAAACTATAGATAATTAGGAGGTTTTTATGACAGATTTACTTCACATTGGTTTAGACGTTGGTTCAACTACTGTTAAAGTTGTTGTACTTGATAATAAATTGGATATAATTGAAATGTCTTATAGACGACATTTTTCAGATACAAAAAAAACTGTTTGCGATGTTTTAACAGAAATTACCGAAAAATACATGAATAATACATTCACTATTGCTTTGACTGGTTCAGGTGCTATGAGTACTGCAACTTTTTTAGATTTACCATTTATTCAAGAAGTTGTTGCTTGTAAAAGAGCTGTCGAAAAATATATTCCTGAAACTGATGTCGTTATTGAACTCGGTGGTGAAGATGCAAAAATTATTTATTTTGATAAATCAATAGAACAACGTATGAATGGTACTTGTGCTGGTGGTACAGGAGCTTTTATTGATCAAATGGCCTCTTTATTAAATACAGATACAGATGGTTTAAATGAACTTGCCAAAAATTATTCTACAATATATCCCATT
>ERZ777305.2460-NODE-2460-length-15776-cov-2.605687_pt1 | contig 15776 bp, 17 predicted proteins | sample MGYA00374965_ERZ777305 | MGnify/ENA primary metagenome ERZ777305 (study PRJEB29328, sample SAMD00013331) | mouse gut metagenome | study: EMG produced TPA metagenomics assembly of the Metagenome analysis of fecal microbiota from mouse which was promoted... | reverse complement strand
TTTGCCGTTCCATCTTCATCATACATTATCGTCAGGCTGTGTTCGACATCTGTACTCGCTGCTACGCCATCAGATACATATTCAATTGACTCGCTTAACGATACTGTTGTCATTGTATCATATATGTCAATGTCCATAATCTTAAATGATGTGTCTGAAATACTGATCCCACTTTTAGCCAATACACTTCTATGAACTGCTTCATCATCCACGATACCGCAGACTGCACTTCCAGCAGTCATACGGGGATTATTACAGGTGTATCAAGTTCTCAGATTACGGTTATATCTGGAAATCATAGCGATATGGTAGCTGAACATACCTACAAGCTGACAGACAGCAGTTTGGTTGGATTTGCAAGTCCAAATTATTGAATTAGCTAAAACAGGAATTAGTAATGGACCACATGTATTGGCAATCCATTATCAGGAAAATGCAGAAGATCAACAGATAAATTGACTCCAATCCTCGCCAAAACCACATTGGTTAAGCAAGGACCGCGTCACGATCCACAAGCCTGTTCAGGCATTCGTGGTACAGTTTCTGTGTCTGGCGCAGGATGTCTTCCGGCACTTTGTCGAACTGAAATTCGCCGTTGACCTTGTGATCCAGCAGCCAGTCGCGCAGGAACTGTTTGTCATAGGAATCGGGGGAGATGCCCGGCTGATACCTGTCCGCATCCCAATACCTGCTAGAGTCCGGTGTGAAGATCTCGTCTGCCAGGATCAGGTTTCCCTCCCTGTTCTGACCAAACTCAAACTTGGCATCCGCGATGATCAGTCCCTTTGAGAGCGCGTATTCGCTGCACGTTTTGTAAAGTCTTAAACAGATCTGTGTGATCTGCGCCGAGTCTCGCGGCGACTTGTTCCATGCTCACATTCTCGTCATGTCCCGTATCTTTTTTCAGGGCAGGTGTCAGGATCGGCTGCTCCAGCTTTTGAGCCAGTTTATAATCCCTTGGAAATACGATGCCGCAAAAGGGTTCTCCGCCGCTGCATGCCTTCCACATACTGCCAAACACATATCCGCGCACTACAAATTCAAAGGGGAGCATCGATAGCTTCTCCACCAGGACTGTGCGGTCCCTGAAAGATTCGTTCCGGAAAAACGGGGGCATAGCTTCGATCCTGTCGTCGACGATATGGTTTGGCACGATGCCGCGTGTCCTGTCGAACCAAAAGTTTGACAGCTTGTTTAGGACGATCCCTTTGTCCTTTACCGTCACGGGTAATATGCTGTCAAACGCAGATATCCTGTCGGTCGTCACGATCACCAGATGCCTGTCGGAAACGTCGTAGATCTCCCTCACTTTGCCGCTATAGATTGGTTTCATTTACGTCTCTACCTCCTGTTTTTTGTGCGATCAGCGTGTCCATACAATGTCTGTGCGGTGTCCCTCCGCTGTTGCAGTCAAACACTTCCTCCCTGCAGGTGTGGAACAGCCAGTCATGGTAATAACCAAACAGCTCTCCCGAACACCAGGGGTGCCTCTTCTTCTCGTCCCTGGAGGAATCCGGAGCGCGGGTGATAAAGGGCTTTTGCACAAACACATTGAGGGCATTGATGCCGCCCTCCGCAGTGTGCGCTTTCAGGCTTTCACAGAGTTCCCTGCGCTGTGTCTGCGGGATAAAATGCAGGACGCCGCTGCTGAAGATGATGTCGTACTCCGCGTCGGGGCGATAGTCGAAAAGATCCGCCTTGAAGAGTATTGGACTGACTTGATTGTACTCGGCAAGCCTTCTTGCCTTCTCGATCCCCTGTTCGGATATGTCAAATGCAGTCACGGCGTAACCGCATTTTGCGAGGAAAACGGCATCTTTTCCCTCGCCGCACCCCATATCCAGCACACGGTAGGGCTTGATCGGCGGGAGCAGTTTCATGATATCATAGCAGATGCGGTTGGGCGTGAGCCCCCAGTAATACTCTTCTGTATCATACCGTCTGTCGTAGTCCGTCACGACGCTCTCGTAGCCGAGCAGTGCGTCGACGGTCGTGTTCAGGGCGGCAGCCAGTCTTGGCAGCATCTCTATGTCGGGATATGTGGAGCAGTTCTCCCATTTTGAGACGGCTTGAAATGAGATATTGAGCGACCTGGCGAGCTGGTTTTGTGTCAATCCCAGCTCCTTGCGCCTTTTGCAGATGACTTCCCCGGTCTTTAGATGTTCCATTTTGCGATCCTCCATTTTATGAACCATCATTGTTTCTGGTTGCGATCTAAGAGTGATGACTTCAACTGCTTTCATATTAATACAATTGAATGCGGATCACAATAACGCAGTGATAGAAATCAATGCCAAAACTCACCTCGTGGTTGAATAGGGGATGCTGCACAAATATAATTCGTGATCTGTGTCATCAAAATGAATTGGCAATATCCGCGCGTTTGTGATAAGATTATGACATTGGACAACGCGACAGATCAGCAATGGAAAGGAGGCTGCATATATGAAGAATTATACTCAAGTCTATGTCAGGAACAGTATGGAGGCAGCAAAAACATACTGCAGGGCATTTGGCGCGGAGATAACACTTGAAATGAAAGACGACAGCGGGACTGCCTATGAACACTGTGAATTGTCAGTGGACGGCGAGGGCTTTCTGGCAGTAGCGGAAGCCCAAAATCCCTGCGATGTAGAATTCATTCACAAAATGAAGTGGGAGACGATGACTTTTAACGTCTTTGAGATGGGAACCGAGGAGAAGGTCCGCCGCGCATTTGATGTTCTGCGCGACGGCGGCGTTGTTATCGATGCGATCCATGAGCTGCCATGGAGCAAATGCTGCGCCACGGTGATCGACCGGTATGGCGTATGCTGGTGGATCGCTATTTGACAGGTGGAGAGAGGGGAGTATAGAACATGACACAAAATGAGAAAAACGGGTACAAAGAATACCCGACCGATGCGCTGATCAGGCGGTTTCTGCCGTATTTTAAGCCGTATCGGGGAACACTGTACGCAGATTTGTTCTGCGCGGCGCTGACCACGGTGTGCGAGATCGTACTGCCGCTGATCATACGCAAGATCACGAACACGGCGCTCGAGGACGTGGCGCTTCTGACGGCGCGCATGGTGATCGGGCTGGCGCTGGTGTATTTCGTGCTGCGGATCATCGACGCGCTGGCAAATTATTTTATGGCGGACATGGGACATGTGATGGGGGCAAAGATCGAGACGGATATGCGGCGTGATGCCTATGCGCACCTGCAGCTGCTGTCCAACACGTATTTCAACAACACGAAGGTCGGCCAGATCATGGGGCGCATCACGAATGACCTGTTCGAGGTGACGGAGTTTGCGCACCACTGCCCGGAGGAGTTTTTCATCGCGGCGATCAAGATCGTGATATCGTTCATCATTCTGGCGCAGATCAATCTGCCATTGACGCTGATGATCTTTGTGTTCGTGCCGGTCATGACGGTCGTCTGCCGCATCATCAACAAGAAGATGCGCCGGACATTCAGCGAACAGCGCCACCAGATCGGTGAGCTGAATGCAAAGATCGAGGACAGCCTGCTCGGGCAGAAGGTTGTCAAGGCGTTCACAAACGAGGCGCTTGAGTCGGCGAAATTCGAGCAGGGCAACCAGGAGTTTCTGCGGGTGAAAAAGCACGCGTACATGCTGATGGGAATGTTCAGCACTTCTACGAGGGTCTTTGACGGTCTGATGTATCTCACCATCATTATCGGCGGCGGATTTTTCCTGATGGACGGGGAGATCCTTCCGGGTGACATGGTTGCCTACGTCATGTATGTGTCCACACTGATCGCGACCATCCGCAGGATCATAGAGTTTGCCGAGCAGTTCCAGCGCGGGATCACGGGGATCGAGCGTTTCCTGCAGATCATGGACGCGGATATCGAGATCTTTGACGAGGAGGGCGCGGTGGATCTCGTCGCGCCGAAGGGTGAGATCGAGTTTCGCAACGTCAGCTTTGAGTACCCGGACGACCACAACAAGGTGTTTGCAAATCTCAACCTGCAGATCCATGCGGGGGAGAAACTTGCCATTGTGGGACCCTCCGGCGGCGGGAAGACGACGCTGTGCAACCTGATACCGCGCTTTTACGATGTGTCCTGCGGTGAGATCACACTCGACGGAAAGAATATCAGGCAATTGACGCTAAAGAGTCTCCGCCAGAGCATCGGTGTCGTCCAGCAGGAGGTCTATCTGTTCTCGGGTACGGTGTATGAAAATATCGCTTACGGAAAGCCCGGCGCGACGCGCGAGGAGGTCATGGAAGCGGCAAAGCGCGCCGGGGCGGACGAGTTCATACAGAATCTGAAGGACAAATATGACACGTATGTCGGTGAGCGCGGCGTGAAGCTCTCCGGCGGGCAGAAACAGCGCATCAGCATTGCCAGGGTATTTCTGAAAAATCCGCCGATACTGATCCTCGACGAGGCGACCTCGGCACTGGACAATGAGAGCGAGTATGCGGTCGCAAAGTCTTTGAGTGAGCTTGCGAAAGGACGCACCACGCTCACGATCGCCCACAGGCTGTCGAGCATCAGAAATTCGGACAGGATCCTGGTGCTGACGGACGAGGGCATCGTGGAGGAGGGCGACCACGAGGAGCTGATGGCACTCGGCGGGATCTATCATCATTTTTATACGATGGCGAACGAGATCAAGTAATCGATAAAAAAAGCATCACCTTAAAAAGGAGAATGAGGGATCAATGACAGAATTAGAAAAAAATCCGGATCCGGAAGTCGAGGCAGGATCAGAGATCGAGACAGAGACAATGGCGGAGACAGAACCCGAAAATCCGGGCGAACAGCAGGATGAAAGTCTGCAGGAGTCCGACAGGACGCAGGAAAATGCGCCGGGATCCGACGCGTTTGACATCACCAGGAAATTCAAGCACAACCGAAACCAGATCCCCACTCCGAGACAGGCGGCACAGGACCCGCAGCAGGAGCGTGAAATCCCCAAAAAGCGCGAGCTGGTGGGTGTGACGGACAAGAAGGTCGAGACAAAGCGGATCCTGTATTTTCTGGCGCTGTGCTTTGGCGTGGCGTGGATATCGGAGATCTTTGCCATCATTCCGATGTACCATAGTGACAATGTGGAAGTCGTGAAACAGGCGGTGGACATGATCTCCCAGCTGATGCTCACGCCGGCACTGGCGGCGCTGGTGATCCGGCTGGCGACGAGGGAAGGGCTTGTGAAGTCCGGGTTTCAGTTTAACTTTTTTGAATACAAGGCACTGTTTCTGCTGGGCTGGTTCGGGACGACAGCGCTCACATTTGCGGGCGCGCTGATCTACTTCCTTGTTTTCAGGGACAATTTCGATCCGAACATGACAGCGTTCGTCGCTTCCTACAGCGAGAGTGCGGCGAACGCTGGCGCGCAGATCGACGCGGTCAATATCATCTCCGCCTACAAGACGGATCTGCTGATCAAGGTGTTCACGGCAGCAGTGCTTGATTTTATCAACAGTTTCGGGGAGGAGTGGGGATTCCGCGCGTATCTGCTTCCAAAGCTCTACCGGAAATTTGGCGCGGTTCCGGCGATGATCCTGAGCGGGCTGGCATCGGGGCTGTGGTATGCGCCGCTCGTCGCTGCAGGATATTACTACGGGACTGACAATGCGGGATTTCCAGTGGTGAATATCCTCGCCATGTGCGTCTTCGGCGCTGTGACAGGTGTCATCTATTCTTACCTGTGCCTGCGGACGGGCAGCATCTTTCCCGCCGTGTTTGCGCACAGCGCAGTCAACGTGCTGATGTCGCAGGCGGCATTGTTCACAGTTGACGGCGGCAATTTCTTTGTGGGACCGTCTCCGACCGGGATCGTGTCGGGACTGCCGTTTATCGCGGCGGCAGCGGTCTGCCTGTTCCTTATGTACAGGAATCCGGTCAAGCCGGGCGGGGAACAGGCCTGATCTGTATTTTGGATAGTGTTCGACTCAGTAAATTAATGAGAAAGGAAGAAAATCAAATGAAAAAAATGAACATGCTTGTAAATCCTATTGACAGAAAAAGTCATATCAACAAGGAGATATACGGTCACTTTATGGAGCATCTGGGACGATGTATCTATAATGGTATCTATGTCGGTCCGGATTCGTCAATACCTAACACAAAAGGAATCAGAAATGATATTATCGAGGCGTTTAAGCAGATAAGAGTTCCTGTACTGCGCTGGCCGGGCGGCTGTTTTGCAGATACATATCACTGGAAGGACGGTATCGGACCAAAGTCTGAACGGTCCCATATCACTAATGTGAACTGGGGGTGCGTGGATGAGGATAACAGCTTTGGCACACACGAGTTTTTTGACCTCTGTGAGCTTGTGGGTGCGGAGCCCTATCTTGCGGGAAATGTAGGAAGCGGATCAGCGCAGGAACTAGCCGACTGGATCGAATATATTACATTTGACGGAAAATCACCTATGTCCGAACTGAGAAGAAAAAATGGCAGAGAAAAACCGTGGAAACTCAAATACGTCGGAATCGGCAATGAGAGCTGGGGATGCGGCGGCAATATGCTGCCCGAACAATATGCAGGAGAATACCGCAAATATTCAGGTTTTTGCCGTAATTACAGTGACAATAAGCTGTACAGGGTCGCCTGCGGAGGCGATGATGAGTGGAATGAAACGTTACTTACAAAACTGAAATCGGGTGCAGCTTTTGATCTTGTCAATGCCGTAACACTCCATTATTATACCATTCTTGGAAATGACTTTGCCCATAAGGGCAGCGCAACAGATTTCACGGAGGATGCGTATTATCAGAGCCTGAAAAATACACAGGGGATCGACAACTCGATCTCGCGAAGCATAAAAATGCTTGATCTGCATGATCCCGATGAGAGACTCGGTCTGATCGTTGACGAATGGGGATGCTGGTACGATGTTGAACCCGGCACAAATCCTGGGTTTCTTTATCAGCAGAATACGATGCGTGATGCGGTTGTTGCTGCGTTGTATCTCAATATTTTTAATTCGCACAGCCGCCGCGTGGTAATGGCGAACCTTGCTCAGACCGTAAATGTTCTTCAAGCCATTATACTCACAGACGGAGAAAAGATGATAAAAACGCCTACCTATCATGTAATGGATCTGTTTAAGGAACATATGGACGGAACATTGCTTTACAGTTTTGTTGACAATGACTATGAAAACGGTATTGCCTGTATTTCGCAGTCTGCTTCAGTTGATGATAAAAACAGAATACACGTTACGATTGCGAATATGTCTCTGCATCGAAGCTATTCTCTCTGCTGTCAGCTTCCATATATCAGGATCAAAGAAGCTGCTGCGAGAATTTTGACTGGAGAGGTCCACTCCCACAATACCTTTGATGAGCCGGACAATGTGATCATAAAAGAACATGCGCTCAAGCATAACAGTAATGAGATTGAGATCGAGCTGCCTTCTTGCAGTGTTGTTTCTGTCGAGATCATTCCCGAACAGCAAATATAGCAGAAGGAATCGTTGCTGTCAGCCCAGAGTGAATCCGGGAAATATAAGGAACGGTTCAGAGACAGACAGAGCAAATGCTATTTCTGAACCGTTCCCCAATCTGACAGGTTCGGCGTTTAAACTGCAGGGATTTTTTTGTCCGTGTAGAGGATATGGTTGATCAGCCAGCCGAGCAGGAACTCCAGCAATTCCTGCAGGTTTTCCTGCGGATTCGCGTCGATCTGGTCGAGACTGATGTTTTCGAGTTTGTCGACGAAAGCCTCGTGTGCGCGTTTCTGTGCGCTCAGACCTTCATATTGGATCCCTTCCATATATTCCTCTTCGTCTGCGAAGTGTTCTTTCGTGTACTCTTTCAGTTCATTCAGGATCTGCATGATGCTGTCATAACCGGAGAGGCTGTCAAAGTTTTTGACCAGCTGGTTCGCCTTGTCGACGATGCGGAAGAGTTCTTTGTGTTCGGCGTCGACAAGCTCGATCCCCGTCAGATATTCGTCGGTAAACTCGCAGGGATTCTCGCGCACCATCCACTCCTCGAGCGGCGGCAGCTTGCCGATCAGGATATCGCTGCTGAGGATATGGCGGTAGAGCCATTTTGCGAGAAATCTGACGAGCTCCGTGAGCACCCGCTGTTGTTCCTCCTCGTTGTCGATATTGACAAATTCGTATTCCCGCACCTTATCACGGAAAAACGCATGCTGGGAGCGCTGGCGGATCAGCTCCGGATCACGGATCTGCACCATGTATTCCTCCTCGTGGGCAAAATGCGTCTCCGCATAGTCGTCAAGCTCCTCGAGGATATTTTTCAGCTCCTGATAATAATCACTGTGGTATTCAGTACATGCCAGTACATAAGCCTTTGAGAGAAGTGCAAAAAGGTTTCGGTGTTCATCATCTATCGTTTCGATGCCGGTAATGCAGTCCTGCGTAAATTCAAATGTCATTTTTTTCATCCTTTCCTGTTTTGTAGTTATGTATGTTCTTTTAACGCCTATTATAGCACATCATTGTGGGAAATACTACTGTGCAGTGTTTATTTACGACAACTGATTCCACGCGCCTGTTTTCTACAGGTCAGGGACTTTTAGAAAAGAAGAAACCTTTACATTGAGAATCTTTCCGGCGTTCTCCTGAATGTAAAGGTTTCTGTACAAAGGGTCTTGATTTTTTATGTCAATCCTTTTAAGGTCTGTATTCTCCCGGCTATGTTCTGTTCGAATTCCTCGTCAGAGAACTTGGGATCTCTGGTCGCTCTCCAGATATCACAGGGTGCCTTGCAGCATTCGCCGCAGTCTTTCATGTTTTTTTCGTGGACGACGCACTGATAAATGGAACAGACTCCTGAACAATGAAATACGTTTCCTTCGCAGGCATTGCAGCCGCTGCACATGTTCCCATAACAGCAGCAGGTGCTGCAGTCTGTTCCGCAGACGCTTATGTTGGATCTTTGGTACTTCTCGAACCATGTCTGAACGGTATTGACCGGGTGCTGTGTCAGCTGTGCGGTCTCCTCGACATTTTTCCCCTGTGCAAACTGTCTGCATGCCACGCAGTACATGCTTTCCGCCACTTCAATTAAATGTCCGTCGGGATCAAAGATGCGGATCCCCCGCTGCATCCATGGGAATGTCTTCGGTTCATGGAGACGCTCCACGTCGGGATATTGGTCTAATAGCGTGATGAACGCATCAAAGTCTTCCGTTTCAAAGTAGAGTTCCATCGTATTGGAGTGATATTTCATCGTGTCTGCCTGAAATCCGGCAAGCTCATCAAAATGTTCCTGCAGAACCAGTCCGCAGTCCAGCGTCTTGTTCCACCCCAGGTCGAGTGTCACTTCCTGATGGAACAGATCCTTGTAAAAGCGCAGTGAGTGTTCCATGTTTTTCACAGCGATCAATGTAGTACAGTATTTCATATGTGGTTCCTCCTGACCGTATTGATAAATTTTATTTGCTGTATACACAGGTATACTCTTTTCGTTTTGCTTTCAAATATAGTTTACTGTGATCCGGAGGATTTGTATTGTATATTTCCGACATTCTGCATCGCAAATTTTCTGGCGTCTGATATACTCATGGAGTGATATTTCCTGAAATCATGGCATAAATGCGCCTGGTCCGAATAGCCGTATTGATACGATGCGTCTGCGATAGTAAAGCTGTTGTCATACATAAGTCTGTTCCACAAGTACTGATAACGGACCATCGATGCCAGACTTTTGGGGGACACGCCGATGTATTCCAGATACAGGCGTTCCAGCTGGCGGCTGCCGATGAGGACTTCCCGCTCCAAATCTGTCATTGACAGTGTTCCCCTGGTCTCGAGTATCCTGGATACGGACTGGAATATCACTGGATTTTGGTGTTTCTCGCGAAGATGGTGCAGCAGGATCGCTTCTGCGACCGATATGATCTGGCTGATATCATCGATGTCAAACAGGCGTTTCTCAATTTCCTGTTTGATTCGTGGGAAATGACAGTCCACATCAAAGTGCGTATTCTTCGTACTCCGCATGGACTCTTCCGCAAACAGGGCTGCGCCCCACGCGTAGAAGCGGATCGCAAAGCGGAAAAATCTCTTTCGGGCTCTGAGGTATTTCCGGGCAGTGAAAGCCCGGTCATCAATCCCGCAGAAACTGCTGTCAATGGTGTTGTTCGTATGATCCGCTGTAAAGATAATGTCCATGCAGGTGTCCGGGGTGACGATATCCGTCTCGGCATCGGCGCACGCCTCCTGCACGACGATTTTTTGACTGCCCCAGAAACACCGGATATAGGGTTTTAGGGCGTCGCACGGCGCAAATTCCATATATTCTTCTGTGCACTTAAACGGTGTCGCCGTGATCGGATGGTAGATCTTGTGTAAGTTCATGTTCGGGAAATCTTTCTGTTATTCGGATTCTGATTGGCGTGGTTTCAATATATTGGTTTCGATCCAGTCTGCCACGCCGTCCTCGTCATTCTCCGATATGCTCGCGTCGGATCGGAGCAGCGTCCTGTCGAGATCCGTCAGTATCATTTTTATGCTCATGGTATCACACCTTTCTCCGCTGTGGATCAGGCAGTTTAATCCATTTGGATCCTGTCTGTCAGAGCGTTTTTGGATCTTGTACTTTGATATGTGACACTCAAATTGTAGCACACCCACCCGTTCGAGCGCAACTGTTAAACATTACCCCCCCCCTTTTCAAAAATGGTCAACGGGATTATAATGCGCTTTGGAGGATGGCAAGTGGAAACAGAAGGGGGAATTTCCAGATATTCCCCCATAGATCAGCGATTTGAACACAAGTGTTTCGTGCCGCGATCAGTACGTACGCCAAAAGATATTGGATTCTGGATAAATAAACTGCAGTATAAAGGAAACAACCACAACAAAACAGATAAATATGCAGCTGCCCACGAGAAACCACTTTAGTCCTCTCAGGATATTTTTTAAACTTTCATTTTGAAGGATCGAATCCACGTCCTGGGAAACTCGATAGATGGAATCGATCTTCTCATTTGTAAGGGAATGCTCCCTCACTTCCTGCACGTCAATATCCTTCACAAGTTCATCTAAGGTCATATTGAAGAAATCACTTAGCATCACCAATCGGGTAAAATCCGGGTACGACTGCCCCGCCTCCCACTTTGAGACAGTCTGCCTTGATACCTGCATTTCCATGCCCAGTTCCTCCTGGGAAAGTCCCTTTTCTTTTCTGAGTTTTAATAGTTTTTCGTTGAATTTCATTTTATACTTCCTCCTTCTCTCAGCCCGCAATGAGTGGCTTTTTTTCAGCCTGCAATGAGTAGCTTTTTTTCAGCCCACAATGAGTGGCTTTTTTCAGCCTACATTAAAATTGATTTGGGTTCAAGCAATTTAGGTTGTCAATTTGTCAATTTTGGCTGCCATTTCATGGGTTTCTGACAGTTTACATTGTGCCAACAACACTTAACATGTCTATGCAGCATTGGCAAGTGATGCATTTGAATTTGCAAACCAAAAAAGCAGGGACTCTCTCGAACCTCTGCTCTTTTATCAAATCTCTTTCTAATTCACAAATTACAGAAACTCTCTTAGCTTTCTGCCACACTATTTTTTCAATCACTCAATCCTAAATTCTTCTGCCTAATTCCTTTGAAAGTTCAATCATTTCCCGCCACTCATACCTTCAAGTTCCATCTCCTGTATTTTATTAATGTGTACACTAATTTGCCCATATACACAATTTTTCAAGTCCTGCAAGCTTCTCCAAACCTTCAAGCGTATTCAGCCTTACCTCTCCAACTTCCAAAACCCGAAGCTTAGATAGTGCACTTAGAAATGCCAAACTGTGAATCTCTGTCTCGCACGACATCAGACGCACTACTTCCAAATTCGTCAAATGACAAAAATCATCTTGAACAAGTATGCCATAATCATATGTTTTTTCATCTTCCACAAGACCCTCAAAATCGCTTTCCACAGCTTCAAAAATCTTTACACTATTTTCAAAATCCTGCATACCCTGCGCAATCTTCTCTCTCTCCCGTTTCCACGCAAGCAGCTTCTTTTTCTGTTCAAGAGGACTTAGGTTTTCTTCCTGATTGTTTGTATTCTCTACTGCAAGTAGTTCTTTTTTAATTGAAAGCTCCTTACTGTTTTCCCCATCTTTTATATCTATAAATTCCTCAACATTATGGTATCTTGCCGTATCGGATAGACAGCGGCAAAACCACTCATCCCCTGCATCTGAGAACTCAAAAACTTTAGGCAGCTCGCCCATGCCAAACCCTAAAAAATAGCCATTTGTTGTGCTCACATACAAATACTTGATGACACTGACATCCTCCACAGTGAGCATCCTGTCTGCAATACCTAAATATTCCCTGATACATCTCTCAAACCAACGTGACTGAAATTGAAGCTCCATAAATTCATTCCCTTCTCGATTCGTAGCTAACTGATTTCCCACAATATATTGTAATTATACTTTTCGATACACTATTTTTCAACACATTTATCACTTGCATAAGTTTTATTTTGCCTCTGGACAACGGATAATTCCCTCAGTTTACCTATGCATGTGTACATACTTCTTAGAAAATTTATAAGTCTTGCTTGTATTTCAAGATTAACAAGAGCAGACAAGTGTTCATAAGAGACAGGAGTTGCAACTAAACTGCCTGTACGCCTTACTATACGGAGCAAAATGCGGACAAGTGAATGAAAAAAGTTTGAAAAATCCTGCAGGTATAGTATACTGATTGTATGCTAGTGGTGCATGCTTATTGAAGGAACAGTCAAGGAACAACATTTCCGGCAAGCGGGGTGATTTGCAGGTGGTTTATCATGATATCATGGATCTTACGTATTTGACATGGACTTTATCAAGGAACTCATCGGGAACGGCGGGGAGTTTCCTGAAATCTTATGAGCAGTCCGGCAATTTAAAATACTACTATAAACTATCGAATTTTGATACAGTCAGAGGAGTCTTCGGTCACGAATGCCTGAATGAGATCGTGGCGCAGAATATAGCCGTCGCGTTAAGAATACCGCATCTGGTGTATGATCTGATCCATGCGGATGTAAATATAGATAACAAGACTTACCGAACATGGCTTACAAGATCAATGGACTTTAAGAGTCCTGGAGAACACAAACTGGCATTCGAGACATATTACGAGATCAACAAAGAGCCAGCTGAGGACAGCTGGGCATTTATCGTGCGCAGCCGGTTAGAGCAGTATTTTTATAATATCTTTGTATTGGATTATCTGATCTGCAATCGTGACCGTCATGGTGCCAATATCGAAGTGCTTGAAAAAAAGGGAAGATACCGTATGGCACCCGTGTTTGACAATGGATTGTCCCTGTTGTTTTCTTGTTATAATGACGGCAATGCGATGCAAAGTTTTGACAGGCTAAAGGACGGACCTGTTAACAATTATGTGGGCACCATGTCACTTGCAGAGAATTTGAAAATGGTTCCAAAGAGAATGATCGATGAAGTACAAACGATAGATCTCAGTGAAGGCATACTTTTCAAAGACATGGAACAAGTACGGCAGTCAGAAACTGCGGCTGTCCCACAGGAATACTGGAACTGTGTCCGGGATATGATTTGGGAAAGAAGGGAAAATATTGCGAAGATTTTTGATCAAAGAGGATAACGATTTATCAGCGGGACAAGGAGAATACGCAGTTCTTTCTTATGATGAGGAGACGGATGAGTATCACATCTCGATCCCGCTATCCGTAAATCCCGATGATCTGCCGGCAATTCCAGGTATTCTTGCCAGAAAAGGAATCCGGGAAATTGATGATCGATGGGCAAGGCGTTTTGTCAGGGAGCGTGTCGTGCCGCCTGACCGACAGAATATCGGCATGATCATGAGAGAGGTCGGTATGACCTATTACAGTGAATTTCCGCTGCTTGTGTACACGAGCGGACGGTGTGCGATGGACGAATTCTATATAGAAGAGATTGGTACTTAGGAATCTGAATAACATGCGTGACATTGCCCCGCCCGGAAGAATGCGCATCAGGGTTCAATACGCCTGATGACGTTGAGAAATCCGTTGGATCGGAGTTCGGGAGATTTGATCCGCAAAAAAGGCACTTGTTCCAGATAGAGATACCCAATACAATGTTTACGCCGTATTTGTATGAATCCCTGGGAATAGAGATCGCGCTGACAAATGCAGAAATAGACACGATCTTCTGGGACGCCGCGGCACCGGGAGCTGCGACGGAGGGCGTAGAGGATTTTCTGAAATTCCTGAAAAAGAGGGAGATCCGCACAGGCGTGATCAGCAATATCTCCTATGCGCCGTCTGTGGTGGCAGCGCGCATCAATAGATTGCTGCCGGAAAATGCGTTTGAGTTCATTTTGACCTCAAGCAATTATATATTCCGCAAGCCGCACAGGAGGATATTTGATCTGGCTTTGGAGAAGGCAGATCTAAGGCCGGACGAGGTCTGGTACATCGGCGACCAGTACGAATGCGATGTGAAGGGCGCCTTAAACGCCGGTCTGTATCCTGTCTGGTACATCGGTGCGATCGATCTGCCGTACAGGGAGGATCGCAGTATATTGACAGTGACAGACTGGGATGCGTTAAAACCGCTGATCGCTGCCGGTCCGTAGGAGCCAGTACAGCAGGAGTTTTCTGCCAAAAATCAGTTGTATAGCGGGCTGTGTAACTGATTTTTGGCACTCTTGGAGAGTGAATCCGACACTTTTAAGATCTATTTCTTTGGCAATTGATGCACATATTCCAGGAAATCTCTGGCTGCCTTTCCCTCTTTTTCATTATATTCCCATCCTAATTTCTCCCCGACAAACTGTGCCGTGATCCGAAACAACTCGCACATGCCAAAAACCGACTTCCACGCATGATCGACATTAGCGTCAAAATAGGTTGCCATAAGCATTTGCCATTCTTCTGCTGAAAGCCATTTATACAGATATTTTGATGATTTTCCAGTGCTTACTTTCCACTCTGTCAAAATGCCGGCTTTCCAATTCAACATCGTGATGAGCTGTCTTCTCACAATATGATTTGTCATATCCTGCACGTAGGGGATCTCCTCCCGCCATAATCCCTTCGCGATATTGTTGGTACACCACCAAAACTCATTGCAGGCGAATACGTACTGTTCTTTGGTTGGCTTTTGGATCCAATACTGGCAATCTGTCGCCGCTTCTATATCAGGTAATACAGATTCCTTATCTAACACGATCCTGCATAATTTATCATCTTGAATGTGCCGTAGTGCGTAGTCTATAGTCTGCACAGTTAAATCAATTCTGGTTCCGTCTGCAAACTGCATCAGCCAGCCATACGAATTTTTCTTATCTCCTGGGCAATATGGGCATTCATCAGGATACTGCATGTAAAGGATCTCTCCAAAAAGATTGATCCAGTCCTTGTCCTCTATAAAACTTTTGGTGTCTTCCACAACATAGACAATGTCATAATCTTGAAAAATATCTTTTGGAACCGTTTCGTTTGTTCTGGAACCGTTCATATAAACCGCTTTTATCCTGTCATCACTTTTTGCAATGCCTAAGATAAGGTCATACATCTCATTTTCTGTTCTCATGATCACACCTCGTTATCGCTTTTGTTGTATTTTTGTGTACTTTTATAATGTACTTTTTTGAGTAATTTTCATGGCTGCTGCCAAAATCATTTCTCTGATTTCAGTTCATTAAATTATTATAGCTTAATATACCATAATTTATAGTGCAATACTTAACTTGGTGCTCCATCCAGACTAACAGTGAATACAGCACTGCTCCATCCGGACGGAAATTAGAGTTGTGGACTGCATGGATCGTGCCAGTGATAGGCAAACTTTCGACAGCGATGCGG
>ERZ777305.2459-NODE-2459-length-15779-cov-8.422730_pt1 | contig 15779 bp, 16 predicted proteins | sample MGYA00374965_ERZ777305 | MGnify/ENA primary metagenome ERZ777305 (study PRJEB29328, sample SAMD00013331) | mouse gut metagenome | study: EMG produced TPA metagenomics assembly of the Metagenome analysis of fecal microbiota from mouse which was promoted... | reverse complement strand
ACATCAATAACGGTACCTTCAACAACCTCTCCTGTGTGTATTGTCTTTAAAGACTCTTCTAACATTTGTTCAAAAGTTAACTCTGACATAATTTTGAACCTCCTCGATAATATTGTTTGGGGTCGAAGCCCCTGCTGTAATACCCACCAGTCGGACAGATTTAGGTAAGTCAAGATGCAAGTCGTCGAGCGTCTGTATAAAATATGTGTTTACACACTCCTGCCTGCAGATCTCATATAGCTTCCGCGTATTAGAACTATGATTACCACCTATTACTATCATAACATCGACCTTGGCCGCTATCTTTCTGGCTTCAGTCTGTCGCACTTCCGTAGCGTTACATATAGTATTCACAACACTACCATTGTAACCTTTTTCCCTGAAAATTTCAACCATATCTTGAAATTTATTGTAGTTAAATGTCGTTTGAGAAACAATGCACAATTCTTCCCCCGGATTGTAGATGAATTTCTGTGCCTCCTCAAGCGTTCCGATAACAGTCGTATCGGTCTTTGCCCAGCCCATAATCCCTTCTACTTCCGGATGTCCTGCATTGCCGATGATCACGACCCTTTTGCCTGCTTCACTCTCCTTTTCCACAATATTGTGAATCCGTTTTACAAAGGGACAGGTAGCGTCCACACACTCTAATCCCCTCTCTTTGATCAGCTCACAGACTTTTCTTGCCACACCATGGGAACGTATTACGATTGTCCCCTCCTTAATCTGCGCAAGTTCCGACACACTCTCTATCACCCGGACACCTTTTTGCGCCAGATCCTTAACCACTTCTTCGTTGTGGATGATCGGTCCATACGTATAGATCGGCTTCCCTGTGGCAGCCTGTTCATAAACCTGCTCCACTGCCCGTTCCACTCCAAAGCAAAAACCTGCGTGTTGTGCAAGGATTACCTCCATAACCTGCTTTCCTCCCCTTCTTTACAGACGCCCGTTTATGCCTCACATAACGCGATGACAGCATCTACCACCTCATCCACCGTCATATGGGAAGAATCCAGCAAAACAGCATCTTTCGCCTGCTTCAGGGGCGATATTTCTCTCGTCATGTCCTGTCTGTCCCTCTCAATAATATCCTGCTCGATCGTAGCAAGATCACAGGATACCCCCTTGGCTGTCAGCTCATGATAGCGGCGAAGAGCACGCACACTGCTGTCCGCTGTCAGATACACTTTGACCTGGGCATCCGGCAGTACACAGGTACCGATATCCCTGCCATCCATGACCACATCCGTGCCGGCCGCCAGTTTCTGCTGTAATTCCACCAGTTTCTTCCGCACTCTGGGATTGGGGCTGCTGACAGACGCCATGTTGCCCACCTCTTCTGTGCGAATATAGCCATTCACATTTTCGCCGTTTAAATACACCACCTGTTCACCGTTTTCATAGGCAATGGTGATATCGGCGTCCTGACACTTCTTATCAATCTCCTCTGACTGTGAAGGGTCCACATGCTCTCTTAATAAATACAGCGCCATAGCACGATACATTGCGCCTGTATCCACATAAATATAGCCCTTCTTAGCAGCTATTTTCTTGGCTATGGTACTTTTTCCAGCTCCTGCCGGTCCGTCAATTGCAATATTAAAGCTCATCCTGTTTCGTCCTCTCATTCTGTTGTCTTATTATTTTTATGGAATGCTCGCTCCCGCCAGATGTCCCGTGGACCAGGCAATCTGCAGGTTAAACCCGCCTGTCATGGCATCTAAGTCCAACACTTCTCCCGCAAAATAGAGCCCCTTTATGCGCTTTGACTCCATGGTGGAAGGGTTAACTTCTTTCACCGTCACACCGCCCTGGGTAATGACCGCCTCTTCAAAGCCTCGCAGGCGCTTTACCTGCATGGGCAGACATTTGGTCACCTCAATCAGCCGGTGTCTTTGCTCCCGCGTGATTTCATTGACTTTCCTGTCCCCGTCAATCCCGGAAACCATGCTCATCACAGGAACCAGTCTGGCCGGATACAGCCCGCCCAGCACATTCTTCATCTGTCTGTTGCGGTTTTCCTCGAAATCCCTCAAAAGCCGTTTGTCAAGCTGCTCTATGGACAATGCCGGCTTAAGATCCAGCAAAAGCTGTATAGTTTCCTTGTCTTTACATCTGCCATAATAACTGCTGGCCGATAATACCAGCGGACCACTGATCCCAAAGTGGGTAAATAACATCTCTCCAAACCCTTGGTAAATCTGCTTTTTCCCACAGATCATGGTGAGCGTCACATTTTTAAGGGACAGTCCCTGCAGCGATCTGCACCAGTCTTCTCCGGTCTCAATAGGCACCAATGCAGGCATACACTCCTTTACCGTGTGGCCAAGCATCTTTGCCATATGATACCCGTCTCCGGTGGAACCCGTGGTCTGGTAGGATAATCCGCCGGTAGCCACCACCACCGCATCCGCTTCCAATGTGCTATCATCCGCAAGACAAACTCCCGTCACCTGTCCGTCCTTTGCAAGCACACCCTTTACTATCGTATGTAAACGAATCTGCACTTTCTTTTCTTTCAGCATCCGTTGCAATGCCGCTGTGATATCCGAAGCATGATCTGAAACCGGGAACACACGCTCTCCCCGTTCTACTTTCAGGGGACATCCTGCATCTGTGATCATATCCATCAGCTTCCTGTTGTCACAATCATAAAAGGCGCTGTACAAGAACTTTGGATTACTCACTATATGATCAAAAAACTTGTCCTTCTCACAGGCGTTTGTCACATTACACCGGCCTTTTCCCGTAATATAAAGCTTCTTGCCAAGTTTCTCATTCTTTTCCAACAAAAGGACGCCATGTCCATTTTCTGCAGCTGCCACTGCCGCCATCATTCCGGCCGGGCCGCCGCCAATCACAATCACTTTACTCATCACTACTCTGTCTTCCTGCGAAGAGGATAATTTAGCATCGGTTCCTCGTCAATAAAATTAATTTCATCATTCAAATACACCTGATAATTGTTCCAGGCTTCTTCCAGATTCTTCAAATTATCCTTCACTTCCTCCGGACGCTTTAAGCACATGGCAACCACCAGCGCATTGATCACACTAAGAGGCGCCACCAGGGAATCCACTATGGACACCATGTCACTTCTGGCAAGCAGGTTACAGGAAGAATATAAATTCATCGGAGAATGTACGGAATCTGTCACCGCAATCACCTTGGCATTTCTGTCATTGGCAAACTCCATGGCTTTCAATGTCCTCATGGAATATCTTGGAAAACTGATACCCACCATGGCATCCTGCTCATCTATGCGAATCATCTGCTCAAAAGTTTCCGAAACACTGGTGGTCTTTAGAAGTACCACATTCCCGCGAATCATATTCAGATAAAAATGCAGAAAATCTGCCAGGGGCTCACAGCTTCTTACCCCCATCACATAGACATTCTTAGCCTCCAGAATGATATCCACCGCTGTCTCAAAAGCCACTGGATCCATGTTATGAATGGTATCCTGTATCTTTTCGATATCGGACTGCAAGACAGAAGTCAGAATCTCTGACTGTGTGCTTTTACCATATTTGGCTCCTATCTTCTGTACGGAATTGATCTTATTCTGCACCCAATACTCTAAATCCCGCTGAAATTCCGGATAGCCATTGTAACCGATAAACATGGCATACCGCACCACAGTGGATTCACTGACCCCCACCGTATCTCCCAGTTTCGCAGCCGTCATGAATACCGCCTGGTCATAATGGTCGTAAATAAAAGCTGAAATCGCTTTCTGCCCTTTGCTCATCTTGCCGTAATATTCATTAATCCTTGTTATAATGTCATAACGGTTCTCTATCGCCATTGTATAGCACAAATATCCTTTCTATCGATGCACCTGTCAGATATTCTGAAAAGCGTTGTAGGACTCCTCCAACAGCTTAATCGTATCTTCCTCCTGCAGATCATAATCCCCCGTTAATGTCATGCAGGCTGCCCCATGAATAAAAATCCACATCTTCATAAACATGCCGCTGGGATCTTTACATCCATAAAATTTAGCGTTATTGATTTCCCGGACCACTGCCCCGTTCTTGCCGTTTAACATATCATAAAGGCTCTTTCCATGACGATTCTCCGAGAGAAATAACAGTCTGAACAATTGTTGTTCTTTCTCTGCAAACCGGATATAGGCAAGTCCCAGATTAACAAAAGGGGTATCATTTCCCTTGGGAAATGCATCATAATAAGCGCTGAAATACTCGATAGCCTTTGCGAAGAGATCATCCCCCAACTCTTCCATGTTCTTATACACCCTGAAAATCGGCTGCGTAGAACAACCTGCCCTGGCCGCCAGTGTTCTTGCACTTACTTTAGCGAACCCTTCCTCTCTTGTCATATCAAATGCCGTATTCAATATGTTGTCTTTTGTAATCGTCTCTTTTCTTGCCATAAGAATATACCTCTCTTGTAACCTTATACGGGATATCTTTTAGTAACGTATGTTATTATAATATATTATGTAACCTGAGTCAAGCTTTTTCTACATTTTTCCTTATTCTCTATGCCATAAAAAGAGAGCAGATTCCTCTGCTCCCTTTCCATATCTGCACTTTATACAAATTCTGTTTTGCCAATCTCCGGAAAATCCTTCTGAAAGAATTTTCTTCTTAGACCGGATATGCCCCGTTCTTGGTATCTGCCTGGCTCATGTCTACTTTTTCCTGCTGTGCCTGACGATACTTGAAGAAGTCTATTGCCACCTGCGGGAACAGTGCATAGGATAATACGTCCTCATCCTGCTGTTTCCACTCTTTCATCTCTGCTTCCAGACCTGCAAGCTCCGGCTCAACATGACCGGTTGCCTCAGCGGAACGAGCTGTGGAACGTGGCTCGCCGGGAATAACCTTATCAATTACTTCCTGGCTCATAGGCTTAACGGTCTGTCCGTAATTACCACGAAGCAGATCTTTGAACTCTCCTGTCGCCATCTTATATCTCTCGCCCATCAGCACATTAAATACCGCCTGTGTACCGACAATCTGTGAGGAAGGTGTAACCAGCGGCGGCTCACCGCAGTCTTTACGCACTCTTGGAATCTCTTCCAGCACATCCTGATACTTATCCTCTGCCTTCTGCTCCTTGAGCTGGCTCACCATGTTGGAGAGCATACCGCCCGGAACCTGATAGCGCAATGTGTTGATATTAACGCCAAGTACTTTTGTGCTCATCAGACCGGATTCAATACATTCCTCACGGTAAGGACGGAAGTAATCTGCAATCTCTGCCAGAACACCCTGATCATACCCTGTATCATAAGGAGTATCTCTGAAGGTCTCCACCATAACCTCAGTCGCAGGCTGAGAAGTACCAAGCGCAAACGGAGAAATCGCACAGTCGATAACATCCACGCCCGCCTCTACTGCTTTCAGATATGTCATGGAAGCTACGCCGGAGGTGTAGTGTGTATGCAGCTGGATAGGAAGTTTGGTGCTCTCCTTCAATGTCTTTACAAGCTCTGCAGCGCGGTAAGGAACAAGCAGCCCTGCCATATCCTTGATACAAATGGAATCTGCACCCATTTCTTCAATCTTCTTCGCCATATCTGCCCAATACTCTAAGGTATAGGCATCCCCAAGGGTATAAGAAAGCGCGATCTGTGACTGACCTCTGCCCTCCTGCTTCTTGATTTTGTTGGTTGCGTCTACCGCCGCCTGCAGGTTGCGGATATCATTCAGGCAATCAAAGATTCTGATGACATCAATACCGTTTGCAATAGATTTCTCAACAAACGCGTACACCACATCATCCGCATAAGGTCTGTAACCCAGGATATTCTGGCCTCTAAATAACATCTGTAACTTAGTATTTTTAAAACCTTCTCTTAACTTTCTGAGTCTCTCCCACGGATCTTCCTTTAAGAAACGAAGAGAAGCATCGAAAGTAGCGCCGCCCCAGCACTCTACAGCGTGGTAGCCGACTTTATCCATTTTCTCCACGATGGGAAGCATCATCTCGGTAGGCATTCTGGTTGCGATCAGAGACTGATGTGCGTCGCGGAGAACTGTTTCCATAATCTTAACTGGTTTCTGTTCTGCCATTTTATTGTCCATTCCTTTCTCATTTTTGATACTATCAAACTTTCACAGTCATAGAAGTTACACCCAAAGGAATTACTTCCTAGAAAACACCAAATACTGCCATAAAGGTACCTGCCGCCACAGCCGTACCAATAACACCTGCTACGTTAGGTCCCATAGCGTGCATCAGCAGGAAGTTCGTAGGATCTTCCTCTGCGCCCACCTTCTGTGACACTCTCGCTGCCATAGGCACTGCGGACACACCGGCGGAACCAATCAGCGGATTCACCTTACCCTTGGTGATGACGCACATCAGTTTACCGAACAGTACGCCTGCCGCCGTACCAAAAGCGAAGGCAACCAGACCCAGGATGACAATCTTGATGGTATCCCAGTTAAGGAATGCCTCGGCACTTGTGGTTGCACCTACAGAAGTACCAAGAATAATAACAACGATATACATCAGGGCATTGGATGCTGTGTCTGTCAACTGTCTCACCACACCGCACTCTCTGAACAGATTACCAAGCATCAGCATACCTACGAGGGGTGCTGTGGTAGGAAGAATCAGAGAAACCACAACGGTTACCACGATGGGGAAGAGAATCTTCTCCAACTTGCTGACAGGACGAAGCTGCCCCATCTTAATCTTTCTCTCCTTCTCTGTCGTGAAGAGTTTCATGATAGGCGGCTGAATAATCGGCACCAATGCCATGTAGGAATATGCCGCCACCGCAATAGGTCCCATCAGTGTTGTCTGGCCCAGTTTACCCGCCAGGAAAATGGAAGTAGGACCGTCTGCACCACCAATGATAGAGATAGCTGCAGCCGCTTTATCATTAAATCCTAAGAAAATTGCGCCAAAGTATGCAGCAAAGATACCGAACTGTGCCGCTGCACCCAGAAGAAAGCTCTTAGGGTTAGCAATCAGGGGACCGAAATCCGTCATGGCACCGACACCCATAAAGATCAGGGACGGCAGGATTGCCCATTCATCCAGCTTATAGAAATAATACAGCAAACCGCCACCGGCGCCGCCTTCTCCATACTCTGCCATGATATCCGGATAGATGTTCACAAGCAGCATACCGAAAGCGATGGGAACCAGTAATAACGGTTCAAATCCCTTGCCGATTGCAAGATATAGAAATACAAGTGCTACGACAATCATGACATAGTTGCCTACTTCCAGATTGAAAAAGGCGGTCTGATGTATCAGATTATCAAGCGTCTCTACTATATACATTTTTATTAACCTCCTGTAGTTTTAGTTTCAGAAGAAGTGTCTGTACAGACTCTTCTGCTGACAATTAGTTCAATGTTGCCAGAAGCGCGCCCGCCTCTACTGCATCGCCCACTGCCACATTGATACTTGCTACAGTACCGTCTTGAGGAGCTACTACAGGAATCTCCATCTTCATGGCCTCAACGATTACAACTGAGTCACCTTTCTTCACAGCCTGGCCCACATTCGCCTCAATCTTAAACACCTTACCAGCTGCGCCTGCCTCAATCTTCACGCTGCCTGCTGCGCCGCCAGCTGCCGGTGCTGCTGCAGGTGCAGGAGCTGCCTTCGGAACTGCCCTGGGTGCTGCCGGTGCTGCTGCAACCGGTGCGCCGCTTGTCTGTCCCTCTTCCACTACTACATCATATACGCTGCCATTAACGGTAATTGTATAATTTTTCATCTTCATATCCTCCTATGATCTCAGGCATTCTGCCATTTAGTCTTGTTAGATTTTCTGATGGATCTCACCACAAATCCATCCGTAGATGCCGCCCCTTCGTAGGCAGCGATTGCTGCAGCGATGACCGCCACAAGCTCTGTATCGTCGGAAAGCTCTTCCTTGGCAGCAATCTGTTCCACTACAGGATCCGCCGCAGGTGCGGGTGCAGAACTCTCTGCTTTCTTCTTCTGTCTCTCCTCTATCTTGGAAATCAGGGTAAAGCTGGAAATGATCAGGCTGATCAGAATCAGGACCACAAATACTGTGCCCATACCGATTACGGTATTCATAAACGCCTTCATCATAATCTCACCTGTAGAATAATGAATATTGGTGGTGATGCCAATATAGGAGGTTAATTCATCATCCAGAATAATCTCCACCGTAGCATCATGTGCGGAACCAAGCACATTTATATTGATAACGATTTCATCTTCTTTAGATTCTACCGTACCGCCATTCATTCCTTCAAATGTTCCAATATCCTCCAAAGCACTCTGCCAGCCGAGGAATCCGTTATAAAGAACAGGCTGATCTGCATACTGCTCAATTAACCCAGTGCTGACGATCATATCCATATTCTCCACAATGGTCGTACCAATCTCTATTGCCTGTTCCTCAGTAACCGGCCCATCATATGCCTTTTCTTCTCCACATGCAACGAGACCGGCCATACAGGCAATCATACCTAATACTACCAATAGTTTTTTCATATTAAGCATCATCCTTTCTAAACTGTACCATGTTTTTTCTCAGGACGGCCCTCATTCTTAGCCGCCAGCATCTCGAAAGCGCCAATCACATATTTTCTGGTATCAGCCGGCTCCACAATCTGGTCAACATAGCCTCTTCTTGCCGCGCTGGTCACATTATTCTGCAATGCTGCATACTCTTTTGCACAAGTATCAATAGCATCGGCACCTTGTCCATCGCAGATAATCTTTGCTGCCAGTTTTGCATCCATCATACCGATTTCTGCATTCGGCCATGCCATGGTAATATCCGCACCAAGTGCCTTGGAATTCATAGCCACATAGGCACTGCCATAAGCTTTGCCAATGATCACATTTACCTTCGGAACCGTAGCGTTGGCAAATGCATATGTAAGCTTGCCTGCCGCTTTCGCCATACGTTTCTCAGCACACTTTGTCGCCGCAAAACCTGTCACATTTGTGAGGGAGAGCACCGGAATATCAAAGGCATCACAGAACGTAACAAACTCTGCAGCTTTTTCAGCGCCTCTTGCAGATAACACCGCATCAAATTTATCTGTCACTTCACCCTCTGCATCATACACTTCGGTACGGTTTGCAACAGCACCGACTGTAGCGCCATTCAAACGCATAAAGCCAGCCACCATATCCTTGGCATAATCCTGTTTCACTTCCACAAACAGACCATCATCTGCAATCTGGGATAAAGCAATAGCTGTATCACCCACACAGCCTGCAATCTGGGCACAGGCACGATTCAGGTCATCTGCGCAGTCTGTCAGTGCATAATCAGCGTTATTAGCAGGTAAGATTGACACCAGCTGTCTGATCTGGGCAAGGATGGAAGCTTCATCCGCCACCATGTCTACCATGCCTGTCTCCTCACTCTGGAACGCTGCCGCAGACGTATCACAACGGGAAATCTCATTACCTTCCAACGCATTGGGGGAATTAACAAACAATTTTGCCTTCTTCTCCTCCATAAATGCAAAATCTGTCATCGCAGGGATCAGAGCAAGTCCGCCGCCACAGTTTCCAAATACTGCCGTAATCTGCGGAATCACACCGGAAGCCATCACCTGACTTCTGTAAATCTCACCAAAACCATTCAAAGCATCTGTTGCCTCCTGCAGTCTTAAACCAGCAGAATCAATCAGACCGATCACCGGCGCACCCATTTTCATGGCCAGATCATAAAGATTGACAATTTTCTTCGCATGCATCTCGCCTACAGATCCGTTAAGCACAGATGCATCCTGGCTGTACACATACACAAGACTGCCATCGATCACACCGTAGCCGGTCACAACACCGTCAGACGGGGTTTCGGTCTGTTTCAGGTTGAAATCTGTAGCTCTTGCTGTCACAAGGCCGCCGATCTCAACGAAACTGTTTTCATCGAGTAAAGCATTGATTCTTTGACTCGCTTGAGAAGTAGTACTCATTTTTCAGCCCTCCATTTATCATAATTATATATAATAATAAAACTGTATTATTGTGTGACATAACACACGAAAGTAGTATAACACAGAATCTGCAACTCGACTAGTTAGTTTTTCAAAAAATTGTAAGAAAAGTAAGAATTACAAAATGAAACATTCATCCGTAGGATACTGTAGTATAAAACCGGCTGTTTACGGCAGAAAAATCTCCCATATATAACGGCATATCCAGCCAAAAGTGCGCTCCTTCACTGCCCCATCAGTATAGACGGCATAGCGTTTAATCAATTGCCCATTCAGATAATAAGACACCTCGCCTACTTCCGTGTGATTCGCCACCGGCGCTGTGAGCGTTTCCGCAATCTTTGTCTTTACCTCCACCTGGTCCTGTTCTGCAAGCAGATAAGGAAGAGTCTCCTCCTGCCCCTCTATCACCACTGAGACACTTGCCTCCTCATAGGGTGTTCCCTGCTTTCCCGCAATGCCATTGAGCACTGGTATATCCTGAAACTCCTTGTGCTCATATAACTCCTGATATTGATAGTTCTCCATGCCATATAAAGCAAGGGTTTTCATATCACTCCATTTATAACTCCTGTTATTTGGCCAGCCGCAGGCTAACAGCGCCACCGTAAAGGTACGTCCCTCACTCTCAATCGCTCCCACATAACAATAACCAGCGTTATTTGTAAATCCTGTCTTACCGGAAAGCGCCTCCTGCATCATTCCCAGAAAAGCATTGTGGTTATTACAATGAAAACTTCTGCCGCCCCCCACATTCGTAAAATCATAACTTATGGTTCTGGTGATTTCCAGGAACTTATCCTTCTGTGCGGAATCCGTCACGCAGTAGGCCATAATCCTGGCCAGATCCGCAGCCGTGGTGGAATGAATCTTCCCGCTGTCATTTACCACCGCATCCAGACCGTTTGGTGTGATAAAATAGGTATCAAAACACCCGATATCCCTGGCCTTCTGATTCATCATGGCCGCAAAACCTTCCACACTGCCGCCCACTGCCTCCGCAATCACCACTGCGGAATCATTATGGGATTCCAGCATCAGGGAATACAGCAGGTCTTCCAGACGATACTTTTCTCCCTGCCTGACATGCAGCTTTACCTTGGGCATGCTTGCCGCGTAGGCCGACACCTCCACCTCTTCGTCCAGATTACCGTATTCCAACGCCAGGATACAGGTCATAATCTTTGTGGTGCTGGCCATCGGCAGCACTTCTTCCGGATTCTTGCCATAGAGAACCCGGCCACTGTCAGCATCCATCAAGACTGCCGCCTTTGCATAAAGTTTCAGATTTTCTTTTTGTTCTGCCGCACAGATCTGCCGCGGCAGGCAGATACTCAGAATGATCAAGAATATAAGTAGACTAAAAATTCGCTGTAATAAATTGCGCATATAGGAATGCCTCAGTTTCCAGACTCCTTAATATATATGCGCATCTTATCGTTCCCTGAACCACATGGTTCTAAAATCATATGGCGTTATCACAATCCTGCTCTTTTCCCATGGCACAATCTCCGGTGCGTGTCAGATATCCAGCTGCATCTGCACTTCGGACTCTGCCTGCTGCTTAAACTCCTCAATCTGTACAGCACTCAGCTCCGGCAGTTCTTCGATGGATTTCACGCCAAAACTCCGAAGGAACTGTTCCGTGGTGCCAAAAAGCAGCGGACGGCCCGGGGCATCCATTCTGCCCACCTCTGTAATCAGGTCAAATTCCAGCAGCCTGTTGACCGCATGATCACAGCTGACTCCCCTTACCTTCTCAATCTCCAGTCTGGTAATGGGCTGTTTATAGGCTATGATGGACAGCGTCTCGAGAAGTGTATCCGTGAGCACAAATTTCTTCGGTGTTTTGGCAATCTTGATCAGATACTCATACAACGCACTCTTTGTGCACATCTGCACCGCATTCTCGAATGTGGTAAGCCCGATGCCCCTGTCCTCTTTCTGATAGTCTTTTGCCATCTCCTCAAGCAGCTTCTTTGTAGTATCCTTATCTTCCTCAATCACGGCAGCAAGTCTGTCAATCTCCACCGAGTCTCCCATGGTAAACAGAATTGCCTCAAGCACTGCCTTCGCCTTATCTTTTTCCATCTCTTTTCCCTCTTACTCCTGTATCCATCAACCCAGTGACGTAAGCTGTACTGGTCCATGATCCCCTGTCTCCCTGGCTGTGATGATGATATCTGAAAAAGTATCTTCCTGCTCGATACCAATCCGCCCGGTCTTGATCATTTCCAAAACCACCAGGAACGTGACAATAATCTCCATTTTGCTATGCTGCTTTTCCAACAGCTTACGGAAACTGAACGTCTTATGACTGCGCACATAAGCCTCTACATAAGTAGTCTTTAAGCCAAGATCAATCTCGTCCTTCTCAATCTTACCAAACGTACTCCTGACCGGATCGATCTTATCCTCCTGACGCTTCATCATCTGCTTAAAAATCTCATGCAGTCTCTGTAATGTCATATCGCCGATCAGTTCCTCATAGTCCACCGGCTGTCTGTACTGCGCCACCTCATCAGGAAGTGTGGGACGTTTATACAGATTACGTTCCGCGTCCACCATTCTGTCCCGCAGCTCATAAGACATATATTTACACATTTTGTATTCCAACAGCTTCTCCACCAGTTCCGCACGAGGATCCTGTTCCTCCCCCTCTTCATTAACTTCCTTGGGCAGAAGCATCTTGCACTTGATGTCAATCAGCGTAGCCGCCATGACCAGAAACTCGCTCATGACGTTCATGTCCTCCGTCTCCATCTGCCTGATATACTCTAAATACTGCTCCGTAATCTCCACAATGGGAATATCATAGATATCCACTTTATTCTTGTCAATCAGATGCAGCAGAAGATCCAAAGGACCTTCAAACACCTCCAGCTTCACAGGAATTGCCATAACAGCCTGTCCTCTCCTAATATATACTACTTGTCCGGCACAAGATCGATCACAACCAGTTCACCCGGATTCAAAATCCGAAGCGGGATCGTATGACTTCCAAGCCCCCGGCTTAAAATCATTGTGCTTCTGCCATGCTCAAATCTGCCGCCGTCATACTTTGGAAACAACGTCAGACTCGGTGACAACACACCGCCAAGCACCGGCAGTCTCATGATACCGCCATGCACATGCCCGGACACCACAAGATCTGCGCCCCATTTCGCATATGTTTCAAAATATACAGGATTATGGGCTATCAGCACTTGAAAAACATCTTCTTTCGGCTTGCCTAAAAGGTTATCAAGATACTCCGTTTCCATCTGCATCTTCCGGAAATGCTTGTAATAACGCCTGTCAATTTCTACGCCGCAGACATCCATATTCCACTTGGGCAGATATGTCCTCTGGTTGATCAGCGGTTCTATGCCAGCTTCCTTAAGCCCTGCCATATACCCTGCATACATAGCAGGATACTGATCCGGATAAAGCCCTAAACGATACTCATGATTTCCCATACCATAATGAACCCTGTACTTTTTGGCAAGATTCTCCATCAGTCCAAGCGCCGGGCTGTAATCATGCCCTGCAGTAGCTGTCAACATATCTCCCGCCACCAGGATTTCATCGGGTGTAAGTTCATCAATCCGCCGAAGCAGTCTGCTGTTCCCACTGCCAAAAGATTTATTGTGTAAGTCCGACAAGAGCACCATCCTGCATGGTTTCGTGATCTTATCGGACTTGATCTCATAAGCAACCGTCACAAACCGATTACAGTCCAGAACAGTCACGGACAGACAGATAGCCGCCAACAATATAATACCTATCAATACACCTTCCAACATACCCTATCTCCGTCCAAACTGCCATTTCATGACATTACAACTTATAAAGTATATCACAACCCCCGGACTCACCGCAATCAGTGAACTTTTGTTCTGATTATACTGCATACTGCGCCTGCTTCTGTGCCAAAAACCGCTGTCTAGATCACCGCTTCATCAGATATAAACCCCACACCTTTTTATAATAGTCCTTGTAATCTGCCTTATCCACACTATGCGCAGCCAGAATGGATACACTGCCGATGCGTGTTCCGTTTAATTTATAGACTGCCTCGCCGATGGCATCCCCCTCTGCAACCGGCGCTGTCACAATGCCCGGCAGGCTGATTTCTTTCTGAATCTCACTCAAATTACTTCCTGTCGTATCCAGATAATCAAAGGGTCCAGCATAGGCCAGATTAACTGTATCCTCAATTCCGCCCTCCACTCTCTGGGCCGGCAGGGCATCTTTATTTTCATCCGTATACATCTGGCTCACGCTGTAGCCATAGCTCAGAAGCGCCATAGCGTCCTGAAACCGTGTCTTATTGTCCGGCGCCGCCATGACCACAGCAATCAATTCCATGTTATCCTTATCTGCTGTGGCAGACAGACAATAGAGCGCCTTGGAAGTGGAACCGGTCTTTAACCCTGTAGTCCACTCATACTGCTTTAATAACTTATTTGTGCTGGAAAGCGTGAAAGTACTGGTCCCCTGTGCTGTTTTATGTTCAATATCCTCCATCCAGATCGTCGTGTAATCAAAAACCTCCGGATATTTCGTAATCAGTTCCCTGGACATAACAGCCACATCCTTAGCCGAAGTATAATGTTCATCAGAGTCCGTCAGACCACAGCAATCCTCAAAATGGGTATTCTGCATCCCAAGACTCTCTGCCTTGGCATTCATAAGCTTGACAAACTCCGATTCACTCCCCGCTATGTATTCCGCTACCGCCACACTGGCATCATTGCCGCTGGCTACCGCGATGCATTTGATCATAGTCTCTAAAGTCTGCGTCTCCCCCTCCTCCAGAAAAACCTGTGATCCGCCCATGGATTTCGCATAAGCGCTGGTAGTCACCTGGTCCTCCAGATGAATCCTGCCGTTCTTTAAATGTTCGAAGATAATAAGTAAAGTCATGATCTTCGTAATACTCGCCGGGCTCCGTCTTTTATCTGCATCCTGTTCACAGATGACCTGTCCTGTGGACGCCTCCATCACGATATAAGAAGGTGCAGATACCTCCGGCGCGGCATTGACCAATATGGTCATTTTTAAAAATATAGTATTTAAGACAATACACCCAAGTAAAAGCCCTACAATAATCCGCTTAACTTCTCTGCGCAAACTATGTCACTCCTACAGTTTCTTATTTACTATGTTTATTATGTATTGGCATAAGATATGACCATGAAGTGATCTTGGGGGTGGGGCTTATCTGCGATTAGCAGACTTAAATCTGCAATTAGCAGACTTGGAATGCTTCGCATTCCAAGTTCGCGTTGCTCGTCATAAGCCAGTCAGCACATGAGCTCATGCAAGCATGGCTCATGCTCTGACTGGCTTATGACTCTGCTTATCGCGCAAAAAAACAGACTCAAAGCTTGTTTGAGTCTGTTTCCCATTTCTTAGTTGTATTTACGTTTTCTTGCCGCTTCGGATTTCTTCTTGCGTCTTACGCTGGGTTTCTCGTAATGCTCTCTCTTACGAATCTCCTGCTGAATACCGGCTTTCGCACAGCTTCTCTTAAAACGACGTAACGCACTATCCAAAGTCTCGTTTTCTTTTACGATTACGTTTGACATTCCCGCACCTGACCTCCCTTCAGTCCCCACAAGTATCTCGACTGACCGGGTTATTCATACGCTAACGCGTTGTGTTCTCACACACAACATAAATTATACCACATTTTGGGTGTCAGTCAACCACTATTTAGAAATTAATGCCTTTTGTCTTTCGCGCCGGTCATATCTCCTATAGATGATAATGCTCAAGAGTACGGTCAATGATATGATTTCACATATCCTCCAGTACCACGGCTCCTGAAACCCGATTCGGATATTTCCCGAATATCCGGCC
>ERZ777305.2458-NODE-2458-length-15794-cov-6.582057_pt1 | contig 15794 bp, 12 predicted proteins | sample MGYA00374965_ERZ777305 | MGnify/ENA primary metagenome ERZ777305 (study PRJEB29328, sample SAMD00013331) | mouse gut metagenome | study: EMG produced TPA metagenomics assembly of the Metagenome analysis of fecal microbiota from mouse which was promoted... | reverse complement strand
GATGCTCACGCATCGCTAAGGCAGCCTCTACCCTATTCTGTCACCCGTTCGCTGTCCGCGCACCGTAGGCTCCGCAGGACTCAGTCTTTTCCGCCCGACATAAAATAACGTCCATCCTCCCCGCCGGCCATCCGGAGAACGGAGAATATTGTTAATTTTGTCTCCGATGAACACGCAGGAAATTTCAGTACCGCGACCGGGACGACCCGATGCCCCGTCGCGCATCGTGATCGGAGACGCACTGCCGCTGCTCGACACGCTGCTCGCCGGGAAACGCCCCGTAATCATTACGGATCCGAATCTGGCCGCAGCCTATCCGGAACTGATCGGGCGTTATCCCCACATCCTGATCGGGCTCGGCGAAACGCAAAAAACGCTGGCCACCGTGGAATCCATCTGCCGCCAGCTGTTGGAAGCCGGCGCCGACCGGGGCTCGTACATCGTGGGTATCGGCGGAGGCATCGTAACGGACATCACCGGATTCGCCGCCTCGGTTTATATGCGGGGCGTGAGCGGTTTCGGGTTCGTGGCCACCTCGCTGCTGGCCCAGGTCGATGCCAGCGTCGGCGGAAAAAACGGCGTCAATCTGGACGGATACAAAAACCAGATCGGGGTTTTCAACCAGCCGGACTTCGTGCTGTGCGACCAGACGATGTTAGCCACGCTGCCCGCCCGAGAATTAAAAGCCGGACTGGCCGAGGCCCTCAAATGCGGACTGATCGGCGACGCCGCCCTGTTCGAGGCATTCGAAGGAGAGACCTTCGAGACCCTGACCGGCCATCCGGAACTGCTGCACCGCATCATCGTAGCGGCCGTGGAGCTGAAAGCCCGCGTCGTGACGGCGGACGAGCGGGAACACGGCGAGCGGAAACTGCTGAACTTAGGCCATACGTTCGGCCACGCGATCGAAAAACGCACCCGCCACTACCTGCACGGCGAAGCGGTAGCCATCGGGCTCTGCCTCGCAGCCGGCGCAGCAGTTAAATCCGGATTGCTGACAGCGGACGAAGCGGAGCGGATCGTGCGGACGGTTCGAGCGATCGGGCTGCCGACAACGATCGACCCGGCACTCGGGATTACCGCAGCCCAGCTAATCGAAGCGATAAAAGCAGATAAAAAACGGGAAGCGCAAGAGATCGATTTCGTTCTGCCGTCAGGCATCGGCCGGTCGGTTCGCCGCCGGATGCCGCTCGCGGAACTGGACGCGATGATTCAGGATATGCTATAGATGAGACTGCAACCGGGAAACAGGCCCGCCCCGGGCTTCCGCGACGCAGGCAACTATGGGCGATTGGGTGATCCGGTGCACGTCGGCCTCAGCGGGTATAGTTGGTCGTCCGCTGTCAGCGGTACTAATGGCATGCACTTGGGTTTCAACGTGGGGTGGCTCGGTCCCAGCAGCGCGGGCAGACGCGCCTACGGTTTTCAGTTGCGTTGCCTCTCGGAATAAACGGGGCCGACGGGCACGCCGAAATAGCAGACTCTACCCCAATAGACCCGACCCTAAAAACGGTAAACCACATATGAAACTCAGTGAACACCGCGGAAATATGTTGCACGGCGTACTGCTGATCGCCCTGTTCAGCTGCGCCGCGTTCTGGATCGCCGAGACCCGCTGGGTCAGCAGCCTCTCGATCAGTCCGCTGATCGTCGGCATCGTGCTCGGCATGCTCTACGCCAACAGCCTCCGCAACCGGCTGCCCGCCACGTGGGTGCCCGGCATCCTGTTCTGCTCCAAACGACTGCTGCGGATCGGCATCATCCTCTACGGTTTCAACCTCACCTTCCAGGACGTCGTGCGGGTCGGATGGGCCGCCCTGGCGATCGACGCCATTATCGTCACCGTGACCATCTACGGCGGGATCTGGATCGGACGGCTGCTGAAGATGGATCGCGGAATCGCCCTGCTGACCTCCGTCGGGAGCGGCATCTGCGGCGCCGCGGCCGTGCTCGGAGCCGAAGCCACGATCCACAGCAAACCGTACAAGACTGCCGTGGCGGTCTCGACCGTCGTAATATTCGGGACGATCGCCATGTTCCTCTACCCCGCTCTGTACCGGAACGGCGTTCTGGAGCTCGACCCAGCGCAAATGGGACTCTACGCCGGAGCGACGCTGCACGAAGTGGCCCACGCGGTGGGCGCCGGGAACGCCATGGGCGACGAAGTGGCCGGAGTCGCCGTCATCGTCAAGATGATCCGCGTGATGCTGCTCGTGCCGGTGCTGCTGATCCTCGGATTCGCCATCGCCCGCACCCGGGCACGAAAATTGCAGAGACGGGGCGGCACGGCCGCAACCCCGGACAACGGGAGCGGAAAGGTGGCGGTTCCGTGGTTCGCCGTGGGATTTCTGGGGGTGATCGCCTTCAACTCGTTCGGTTGGCTGCCCGAAGCGGTGATCACGTTCCTCAAACAGCTGGACATTTTCCTGCTGACCATGGCCATGACGGCGCTCGGAGCGGAGACCAGCATCGAAAAGTTCCGCAAGGCAGGGATCAAACCGTTCATCCTGGCCGCCATCCTCTTCGTGTGGCTGATGGGCGGCGGGTATCTGCTGGCGCGGTACCTCGCACCGGCCCTGATGTAAGTCCGGACGCAAAAAACGACACAAACAATTAAAAAACATACGCTTATGAACTTCCTGACAGACGAAAAGCTCACCATCGTCGGCGCCGCCGGCATGATCGGCTCGAACATGGTACAGACCGCCATCATGATGGGGCTCACGCCGAACATCTGCGCCTACGACCCGTTCGCCCCGGCGCTCGAAGGGATGGCCGAAGAGATGTACCACTGCGGCTTCGAGGGGATCAACCTCACCTGGACCAACGACATCGCCGAAGCGCTCAAAGGCGCGAAATACATCATCTCGTCGGGCGGAGCGGCCCGCAAGGCCGGCATGACCCGCGAAGACCTCCTCAAGGGGAACGCCGAAATCGCCGCCCAGTTCGGGAAAGACATCCGCACCTACTGCCCGGACGTGAAGCATGTGGTGGTGATCTTCAATCCGGCGGATATTACGGGACTCATTACCCTGCTCTACTCAGGACTCAAACCGTCGCAGGTGAGCACCCTCGCGGCGCTGGACAGCACCCGTCTGCGCACGGCGCTGGCCCAGCACTTCGGCATCGCCCACGACCGGGTGACCGACGCCCGGACGTACGGCGGACACGGCGAACAGATGGCCGTCTTCGCCTCGACCGTCAAGGTGGACGGCAAACCGCTCACCGAACTGATCGGCACGCCGGCTCTGACCGACGAACAGTGGGCTGCCATCCGGCAGCACGTGATTCAGGGCGGGAAACGGATCATCGACCTCCGCGGCCGGTCGTCGTTCCAGAGCCCGGCCTACGTGTCGGTCGAAATGATCCGCGCGGCGATGGGCGGCGCTCCGTTCCGCTGGCCGGCAGGCGTTTACGTTTCGGAAGGGGGCTTCGACCACATCATGATGGCGATGGAAACCACGATCGACCGGGACGGGGTACATTATAAGGTACCGTCCGGGACGGCTCAGGAGACCGAATCGCTGCAACAGAGCTACGGCCACCTGTGCAAATTGCGGGACGAAGTGATCGGAATGGGGATCATTCCGGCCATCCCGGAATGGGCGGGGTTGAATCCTAACTTGAAATAGTCGGGGTTATTTTGAATTGACAGCAGGGTCGGATCTTTGTTCCAAAGATCCGACCCTGTTACGTTTCTTCTGTGTCGAGAATCAGTCTCGCAATGTCCTCTCATCCGCCGCCCCGGGCTTCCGCAGCAACAGCAGTAAGGGTGCACTACTGAGCATCGGAAGTGAGGGTTCCATCTGGTCGGCTTCAAACGATAATACGCGGGGCTACTATTTACGTTTCCTGCCGAATGCGACTCAGCCGAGCAATTCCGATATCCGTGGCCTCGCTCTTCAGTTGCGTTGCCTCTCGGAATAAACGGAGGAATGCTTGCGAATCTGCGAATCGCAAAAGCACAGCCCAACCCACGGCCCAAAGCACTGCCCCGTGTCCGCCTCACTGCGGCTCCGCTTTCGCTCCGCCGCTTTTTCGCGCGCCTGCGCGATTCATTCTATTTCGGCTCACCGCCGAAATAGTTGAATCGCTCCTTTAGGCGGGGCGCGCGTCTGTCCTACAGGAGAGTACTGCCCTTACGCCGGGCAGGCGGTGCCTCCCGGCACTCGGAATGGGCTACCTCTACCCCAAGCAATACGCGAAACAATACCTTGGCCCCTTACCAACACGACGACGCCAGCAACGCCTCGATACGCTCCCTGAGGGCCGCCTTGGTCAGCGCGCCGACATGCACCCCCTCGTCCCGCGAGGTCCCGTCCGGCGACAGAAAGGCCAGGGCCGGCACGTTCCGCACCCGAAACCGAACGGCAATCCGCCGCTCGCGGTCGATGTCGGTTTTATAAAAATCGACCCGCCCGGCGTACTCTTCCGCGACCTCTTCGAGCACGGGCAGCATCGTCCGGCACGGCTGGCACCACGGGACATAAAAATCCAGCACGACAGGTCTCCCGCCTGCCGGACGGTACGTACCGTCGTCCGATATCCGGACAACGCGTTCCAGAGCGGCTTCTTTCAACTCGATCAATTCCATTGCGTTTCGGTTTACCCCTTTTCTCGCACTTCCTGCAAAAAGCGTACACTTTTTCCTCCCCCGGCCGGAAGAACCGGCACAAAAACAAAAAGGAGCGCCTCTTCCCTTTGATGTCAGGGAAGAGGCGCTCTCGAAATGTTCCGGCACACTCGTTCTGTCGAACGCACCGGATATAGATGTTCCGAACGGAATCCGCCGAACTAATCGGCAATCGTCTTTCCGGTACGTTTTTCCTTGCGGGTCATCATGTCGTACGCCACCGGCGTCGCCACGAAAACCGACGAGAAGGTACCGATCACCACCCCGAACATCAAGGCGAAGACGAAGCCGCGGATCACCTCGCCGCCGAAGATGAAGATGGCGAGCAACACCACGAAGGTCGAACCGGCGGTATTGACCGTACGCGCCAACGTGCTGTTGATGGCGTGGTTGATGTTTTCGCGCCGCGACCGACGCGGATAGAGGTGCTGGTTCTCACGAATCCGGTCGAAGATCACCACCGTGTCGTTGATCGAGTACCCGATGATGGTCAGGATGGCCGCGATGAACGACTGGTCGACCGTCAGGTTGAACGGCAGCAGGCCGTACAGCAGCGAGAAGATACCGATCGTGAGGATCGAGTCGTGGAACAGGGAGACGATCCCGCCCATCCCGTACTGCCAGTTCTTGAACCGGATGGCGATGTAGATCCCGATGGCAATCAGCGAGAAGATCACGGCAATGAACGAATTGACTTTGATGTCATGCGCGATACTCGGCCCCACCTTTTCCGCGCTGATAATTCCGTACGGGTTGTTCACCGTGGTCGTAAAGTCTTCGAACGAGATATTCTGTTTGTAGAGCGGTTTCAAGGCACTGTAGATCATCCCGTTGATTTCGTCCGTCACCCCGTCCGCATCGTCCGCGTACTTGTACTGGGTCACGATGCGCATCTGCTTCTGGTCTTTGTTCCCGTACTGTTTCACTTCGAGACCGTCGGTAAAGACTTTGTCCAGTTCAGCCCGCACTTCGTTGGCGGTCACCTGCTGATCGAAGCGCACCACATAGGCCCGTCCCCCCGAGAAGTCGACGCCGTAGCTCAGCCCCTTGGTCGCCAGCGAGACGATCATCACGAGAATCAGCGTTCCGGAGATGATATAGGTGTATTTCCGGCAAGCGATAAAGTCGATTTTGGTATTCCCGAGGAAGTGTTCGGTCCATCGGTTCCAGAAGCGGATGTTCCACCCCTTGTCGAGCATCGCCACGAAAATCAGCCGGGTGATGAAGATCGCACAGAAGAGCGAGGTCAGAATCCCGATGATCAGCGTCGTGGCAAAGCCCTGCACCGGCCCCGTCCCGAAGATGAAGAGGACAATCCCCGTAATCAGGGTAGTCGCCTGACCGTCGATAATCGCCGAGTAAGCGTTCTTGAACCCGTCGGCGATCGAGAGGCTGAGCCCCTTGCCCGAGTGGAGCTCCTCTTTGATCCGTTCGTAGATAATCACGTTGGCATCGACGGCCATCCCCATGGTGAGGACGATCCCGGCAATCCCGGGCAAGGTCAGAACCGCTCCGAACGAAACCAGCACCCCGAACAGGAAGAAGAGGTTGGCGATCAGGGCGATATTGGCGACCATCCCCGCCGTCTTGTAGAAGAAGAACATGTAGACGAGCACGAGCACGAATGCCAGTACGAAGGAGATCATCCCGGCGTCGATCGACTCCTGGCCGAGCGACGGCCCTACGACCGCTTCCTGTACGATCTGTGCCGGAGCCGGCAGACGGCCCGACTGCAGGATATTGGCCAGGTCTTTCGCTTCGGCGATCGTAAAGTCGCCGGTAATCTGCGAGTGCCCCCCGGTAATTTCGCCGTTCACGATCGGGCAGGAGTAGACATACCCGTCCAGCACCACGGCAATATAGCGTCCGACGTTATCCGCGGTCAGCCGCGCCCAGGTCTTCGCCCCGGCGGAGTTCATGCTCATCGAGACTTCGGCCGACGAACCGATCTGTCCGTACTGTCCGACCGCGTCGGTAATCACGCTCCCGTCCAATGCGGGGCGCCCGTCGTTGCTCCCCTTGATGGCATAGAGTTCGAAGACCGTCGGATTCCCCTTGATCCCCTTGATGCCCCACATGAAGCGCACGTCGCGCGGGAACATCGACCGCACCTGCGGCATATTGAGATAGGTGTTGACCTTCGCCGTGTCATACGACTGCGCCAGCCCGATCACGCCCCCTTCCTGGAAAGGCTGCAAAACGCTGAACAGCGACGAGGCCTCGTTCCCAGCCGCCTGAGCGGTCGCATCCTCGCCCTGAGCCGCGCCCAGAGCCGCCAGCACGTCGGTCGAGTCTTTCGCCACTGTCGTATCCGGAGTATCCACTGTCTTTTCCGCAGCCAGCAGACCTGCCACTTCCCGGTCGGCCTGAGCCATCATCGGGAAGAGCTCCTTAGCCGTATAGGTCGTCCAGAATTCCAGGCTGGCCGTCCCCTGCAGGAGTTTCCGCACCCGTTCCGGATCCTTGATCCCCGGCAGTTCGACGAGAATCCGGCCGGTGTTCCCGATCCGCTGGATGTTGGGCTGAATCACGCCGAAACGGTCGATACGGGTCGAGAGGACGTTGAACGAGTTGGAGATCGCCGCGTCGCTCGATTCGCGCAGCACGCGGATCACCTGTTCATTCGTGGACTCCGGCGTAATCTTCCCCCGCAGTTCGTAGGTTCCGAAAATCGCCGCCAGCCGTCCCTCCGGCGCAATCCGCCGATAGGCGTCCGCAAACAGGGTGATGAAGTCGTCGGTGCTGCTCCGCATAGCCGTTTTGGCCTCCGCCATGGCCTGCAGGAACTGCGGGTCGGTGCTGTGGTTGGAGAGCGCCTTGAGCACATCTTCGACAGCGATTTCGAGGGTGATGTTCATCCCCCCCTGCAGGTCGAGCCCGAGGTTGATCTCCTTTTCCTGACACTCGGCGTAGGTGTATTTCACCAGTCCGAGGTTGTACACGACCTGCGACTTCATGGAGTCGAGGTAGGCCTGTTCGACAGCCGAGTTCCCGCCGGAGACTTTGGCCGCCTCCTTGCGCACGCTCCGCGTCACGAACGAGAACGAAAGCTGGAACGCGCAGGCGATGGCCAGCATGATGGCCAAGAACTTGAGTGCGCCTTTATTCTGCATGGATTGTAAAGAGTTTTATTTTGTTTTTCGTTTTTTCGGGTGGTATGAAGTTGCAAATATATACTTTTTTCCCGACTCGCCGCGATTTTTCGCCCCGGAAGGGTTCCGCGCGGCATTATTCGACCGCCGAGCGAGGCCGGTCGGCCGGATCGGCACCGAACGCCTCGTTGGGCCGGGGCCCCATCACCAGCCGCAGTTCGCCGCCGTTCATGATGTCCCGATAGGTGATATAGGCCTTGGTGTACGGCTTCCCGTTCAGGGTGGCAGACTGAATATAGAGGTTCTCCGGCCCGTTGTTTTCGGCCACGACGGTAAAGCTCCGGTTCCCCGAGACCGGGAAGGTCACCCGATCGAAGACCGGACTGCCCAGCACGAACGCGCCGTTGGCCGGATTGGCCGGGTAGAAGCCCAAGGCATTGAAGACATACCAGGCGGACATCTGGCCGCAGTCTTCGTTCCCGCACAGCCCCTCGGCGGTGTCGTCGAAAAACTCGTCGAGGATCCGCCGCGCCAGCCGGGCGGTCTTCCACTGCTTGCCGAGGTAGGCGTAGGCATAGATGGTCGAGTGGTTGGGTTCGTTGCCCTGGGCGTACTGGCCGATAAGGCCCGAGATATCGGGCGAAGCATTCGGCCCCCCGTTGTACGGCACGGTGAAGGTGCTGTCCAACTTCGCTTCCGCAGCCTCCGGCGTGGGGAACAAGGCGAAGAGGCCTTCGAAGTCGTGCGGAACGAGCCACGTATATTGCCAGGCATTCCCCTCGCAGAAATCGTCGCCCCGGTGGGTCGAGTAGTCCGGATTGAACGGTGTCCGGAACGAGCCGTCGGCCAGCCGCCCTTTCATGAAACAGTCCGCCGAGTCGAAATAGTGGCGGTAGTTTTTCGACCGCTCCATAAAATAGTCGTAATCTTTCTCTTTCCCCAATTTGCGGGCGGCCTGCGCCACGCTCCAGTCGCTGATGCAGTACTCCAGCGCCTTGGCGACGGATTCGCCCTCTTCGTCGGCCGGGATGTAGCCGCGCTCACGCACCTGCCGCAATCCCCGCTCGTCGAGCTGCGCATAAGCCCGAATCGCTTCATACGCCTTTTCGCGGTCGAAGCCGGGGATATCCTTGAGGATCGCGTCCGCCACGACCTGCACCGACGGGAAACCGACCATGCAGTTCGTCTCGTTCCCCGCCAGGTGCCACACGGGTACCTTCCCCTGCTGTTCATAAATCCGGATGAAGGAGTTCACGAAATCGCCCACGCGCTCCGGCGCGATCACCGTATAGAGCGGATGGGCGGCCCGATAGGTGTCCCACAGCGAGAAAATCGTGTAGACATCGGCACTCGAGTCCGCATAAATCCGTCCGTCGGCCCCCCGATATTCCCCCGTCACGTCGTTGAAAACGGCCGGGAAGATCGAGGCGTGATAGAGCGCGGTGTAAAACGTCCGCAGCCGGGCGGTATCGGTCGTCTCGACAGCCATATGCCCCAACAGGTCGTTCCACGCCTTGCGCGCCCGGGTACGGGTTTCGTCGAATCCCCGGCCCCGCGCCTCGGCCAATAAATTGGCCTTAGCGCCCTCAACGCTCACGCCCGAAACCGCCACACGAGCCTCCACCGTCTCCCCGTCGGCCAGCGGCCCGAAGTCAAGCACGGCATAAGCCTCCGGCGTCACGATCGTCCGTGCGGCCCGATTCGCATGGGCAGGCAACGTAGTGGTGTCGGCATACACGGCGATGTTTTTGAACGGTTTCGAGAACTCGGCGACAAAATAGACCCGATCGTCCTCAGCCCACCCCCGCGAAAGGCGATACCCTTCGATCGTAGAGTCGTTCACGGCCCGAATCGCGAGCTCTTTGGGCGAGTCCCACCCGATGCCGTTGAAGAGATTGACGAGCACCCGCGCCGAATCGGTCGCCGGATAGGTGTACCGATGCCAGCCCACGCGCGGCGTAGCGGTCAGCTCAGCGTCAATATGATAGCGGTTCAAATGGGTACGGTAATACCCCGCCTGCGCCTCTTCCCGGTCGTGAGAATAGGTCGAGAGGTAGTTCCTCGCTTTTACAGGAGCAGTCAAAGTCCCCGTCAGCGGCATCAGCAACACATCGCCCTTATCACCGATCCCGGTGCCGCTCAGGTGGGTGTGGGCGAAACCGACAACAGTGGTGTCGCTGGCGTGGTAGCCGGAACACCAGTCCCACCCTTCACTGATATTGGTGGGCCCGAGCTGAACGGCTCCGAAGGGCACATTGGCGCCGACAAAGACGTGTCCGTGTCCGCCGGATCCGATCCGGGGATCGACGAACTGTGCAAGATCGCGCTCCTGATCGTTCGCAGCAGTCCGGCAGCCGGCCAGCAAGGCGGCTCCCAAAACGAGGCTCCATAATCCATGGATCGAAGTTCTCATATTTTCAGTCGTTTTTTGAATATATCTCAATCATTCACAACGGCCGGCTGTCGATGGCCCCGCCCCGGGCTTCCGCGACTTTAGCCGGGCTGGCCAAGAGGGAGTAGCAAGAGACATCGGCCGTGACGGATACAGTTGGTCTTCCGTTATCAGCGAAACTTCCTGCATATTCTTGTATTTCGGCACGCAGAATCTCAATCCCAGCCTCGCAACCAGCCGTGCCTACGGTCTTCCGTTGCGTTGCCTCTCGGAATAAACGGGGGCAGAGGCGGCTTTAGCGAAACGTAGTTTCGCTCCGTCCCGCCGGGGTCACCCGGACGCCGCCCGCGCAGGGCAGTTCCGTCCGGTTCGAAGCTCGAAAGTCGCCCGCCCCGCTTAAAGAGGAATTTCACTCGTTTTGCGGTAAGCAAAACCGAGATGAAATTCCTGCGGGCGACTGAAAAGGTTTGCCGAGCCCGCGCGCCACACCTTAAAGGGGAAATCGGCAAAATGCCCTTGTGCGTTTTGACTGGATTTCCCAAGGCGCGCGGAAAAAAACAAGGCCGAAACTCTGCGACCCGCAAGGGTCGCGCGGGCCGAAAGCCTTCCCCAGCGGGAGACCCGCAATTCGCTACGCTCGTTTGGGCACCCGCAGGCTTCGGCCCGCAACAGACACCACCCAACTCTTCGCACTGTTCGTCGTTCGCGCACCTTAGGTGGCGCACGGAATTCTTAATACGTTTCAGTCGCCCGCGGCAATTCTCGTGGGTTGGCTGGGTGCCAACCCACAGAATTTCCCTTTTAAGGCGTCGGCGCGCGGTCGAGCTTCGACTGGCCTCGGGCCGGCCGGGCCCCACGTCCCGTGGACGGGCGAAACTTGCGTTTCGCTGCGGCAGCCTCTACCCCATTCTCTGTCCGCGCGCCTCACGCTCCGCAAGACTTATCTTGCGTGCACCGGCACGCCGCTACCCAGAGGAGCCCTACTCCTCTTTCCGGACAATGTCGCGGAGCGGAATCGCCTGAAAAGCCATCTGGGCCACACTGCTCTCGTAAAGAATCCCCACCGTCCGCGGGTCGATCATCGTCAGGCACGAATAACCCCACCCCGGCTCCTCGTCCAACAACAGCTGATTTTCCGGCAGCCACGTCGCACCGCCGTCCAAGCTCGCCTTGATCGTAATCCGGGAGCGTGTCTGGGTCGTATCCGGATTCGAGAAGAGCAGCAAGTCCCGCCCCAGCTCGTTTTCCGCCGCCGGCACCCGGATCAGGCTCGCCATGCAGACCGGCTCACGCAACGCACTGCGCGACGTCGCATGCTCTTCCCACGTCCGTCCCATGTCGCGCGTCACACAGATCGCCCGGCTGTCGCCCCCGTTCCGACGCATGTTCAGCATCAGCACCCCCGGTTCGATTTCCACCACTTGCGCTTCGGTGGTATTGGTGAAAGCCGGTGCGCCGATCGTCCACGTCCGGCCGTTGTCGCGGCTCCAGATCACCGACGCGAACGGCATGTGAGTCGAGTCCGTCCACTGAATCGGGAAGACCAGCGTACTGTCCTGCATCACGATCCCGCGGCCCGGCCCCTGAAGAATCAGGTGCCACGTCGGATCCTTGATCTGCGCCGTGATGTTGGCCGGTTCCGACCACGTCCGCCCGTCGTCGTCGCTGTGCACCAGGAGCACCTGCCCCGTCTGTTCCTCCGGCGTCATCGCATGGTTGTGCGACGCCCACCAGCCGCGTCCACCGCCCATCCCGTGGTTCCACAGCGCCATCACCCACGTCCGCCCCCGCAGATGGTCGGCCAGAATCGACGGGTCGCCCACTCCGTTTTGCGACCGGGGCAACGAGCCGTAAGCCGTCCGATCCATCACCAGCCGCATCGGCTCCCACGTCTGCCCGCCGTCCGTACTCCGGCTCAGCCCCACCTGCACATCCTCCTGCAGGTCGATATTGTTGTGGTTCCGCACGTCGTAGACGCCGAGCAGCGTCCCCTCCGCCGTGGTCGTGAGCCCCGGAATCCGATAGCTGTGTACGCCGTCGTCTCCCGCCGTCCGCACCGCGACGGCCGGCCGGTGTCCGTCTGCCTGCCGCCCCCGATTGAGCTGCGCAAAACGACCGCCGTCGAAAGCCACTTTCGTGATCGACGGAGTAAACTTATGGGTCAACGGCGTGTCGCCCGCCACCGACAAACTGACATAAAAATAGTTCGTCCACGGGAAGAGCCGCTGGTCGAACTGCAAGGTCACCGTCCGTTCCCCTCTCGCCGCCACCGCGGTGTCCTGAGCCAGCAGGACAGCATAGGCCGGATGGTCGAAAATGCGTTGTCCCCCGCCGTACTCCGCCATGCCGTGCGCCAGTCCCGACGAGGCGGTACGCGAGCCGAGCATCGAAGTGGTTCCGGTATAAAACACCCGTACAGCCTTGACGAAAGGCAGGTCGCGAGCCGGGAAATCGATCGTAATACTGGTCATCCGCTCGCCCGCCAAAGTAGGCGTTACCCGGAAGTCGAAAATGATGTTATTGGGCCGTCCGACCACCACCGGAATGGTCGGTTCGTGAACGAAAACGACTTGTGCACCGACAGTCGAAACGGCGCTCCCGACCACGGCGAGCAGCGAAAGGGGTAACGAAAAAAATTTTTTCATGATGGAAGAGTATGGGTGTCAAAAAAGTGGTTTTCAGTCTTTCAAATCGAATTCGAACATCCCCTGCGCCCGCAGCACATCGAGATAAGCACGCGAAAAACGGAGGTTGTCCGCCGTCGTATACCGCCGTTCGGTGAAGATCCGCGCCAGGTTCGGCAGGTCATTGGCTTTCAGCAAGTCGGCCGTCTCTTCCGACGCCTCCCGCGCGGCCCACACCTCGTCGATCCACTCCGGCGTATAGTCCTGATAGACTTCCCTGTGCACGACCGCCTCCAGCGGCAGCCGGTCGGTCAGCTCCGGCAGCGGCTCCGCCGGATACCCCACCGCCACGGTCGTCACCGGCACCACCCCGCGCGGCAGTCGCAGAATCCGCACGATATCCGCCGCATTGTAAGTCGTCGTCCCGAGATAACAAATCCCCAGCCCATTGGCCTCGGCCTCCAGCGAGAAGTTCTGCGACGCCAGCAGCGCGTCGATCGCGCCGTTCACGAACCACTGCAGGTTGTCGTACCCCGGCTCCGCCCCGCGCTGCCGGCACCACATCGAAAAACGGTGCACGTCGGCGCAGAAAGTCACCAGCGCCGCCGCTCCGGTCGCCGCCGGCTGGTTGAAATGACACGGCCCGAGCTCGCCGAAAACCGGGCTGCCGGCACCGGTCACCACGATGCTGTAAAGCTGCATATTCCCGACTGTCGACGCCCGCGCCGCAGCAGCGAGCAACTCGGTCATCAACGCATCCGGAATCGGCCGTCCGGGCTGGAATTTCCGCACACTGCGGTGGTTCGCTATCTCTGGTATCATACGCTGTCTCGAAAATTTTAAGTCTCCGGCACCGGAACGGCCATCCGCTCCGCTGTGCCCATTGTACAAATATAGCGTTTAAATGGATATCTGCCAAGCACGCCCCGAAACGACCCTCTCCACTCCCACGAAACGCATAAAAAGCTATATTTGCCGACATGAAACGCGTGCGATTCACCAAATACCAGGGCGCCGGAAACGACTTCATTCTGCTCGACGTCCGGCACGACGACCCCGGGCTGACCCGTCCGGAGATACGGGCCCTCTGCGACCGCCGGTTCGGCATCGGCGCCGACGGCCTGATGACCCTCGAAACGAGCACGGTCTCCGGCTGCGACTTCCGGATGCGCTACTGCAATGCCGACGGCGGCGAGTCGACCATGTGCGGCAACGGCGGACGGTGCATCGCCCGCTTCGCCGACCACCTCGGCGTCGGCGGCCGCGTCAAACGGTTCGACAGCAGCGACGGCATCCACACGGCCGAACTGCTCGACGACCGCCTCGTCCGATTGCAAATGATCGACACCGGGGCCCCCGAACCCTTAGCCGACGGCCGTTCGTGGCTCCTCTTCACCGGCTCGCCGCACTACGTCGAATTCACCGACCGGCTGGAGGCGCTCGACGTGGAGCGGCTCGGCGCGGCGATCCGGCAGCGAGCCGATTTCGAAGCCATCGGCGGCACGAATGTCAATTTCGTGGAGGTGGCGGGCGAGGGGCGGATCCGGGTGCGGACTTTCGAGCGGGGGGTGGAGGCCGAGACGTGGGCCTGCGGCACGGGGGTGACGGCGGCGGCGCTGGTGACGCACGCTGTCCGCCAGCCGGAGTGCTTCGACTTCACGGTCGAGACACGCGGCGGAGTGCTGGGGGTGACCTTCGCCGCGACCGAGGCCGGAACTTTCGCCGACATCCGGCTGACCGGGCCGGCGGAACGGGTTTTCGCCGGAGAAATCAATATCTAACCGATTCAAAACCGAACAGAAATGGAAAAATTCGTCATCGCCGACGGCACGCCGGTTCGCTACGCCGACGCCGGAAAAGGAACGCAGGCGGTCGTGCTGCTGCACGGTTACCTGGAGTCGATCGAGGTCTGGGAGGATTTCGCGGGCGAGCTGGGCAAGGAGTACCGCGTGATCCGGGTCGACCTGCCGGGCCACGGCTTCTCGGAGTGGGGCGGCCGCGAGGTGATCGGCATCGACTACATGGCCGACACGGTGTCGGCGGTACTGAAGCTCGCCGGGGTGGAGAGATGCACGGTGGTGGGCCATTCGATGGGGGGCTATGTGGCGCTGGCGCTCGCGGTAAACCACCCGGAGCAGGTGGAGGGGCTGGTGCTGTTCCACTCCTCGCCGAACGCCGACACGCCGGAAAAGGCGGCCAACCGGCAGCGCGAGATCGAGCTGATCGAGGCGGGCAAAAAAGAGATGCTGGCCCGTGTCAATCCGGGTAAAGGCTTTGCGGAGGCCAATCTGAAACGGTGCTCCGAGGTGATCGAAGAGCTCTCGGAACAGGTGATGATGACGGAAGACGAGGCGATCGTGGCCGTTCTCAAGGGGATGTCTCAACGGCAGGACCGCAACGAGGCGATGCGCCGGTTCGGCATTCCGGAACTGATGATTTTCGGCCGGGGCGACAACTACATCCCGGTGGTGGCGGCCGAAGCGATGGCGGCAACGCAGCCTCAGGCACGCACAGCGTGGCTGGATCGGTCGGGACATATGGGGTTCGTCGAACAGCCGGCCGAATCGCTCGCGATTCTGAAAGAGTTTCTAACGGCCGTCGCGGCACAAGACAAATAACGGGCCGGCCATACCCCGCCCCGGGCTACCGCGACTTCGGTTATACGGTCGCCGCAGGTGAGCTTGCCTATACCGGCGACCTCGGATTCAGTTGGTCCGCCACGGCAAGCGACATCAACGGAATATACCTGCATTTCGGTACGCAGGCCATTCTCTCCAGCTATGCAAACGGTCGCAGCCACGGTTTTCAGTTGCGTTGCCTCTCGGAAGTGCGTGTCGCACTCCCAATTGGCAGCCTCTACCCCTCTCATGCGGCTCGCAGAGCCGCGCGGGCCGGACGCCTCCCCCCTCGGGAGGCCCGCAACACGCCGCTCGCGCGTCGAAAATTGCGGTCTCTCCCGGGCGCCGACCCGCAGCAGACACAGTCAAATTTTCCACCCCTATTCGGCCTGTCGCCCATCCCCCCGAAGCCGCTACGCGGCTTGGGCGACGAGG
>ERZ777305.2455-NODE-2455-length-15810-cov-3.892352_pt1 | contig 15810 bp, 12 predicted proteins | sample MGYA00374965_ERZ777305 | MGnify/ENA primary metagenome ERZ777305 (study PRJEB29328, sample SAMD00013331) | mouse gut metagenome | study: EMG produced TPA metagenomics assembly of the Metagenome analysis of fecal microbiota from mouse which was promoted... | reverse complement strand
AATATCTTTTTCATCTAATATGAACAGTTTTCCATAAAACTTTTCACACTACCTTATTATGGATAAAATTCTTAAAATAATTCATAAATGCCTATTCTGAGAATAATATGATATAGGTGAGATTATGGACAAGATTAGAATAGGCATTCCAAGAAGTATCCATTATTATTACTATGGAGATTTATGGATAAATTTTTTCAAAAAACTTGATTGTGATGTAATTGTAAGTCCAAGAACAAACCGAGAAATTATGGAAAAAGGAATACAATATGCGAATGATGAAATGTGTCTTTCTATGAAAAATTTACTTGGACATATTTCTTATTTACAAGGAAAATGTGATTATATCATCATTCCTCGCATTGATAACTATGGAGTTCAAAACCAAACCTGTACAAATTTTTTGGCAATATATGATATTGTTAATAATATGTTTTCTCAAGATATTTTAAGTTACAATATTGATGTTGCACATCATCAAACAGAAGAAAAAGGTTTTTTAGAGATGGGAAGAAAATTAGGGTTTACTAAAAAAGAAATACAACGAGCCTATCGGGATGCAAAGACGTTTGTACAAAATAAAAAACAAGAATTGATTCGTAAAAATATAGAAAAACTAAATTCTGAGAAAGAAAAAGTACTATTGATAGGACATCCATATAATATGTATGATGACTATATTGGAAGACCGATTATTTCTTTTTTAGAGAAACTAAATGTTGAAGTAATTTATAGTGATCTTTTTTATTCCAGTATAACAGGTCCAATATCAAAGCAACTTTCTAGAGAACTGTATTGGAAGTTCAATAAAGAAAGTATCGGAGCAATACCCGTTGTCCAAAACAAAGTAGATGGAATTATTTTTCTATCCACTTTTCCTTGTGGACCAGATTCACTTGTAAATGAACTCGTGATGCGAAAAATACATCTTCCATATATCAATTTAATTTTGGACGATATCGATGGTAGGGCAGGTTTTGAGACCCGTTTAGAAAGTTTTGTAGATATTATGCAAGAAAGGAAACGAAAGCATGTCTAAAAAAACGATTTCATTCCCACATATGGGAAACTATAGCATTCCTGTTGAATATTTATTACATCATATTGTAGATGCTAATATATTAATTGCTCCTAAAATTAGTTCACGAACGATTGAACTTGGAACCAAATATAGTCCTGAATTCGTCTGTACTCCCTTTAAATATACATTAGGTACTTTTATTGAAGCATTAGATATGAAAGCAGATATCTTAATCCAAGCTGGCGGGGGATGTCGTTATGGATATTATAGTGAATTACAGAATCAAATTTTAGAAGATTTAGGATATCAATTTACTTATATTAATTTGATTAGTCAAGGAAAGACGGATATATGTAAAATCTATAGAGAATTTAAAAAGATAGATTCCCATTTTCATATTATAAAAGCGTTGTATTATCTTTTTGTTACTTCCAAAATGGTGAAATATATGGATCATGTAGATGACTATATTCGTATGAATATTGGATTTGAGATCAAAAAAGATTCCTTTATTCATGCCAATCAATTAATGTTAGAAGATTTTAAAAAAGCAAAAGGATTTTTTCATCTTAGGCATATGTATTTGAAACATTTTCGGAAGATAAAGAAAATTCCAATCGAAAAACCTTCCAACTGTTTCAAAATTGGTGTGATTGGGGAACTCTATACTTTAATGGAGCCTTTTGCGAATTATGATTTGGAAATGATTTTAGCCAAGTATGGTATTGAAGTAAAGCGCTATACCAATGCACATTATTTATTATTTGAGAAAAAGAAAGAAGTTAAAAAATATTTAAAATATGCACGGGAATATATTCAATATCGAATGGGAGCAGATGCAGCAGATAATATTGGAAGAACAAAGTATTTATGTACTCACGATTATGATGGCATTATTCATATCAAATCTTCTTTCTGTACACCAGAAATTGGAGCCATGCCAATTATTAATAAAATTTGTAATCAATATGATGTTCCTGTTCTTTTCTTTTCTTTTGATGCAAATACATCTAAGGTGGGGATTGAAACGAGATTGGAAGCTTTTTATGACATGATTGAAATGAGGCGAAAAAAATGAAACCATGTTATTTAGGAATTGATATTGGATCAATTTCAACAAAAGGTGTTATTTTAGATGAGAACAACGAAATCATTCGTTCTTTGTATATTTGGACAGAAGGAAATCCAATTGAGGCAGTTAGAAATCTATTAGATGGGTTAAAAGATGATTTGCCAGACTGTTATGAAATCAAAGGAATTGGAACTACTGGAAGTGCTCGTAAATTGATTGGATTAATGGTTGATGCGAATATTGTTAAAAATGAAATTACAGCACATGCGATAGGAACTCTTTCTACTTATCCTGATGTGCATACCATTTTAGAAATTGGTGGTCAAGATTCTAAAATTATATTGTTGGAAAATGGAATCATAACAGATTATTCTATGAATACTTTATGTGCAGCTGGAACTGGATCTTTTTTATCGAGTCAAGCCAAGCGTTTAGGAATTCCAATTGAGGAGTTTGGTTCTATGGCACTTGAAAGTCAAAATCCAGTTAAGATTGCTGCTCGTTGTACAGTATTTGCAGAATCAGATCTCATTCATAAAGCACAATTAGGATATGAGAAGAAAGATATTGTAGCGGGACTTTGCAAAAGTATAGTACTCAATTATTTGAACAATGTGGGAAAAGGAAAAAAGATAAAAGGTCCTATTGTTTTTCAAGGTGGCGTGAGTAAAAATAAGGGGGTAGTGAAGTACTTTGAAGAAGTGTTAGGAGAAAAAGTAATCGTCGATCCAAATAGTCATTTAATGGGCGCAATCGGAATCGCTATATTAGCGCACAATAATGCAGTTGGAAAAACTTATCAATTAAATATTAGGGATATTTCATTTGAAACCAAAGGAATGGAATGTAATCGTTGTAGTAATCATTGCGAATTATTAAAAATATACAAAGATCAAAAACTGGTAGACTCTTGGGGGAGTAAATGTGGAAAATTTTAGTGATGCCTTTTGAAATTCGTAGTTATAAGAAGAATATTATGAAATAAAATTTGATATATAATGATGTAGGAAAAGAAGCCAAAAAAGATGCATTTTGAAAACTCTTTTTTTCGAAATTGACATTTTTAAATGAATAGTGTATAAATGTATTAATCAAAAAAGGAAGTGGCATATGGCAAAAAAATTAGTCATTGTGGAGTCGCCTGCTAAGGTAAAACCAATTGGAAAATATTTAGGGAACGATTATTTAGTAACTTCATCAAAGGGTCATATTAGGGATTTATCTACCAAAGGAAAATATGGACTTGGAGTCGATATTGAAAATCACTTTGAACCAAATTATACAACAATAAAAGGGAAAAAAAGTGTAATTGATTCTTTAAAAAAAGATGTGAAAAAAACAGATTTTGTCTATCTTGCAACCGACCCTGACCGTGAAGGAGAAGCAATCAGTTGGCATTTATATGATGTACTTGGCCTAAATGAAAATAATTCAGAACGAATTGTTTTTAATGAGATAACCAAAAACGCAGTTGTAGAATCGTTGAAACATGCAAGAAAGATTGACCAAAATTTAGTCAATTCGCAGGAAACGAGAAGAATATTAGATCGTATCATTGGATTCCGTTTGAGTAAATTGATGCAGTCGAAAACAAGCGGATCTAGCGCAGGACGTGTACAAAGTGTTGCATTAAAATTAATTGTAGATCGTGAGCGTGAGATTGAAGCTTTCCAAAAAGAAGAATACTGGACCGTAACAGCACATTTTGCGGAAATGGATGCAGATTTATATGAGTATAATCATAAAAAATTAGAAATAAAAGATGAGATTGCTTGCAATGAAATATTAGATAAATTAAGTAACGCATTTCAAATTGAAAGTGTTGACAAAAAAGAAAAAAGCAAGGCAAGCCCGATGCCATTTATCACGAGTACTTTACAACAGGTTGCTTCTTCTAAGTTAGGAATGCGTACGAAAAAAACGATGATGATTGCACAGAAATTATATGAAGGAATTGAATTAGCGGATGAAACTGTCGGATTAATTACTTATATGCGTACAGATTCGACAAGACTTTCTAGTGATTTTATAAATGAAACTTTCCATCACATTGAAGCCAAATATGGAAAAGAATATATTGGTACTGTAAAAAAGGGTAAAAAAACAGAAAATGTACAGGATGCTCATGAAGCCATTCGTCCAACTAGTATTACGAGAGATCCCATCTCTGTCAAATCTTATTTAACAGATGATGAATATAAATTGTATCGCCTAATCTATTATCGAACACTTGCAAGCCTTATGAGTGTTGCAAAAACAAATAATACTACTGTTATTCTTGATAACAACAATTATCAATTTAAAGCAACAGGGCAAATTATTACATTTGATGGTTATTTGAAAGTATATGCAGATTATGAAGATACAACAGAAAAATCGTTACCACCACTTGATTCTTATCAATCAAGTGTACTTGTTTCTAATCAAATTGATAAAGAACAACATTTTACGCAACCGCCTGCACGTTATACAGAAGCCAAGTTGGTACATGCAATGGAAGAACTAGGTATTGGACGTCCTAGTACTTATTCCAAAACAATGGAAACGATTCAAGCAAGGGGTTATGCCAATTTAGTAGATAAAAAATTTGTCCCAACTGAGATTGGAATTGAAGTAACTGATAAATTGCAAGAACATTTTAGTCATATTATCAATGTAAAATATACGGCAGACATGGAAGATGATCTCGATAAAATTGCAGAAGGAAATCAAGTATGGTATGAAACATTAGAAAAATTCTATCATGATTTTGATCCTGCATTAAAAGAGGCTTTTGATAAGATGGAGAAAAAAGAACCAGAAAAAGTAGGAGAAGATTGTCCAAATTGTGGAAATCCACTTGTGATTCGCAAAGGTAGATATGGTTCATTTATTGCTTGTAGTAATTATCCTGAATGTAAATATATTAAATCGGATCCAAAACAAGTAGTAGAGATTTGTGATTGTCCTAATTGTGATGGAAAAATTGTAGAGAAAAAGAGTAAAAAAGGCAAAGTCTTTTATGGATGTAATAATTATCCTACTTGTAAAACTGCCTATTGGGATCAACCAACTGGAGAAAAGTGTCCAGAGTGTGGGAATATGTTAACAATTAAGAAAAATAAAGTTAAATGTAGTGCTTGTGACTATGAAAAATAGTCGCTTTTTCTTTTTTAAAAATTATGTTATACTAAAATCAGGGTGGTAGTATGGCAAAGTATAGTTTATGGATTTCCGATAAATATTTGAATCGCTTTTGTGTTCCTTTGAGTCGAAATAGAAAGAATTATAAAGAAAAAAATGAATTATATGAAATTGATTTATTAACTGTTTCTTTAGGAAAAAAAGCTTTTATAGATAATTTAAGGAGAAGTAATCTCGCCCCAAATCAATTTGATTGGAATAGTGTATATAGTTATATTCAATATCAAATGAATCATAATACTTGTTATTTGCCACTTCTATTTATAGGGGATAATGTAAGGGATAAGCTATTAATTCAGGTATTAAACTTTCACAATAAGTATCGCTATCATAATGGTAAGACAGAAACAAAGCTATTTGCTGAATTCAAAAAAAGTGCATTACCAACAGACTTTTCTTCTATGAAATCTTCTTTATCATACTATAGAGATAGTATTTTAAATCAAATAAAAGAAAATCAGCATTTGTTGGATAATCGTAATATTCCTAGGAAGTTAGCACAAAAAATATATTCTTGTCTACAATCTACTGATCATGATGAGCAAATAGAATATAGAAATGATATTTTAACGGAAATGCTTTCCTATCTTACGTTTAGAAAATTGAAAACAATGGAGTATGGATGTGTGATTGGGAAGAAATCAATTGTTGAACAGGAGATAGACTTCGAAAAGGAATCGGAAGATACCAGCAAAGAAGAATTTTTAACAGATGATGACTGGAAAAAAGTGAAAGTATATGAATAAAGTAGAACAATATATTTTTCAATTTTTAAATTCTTTGCAATTGAAAAATCGATCTTCATATACGATTACATCTTATCAAACAGATTTAGAAGACTTTAAACAATTTTTATTTCAAGAAAACATTACAATAGAGGATACTGATTATAAAATAATTCGAAATTATTTAGCTTATTTATATTCTAAAAAATACTCAAAAAGAACAATTTCTAGACATATTAGTTGTCTTAGAAGTTTTTATAAATATTTAATGAAAGAACGAATTATTATACAAAATCCAATGAAATTAATTTCCAATCCCAAATTGGATCAAACATTACCTAAATTTTTATATACCGATGAATTAGAAGATTTACTTTTGATTCCAGATCAGGCAACACCACTTGGAGCTCGTGATGCAGTCATGTTAGAACTGATGTATGCAACTGGGGTTCGTGTAAGTGAATTGGTAGCAATTCAAATAAAGGATATCAATTTTTATGATCAAAAAATTAGGGTAATGGGAAAAGGTAGTAAAGAACGTTATGTTCTATATGGATCTCGTTTACAATCTCTGCTCAAGAATTACATTTCTAATATAAGACCTGTCTTACTTAGGAATAAAAGCAATGATTTTCTTTTACTCAATCATTTAGGAAATCCTTTAACAACAGCGGGAGTTAGAACGATTTTAAATAAAATTATTCAAAAAGGTGCTTTAAAATATCATATTAGTCCCCATGTATTAAGGCATACCTTCGCAACCCATATGTTAAATGAGGGAGCCGATTTAAAAAGTGTTCAAGAGTTACTGGGACATGAGAATTTATCGACGACACAAATTTATACCCATGTATCGAATGAACATTTAAGACAAGTTTATTTACATGCACATCCTAGGGCAAGTAAAAAATAGCTTGTTTTTCATTTGTAAACATAAAGAAAATTTACTTGAATAAAATAATTTGGTTTGTTATAATGGTTTTATTAAGATAAAGGGAGGCTATGATATGGCAAAATATGTATATCTTTTCCATGAAGGAAATAAAGATATGAGAGATTTGCTTGGTGGAAAAGGAGCAAATCTAGCAGAAATGACTAACATTGGATTACCAGTTCCGAGTGGTTTTACAGTAACGACAGAAGCTTGTAATCAATATTATGAAGATGGGGAACAAATTAGCGAGGAAATTCAAACAGAAATATTCCAAAAAATGATAGAATTGGAATCCAAAACTGGAAAGCAATTTGGAAGCTCTGAAAACCCACTTTTGGTATCTGTACGTAGTGGAGCGCGTGCAAGTATGCCAGGTATGATGGATACCATTTTAAATTTGGGTTTAAATGATATCGTTGCAGAAGGATTTTCTAATAAAACAAATAACAAACGTTTCGTATACGATTCTTATCGTCGTTTTATCAGTATGTTTGCAGATGTAGTAAAAGGCTTTGATAAAAATCAATTCGAACGCATTTTGGAAGAAAAAAAGGCAAATGAGCATGTTGAATTTGATACAGATTTAACAGCAGATGATATGTATGACATTACACAATCTTATAAAAAGTTATATGAAGAATTAGATGGAAATCCATTTCCACAAGATTCAAAAGTACAATTATTAGAAGCAGTTCAAGCAGTATTCCGTTCTTGGAATAATGAACGTGCACAAGTATACCGTAAAATGAATGAGATTCCAGATAGTTGGGGAACTGCTGTTAACGTACAAGAAATGGTATACGGAAATAGTGGCGAAACATCAGGAACAGGGGTTGCCTTTACGCGTAATCCAGCAACAGGTGAGAAAAAACTATATGGAGAATATCTTATGAATGCTCAAGGAGAAGATGTGGTTGCGGGAATTCGTACACCTGCTAGTATCGAAACCTTAAAAGAAGTGATGCCAGATGTATACGATCAATTTACAGAAATTGCTACAACCTTAGAAAATCATTATAAAGATATGCAAGATATGGAATTTACGATTGAAAATGGTAAATTATTCATGTTGCAAACACGTAATGGAAAACGTACTGCAAGTGCAGGTTTAAAAGTTGCACTTGACTTATTAAATGAAGGTATGATTACAGAAGAAGAAGCCGTATTACGTGTCAGTCCAAATGATTTGGATCAATTATTGCATCCAACATTTGAATCAACTGCTTTAAAAAACGGGAAAGTGATTGCAGAAGGACTTGCTGCTTCTCCAGGAGCAGGAACAGGGCGTATCTATTTCCATGCCAAAGATGTAATGGAAGCAAGTGAACGAGGAGAAGAGACATTACTTGTTCGTTTGGAAACTTCCCCAGAAGATATTTCTGGAATGGCAAAGGCAAATGGAATTTTAACAGTTCGTGGTGGAATGACTTCTCATGCTGCTGTTGTAGCGCGTGGTATGGGAAGATGCTGTGTTTGTGGATGTAGTAGTTTAATTGTGGATGAAGAGGGAAAAACATTAACTACACCAGATGGAACGGTTTATCATGAAGGAGACTATCTATCTATCGATGGTAGTACAGGAATGGTATACGGAGAACAAATTGCAACAGTTGAACCAAGTATCAGTGGAGATTTTGAAACATTTATGAATATGGCTGATAAATATCGTAAATTAAAGGTAAAAGTAAATGCGGATACACCGAGGGATGCAGCGCAAGCAATGAAGTTTGGAGCAGAAGGAATTGGTCTATGTCGTACAGAGCATATGTTCTTTAGTGATGAAAGAATTTTCCAAGTACGTAGAATGATTACCGCAGAAACGAAAGAACAGAGAATTGAAGCTTTGAATCAGTTACTAGAAATGCAAAGAGGAGACTTTGTTGAGCTCTTTAGAACCATGAAAGGACTTCCTGTTACGATTCGTTATTTAGATCCACCTTTACATGAATTCCTACCACATACGGATGATGAAATCAAAGCATTAGCAGATTCACTTTCTATGACATTTGAGGCGCTAAAAGAAAGAATAGATTCTTTAAAAGAATTCAATCCAATGATGGGACATAGAGGATGTCGTTTGGATGTTACGTATCCTGAAATTGCGGTAATGCAAACAAGAGCAGTTTTAGAAGCTGCCATTATGGTATCTCGTGAGGGAATTTCAGTAAAACCACAAATTATGATTCCTTTGATTACGGATTTAACAGAATTAAAATATGTCAAAGGATTAGTAACAGAAATTGCCGAAAAAGTATTAGAAGTAAATCAAACTAAGATTGACTATCAAGTAGGAACTATGATTGAAACGCCAAGAGCTTGTATGTTAGCAGATGAACTTGCAACCGAAGCTGAATTCTTTAGTTTTGGTACCAATGATTTAACACAACTTACATTTGGTTTTTCTAGAGATGATGCTTCTAAATTCTTAAAAGATTATTATGAAAAGAAAATTTTTGAAAATGATCCATTTGCGAAGATTGATCAAAAAGGTGTTGGACTTTTGATGGAATATGCGATTACAAGTGGAAGAAAAACAAGACCTGAAATTGAACTTGGAGTTTGTGGTGAGCATGGGGGAGAACCAAGCAGTGTTGCATTCTGTGATATGATAGGACTTAACTATGTCTCATGTTCTCCATATCGTGTGCCTGTAGCTCGTTTGGCTGCTGCACAGGCCGCTATCCAAGAAAGAATGAATAAATAATTTTTAAAGATTATATTCTAAGTTTATAAGATAGTTCACAAAGAGTGAAAATGTGTTTTAGTTAAAATATTAAAGACTAAGATGGCTTATAATTGCAAATCTTAGTCTTATTTTGTATTTGCATGGTAGGAATATGAGGTATTAAAAATGCGATTATTTATTATTAAACTAAAGTTGAAATTTTATCATAAACACTCAAGAATAACATTCACAACTCTCATAAAAGAAATATTATTATTTATTCAGAATAACAATTCAATAGCAGAAAAACAAGATTTTAAAAATAATTTAAAGGAGAAAAGAAGTATGAAAAAAATATATTTTGTAGGTGGTTCTCCCTGTGCTGGTAAAAGTACAATATGTGAAATTATCGCTAAAAAATATAATTTATATTATTTTAAGGTTGATGATTATTTAGATAAATATATGAAAATGGCAGCATTAAATGGCAAATCATTCTGTAAAAAAAATTTATCTATGACAAATGAAGAAATATGGATGAGAAATCCTATGATACAAAAAAATGAAGAATTTAGCATATACAAGGAAATATTTGATAGTATAATAAGGGAATTAGAACAGATAAATTGTGATAAGAATATTATTACGGAAGGATGTGCTTATATTCCATCATTAATGAAAAAATTAGGTATTGCAGATAATATGTATTTAGCGATAATTCCAACAAAAAAATTTCAAATATATCATTACAAAAAAAGAGAATATGTTCCTAAAATGCTAAGTGGATGTTCAGATAAAGCAAAGGCATTTCAGAATTGGATGGAGAGAGATTTTCTATTTTCTAAAGAAATAGAGAGGCAGTGTAGGAAAGAAAAATTTAAAGTAATGATAAATGATGGTAAAGCTGACTTAGATGATATGATTAATGAGGTTGTTGCTCATTTTGAAATAGATTAAATGAAAGAAAAGGGAAATCATACTTATAGATTTATTATATATATAATAGTATGACTTATTTCATAAATAGAACTTATTTAGATTCTAATGGAAATTAACATGATATTGATTACAATACAATTAGGATTATCGATAAAAAGTGAGGGTTTTCAATCTACTATTTTTTAAGAAGATAATCATATCATTTATGTATCGTTTGGTTGACAAATTTTATAAAACAAGTATAATGAAAAAAGACAACAAAAAATAATAGGAGAAGTACTATGAAACAAGAATTGATTAGTATAATTGTACTTGCTTATAATACAGAACAATATATAAAGGAATGCTTGGAATCTATTTGCAAGCAAACTTATCAAAATTTAGAAATACTGATAATATTGGATGGATGCACAGATAAAACAAAGTCAATTATCCAAAGATTTGCTAAGAAAGACGATCGGATTTGTGTTTTATCACACGAAAATAAAGGAACTTGCTTTTGTCGTATCGAAGGATATGAAAATGCAAAGGGAAAATATATTATGTATGTAGATAGTGATGATTGGATTGAAAGGGACATGGTTGAAATCATGTACCAGAATTTATTAGAATATAAAGTAGATATTGTACATTGCCAATACAAAAAGTTAAAGGGTAAGGAAATTAAAATACCTAAAAATATTTTAAATCGTAATGTAAAAATGACTGTAGAAGAATTTGAACCACAATTTTTTGATTTACTATATCATACCAATAACTGTAATTCCATTTGTCGCCAACTTATTTGTAAAAAAACAATGTGTAAAATTACATCAGTAAATTCCACTTTGCTATACAATGAAGATTTAGCTTGTAATTTAGCGATTTATAAAGAAATGAAATCTATTTTGTTTATTCCTGACGAACTTTATGTTTATAGAAAAAATATGGACGGTATTACGAAATCCATGGATATAGAGATTCTTCGTAAAAAAATAAATGATATGTGCCAAGTACATTACGCTCTATATAATGCAATTACTGATTTTGGAATAAAGGATAAAAAACATTATAAAGGTTTAGCAACCATAAAAATGTTATACCAGCTTACCTATTTATTTTATCAACTTAGAAAAAATGGGGGATATAACAAATATGAATTGATAGCGTATATGGAATCCATTTGTAATCAAAAAGAGGTAAAAGAAATGCTTTCTTATTTATGTAGAAATCCAGATCCTGTTAGCTTAAAAGAAATGGGGCTTACCACTTATCATACTTCTACTTATTTATTAAATGAAAAATATAAAGAATTATACTATTATTATAGATGGTTATATTCAGCTATGTTATTTTTAGAAAGAAAATTGGAAAAATGAAAAAGTATATCAAATGGTTTCTTGTATTTGCATGGATGATACTCATATTTCTATTTTCAAGTGAGTCTGGAATAGACTCTACGGAAACTAGCCAATTTTTTGTAAAAAAGGCAGAACCTTTTTTCACACATTTAATACCAAGTATTTCCCTTGAATTGATTACTATGTTTATTCGAAAGACGGCACATTTCTTTTTATATTTTGTTTTGGGACTACTTGTTGGAAATGCAACACTTACTCATAAAAAATGGCATATACTTTCTTTATTAATATGTCTTGTTTATGCTTGTACTGATGAGATTCATCAAGTATTTGTTTCAGGGCGTTCAGGACAATTAAAAGATGTATTTATAGATTTGATAGGATCTAGTGTAGGAATCTATTTGTATAATTGGTTTCGTCGAAAGAAGATTGCACAATAATCTTTTTTTCTATACAATGGTTGTGATAAAATTTATTTTTCCGAATAGGATGGGATTGGATGGTTTAGAATGAATTTAAATAGTATTTTGTTTTTAGAGCGTTTTCCAACACTTGATTTACACGGTTATGATAGAGAGACTGCAAGGGTTGCAATTGATGATTTTATTCGTGACAATTTGCGTATGAAACAAGAAATATGTCTGATTGTTCATGGAATTGGAAGTGGAATACTTCGTAAGACAACGCATGAGACATTAAAGAAAAATAAAAATGTATTACAATATCAAATTCATTATTTTAATCTAGGATGTACGATTGTGCAAATCAAAATTTGACAAATGGAAAAATAATGATATAATAGCCATTCATGAAAGGGAAAAATGCTTGGAAAATGAAAAAAATTGTTAATTTTTGGTTATTTTTGTTTGCATTTGACAAATAATAGGTTTTATGCTATTATACAGGGCATAAACGGAGGGGGAATTTATATGTATGAAGAAAAAACAAATAATTTTTCAATAAGAAATGTAATGATACAATTCTTATTTGTAGCCTTATTTATCTTTATTTTAATATGGCTATTTCCAATGAAGAGTGATTTAAAGAATGCGATTAACGGAATTAATAAAGAAAATAACGTTGCTGTTTTTTATGATCAAATCTTCAATAATAATGTTGTTGTAATGAAAGATGCAGCAAAATCTTATTATACAACTGAGAGATTACCTAAAACAGTTGGAGAAACTGTTAAAATGACATTAGGGGAAATGTTAAATCAAAAGATTATTTTACCTTTTGTTGATCGTAATGGGGAACAATGTGATTTAGTTGACTCTTATGTTGAAGTAGCAAAACATGATAATGAATTTGTTATGAAGGTTAATTTAAAATGTGCAGAGCAAGAAAACTATTTATTAGTATATATGGGATGTTATGATTACTGTCAAACAGCCATTTGTGAAAAGACAACAAGTGATGTAAAACAACCAGTTGTTTATCCAACAAAACCAGTGGAAACAAAACCAGTTGTAAATAATACTACCATTAATAATGTAACCAATAACAATACAACGATTAACAATAATGTAACCAATAACAATGTAGTGATTAATCCACCTGTGAAACCAGTTGACCCAGAAAAACCAGTTGACCCAGAGAAACCAGACAAGCCAACTAATCCAGAGGATCCAAAAGATCCTGAAAAGGAATACGAATGGGAATATGTTAAGAAAATTGACAATAGTCATTGGGAAGAAAGCGATTGGTCAGAATATTCTACAACACCTGTACAAGCAGACCAATATACAGCTGTTCGTACCAAAACCACTAAACAAAAAGTATTGGTAGGATATAATGTTACAACTGCAACAGATAAGTCTAAACCAATTTATTCTACTGAAATAAAGACTATTGGGACAGAAACAATCTTGACATGTAACAAATATGATTATGCACCTACAGGTGAAACTGTTGCTGGTGATCAATGGATTTATGTAGGAACACAAACATTTTATGAAACACCAAATCAAGCAGGTTATAAATATGAATTTGTTCGTACTGTAGATGAAAGTTGTCCAAACAATTGTACTTCTACAGTTGGTGCAATTTATAAAGTATGGAAATTATCTACAAAAAATTTATCTGAATATAAGTGTGTTGAACCAGTATATCAAACAATACCACTTACAACAGAAGTAAAGAAAATTACTGGATATGAAACAACTACAACAAAAACACCAGTTTATGAAACAAAAGAAGTAAAAACTTACAGTTATAAAAAAAGAAAATATGTAACTTCTATTAAAGAAGATAAAAAATGGAGTACTTATAATGATACGAAATTATTAAATGATGGATATGAGTATTCTGGTCAAAAACGAGAAAAATAATATACTTTAATATAGAATGAGGAAGGGTTGAGGTTTATGAAAATAGAAGAATTTAATCATGATGAACTTCTGAGATTCATTAATATGTTTAAATCAGAGATAGAAACAGAGAAATTAAGTCCTGCTACAATAAAGCGTCAAGCTAAGGAACTTAAAGATACGGTAAATACAAGTAAAGTTTCTGAACAAGAAAAACATACTTTATGTAGTACAATTGATTCGATTTCAAAAAATGTATATATGTTTGAATCAAAAGACGTAACAATAGAACAAGAAACAATGGAAGAAGTTGAATCAGATACAAGAGAAGTGAGTGCAAAAGAAAAAAAGAGACTCGATAAGCTAATGCATCAAATCAATAAAGAAAGCGGAAAGAGGATTTTTCATAATAAGTTTTCTGGCAAACATTTTAAACTTGTTGCAGGGGGTCTAAGTCTTGTAGCTTTTACAATAGCTGGGTTTGCAACAAAGGCAACATCTCTTAAAATAATTGAACTAAAAGAAAATATGGCTTTTAATCAAGATGATTCTAACATTCATCACATGGATCAAGAAGTGGTAAAGGATATAGAAGACAATGCCAAAAAAGAAGGACCAGTGCAAGAAAATATATTGCCTTCTTATCTATCATTTGATGTCAATGATAATAAAGCTATGATTGCACAGTCAATTTCTTTTATATTAGAAAATCGTCCTTGTGGTGTGGACTTCTCAACAGAAGATGCTATTCGCAAATTTGTGGATTTCTATTTAGTCGTAAATTTAGAAGAGATTGATCCTATGGATTATGCACGTTTGGGATATTTTAACAAAACATCACAATCCATAATAGATAATTATCAGTTTTGTATGAATCAACTTAAAGAAGACATGTATACAGTGACTCCAGATACAATGATACCATATGATTTGATTATTGCCGATAAAGATAGCGCAGAAGTTTTGATGCATATTCAGTCATTGGTTGCGCAATACAATGTTGCGGAAAGTACATCTGAAAAAAGAGATTTAGAAAGAGAAATTATAGCTTTCTTAGAAGATAATTTTAAATTAGAAGATGGTCGTCTATATACACGTGCCACTTATGAAATAGTTGGTAGAATGGTTAAATCAATTGATGAAATTTTACATGGTAGATTACCATACGATTTAACAGATGTCTTAAGTGATGATTTATATAATTGTAATGCTATTGCTCCAACAGGAGAGAAAAATAAGAGTGAAAGAGCACAAGCTGAAACTTCTCTTCGCGAAATGTTAGATGATAAGTTAGCTTATGCAAGAGAATATCGTGACCAAGATTTATTCAATGTTTCTGATATAGAGTTGTTAACAGGAAACCAAGTAGAGTGGGAGATTTATAGTGGAGTACAAGATTGCATTTTAGATTATCCGTTTGTAGAAAATCCTGCTTTCTCATCATATGTAGGTAGGGGTACATCTCAACAAACTGTTCCTTCTGTTCCTATGCAAACAGAAACAGGAGAAGAAGTTGAAGTATCTGTAGAGGAAATTGAAAGTGTAGGTGTTGATCCAACTGGAAAAACACCAGAACAAATTCAAGCAGAATATGAAGCTGCTGTTATGCAACAATTTGAACA
>ERZ777305.2452-NODE-2452-length-15820-cov-2.805582_pt1 | contig 15820 bp, 18 predicted proteins | sample MGYA00374965_ERZ777305 | MGnify/ENA primary metagenome ERZ777305 (study PRJEB29328, sample SAMD00013331) | mouse gut metagenome | study: EMG produced TPA metagenomics assembly of the Metagenome analysis of fecal microbiota from mouse which was promoted... | reverse complement strand
AATCTCACAGACAATACCCGCACCGTTCTCCACCGGACAAATCGAAGCGAAATGTGCTGCGGGCAGCTCCAAAAGATAAATGTTCAAATGCTCAAGCTTTCCCAGAACAGCTCGAAGCTCGTGATTTCTGTCCGCTCCCTCACGGATAAAAATCGTACGAATTAATTCAGGATGCTTGCAGAGCTCGCCGGCCAGATGCAGACCTTCTGCTAAGGTTGTGCCGGTCCTACGGCAAAGTCTCGGATATTTAAGCAGACGTCTAGCTCGTTTTAAAGATTCATTCGCTCCGCTTGTTGCACGCACTCTTATCATCGCTGCTGTTTCCTCTTTAATCGATCTGCTTTTCGCTCAAAACGTTTTGCCACTTCCACTACCGGGCCGAACGTCAGCCGATGAATCGGACAAGGGCCCCATTTATTGAGCATCTTAAGATGAAGTTCCGTTCCGTATCCGGAATGCTTTTCAAAACCGTATCTCGGATACATTTCCGCAAAAATTTTCATTTGCGCGTCGCGGAAGGTTTTCGCCAATATGGAGGCGGCGGAAATCGCCGGAATTAAATCGTCACCCTTAACGATCGGTTCCGCGCGAAAAGGCAGCTCCGGAAGGCGATTCCCGTCCACCAGTACGATATCGGGCTTATGTGTCAGCTGAAGCACCGCTTTTCTCATTGCGAGCATCGTCGCCTGAAGAATGTTCAGAGAATCAATTTCTGCGACGGTACCTTCCGCGATCCCCCAGCATATCGCTTTTTCCCGAATTTCTACCGCGAGACGCTCTCTGACATGCGCAGTCAGCTTTTTTGAATCGCGCAGACCTTCGATCGGGTTATTCGGGTCAAGTATAACGGCCGCGGCCACGACAGGTCCTGCAAGCGGACCCCTGCCTGCCTCGTCTACCCCGCAGACCAGCCCCTGCGGCTCAAAATCAAATAAATAATCCATCAGCGCTTCAGAACCTTCTCAATCGCCTCTGTTGTCAGCTGGGCCGTCGGACGCAGCAGCGAATGATGAATGTCGGTAAAAATCGCTTTCAGAGCTTCCTGCCGCTTGGGCTCAAGCGCATGCAGAAGATGGGAGGAAAGGATTTCAGGAGAGCAGAACATCTGAACGCACTCAGGGACCAGGGATTTCTGCGCCAGAATATTCGGAAGTCCGATCCACTTTGTCTGTCCCTTGGACAAGATCAGCATCGCCGACAACGCGGGCATCTTGTAGCCGATAACCAGCGGCTTCTTATAGAGCGCCGCCTCAAGTGTCGCTGTTCCGCTTGCGACCAAAATCGCGTCCGAAGCTTCCATTGCCGTGTGAGACTGCCCGTCTAAAATTAAAGATGCTTCTTTCACCGCCGGGAACTGATCCAAAACCTTCAGAATCTCTTCTTTACGTTTAGCGTCAGCCGCGGGAATCACAAAACGACTCGTGGGTTCCGATTTAAGCACCAAATCCGCCGCGCCGAAGAATTCAGGCGCACACCATTTGATCTCGTCTTTACGGCTTCCGGGAAGAATCGCGATCACCGGTCCGACTGTTTTTAAACCGATCTTCTCACGAGCACCGAGCGTGTCAGGTTCAATCGGAATTAAATCCGCAAGCGGATGACCGATGTACGTGCAGCTGATGCCGGCTTCGCGGAATATTTTTTCCTCAAAAGGAAATACCAGCAGCAAGTGATCAACCGCCCTTTTAATCTGATGGATACGCTGCGGACGCCACGCCCAAACAGCCGGCGCAACCATATGGATGACCGGGATGCCGGTTGAACGCACTTTTTCTTCAATCGCCAGATTAAAGTCGGGCGCGTCCACGCCGATGTATGCCGCAGGTCGATTTTCGAGCGTGCGGCGTATCACGTCATGGCGAATCTTCAGAATTCTCGGCAAATGCCGCACAACTTCAAGATAGCCGCGCACAGAGAGTTCACTCGCGCTGTACCAGCTCTGAAGACCGTCGGCGACCATTCTTTCTCCGCCGATACCCTCCATCGTCATTTGCGGGAATGCCTCGGAAAGCGAAGGAAGAACACGCGAAGCCAAGTAGTCTCCGCTGTTCTCTCCGGCGGTCCATACGATCGAGTTGGATGTGAGTTTCTCCATTAGCGGGCAATCCCTCTCGGTGAAGACTCAATAAAGTCACGCATCAGTGCGCATACCTTCTTTGCCTGTTCGTCGTCAATACTGTCCGCAAGAGCGTTAATCGCAGTGACCGCCTCAGCAATCGTATTGCCGTCACGGAAAATCAAACGGTAGGCCTGACGAGCGGCGCGAATCGCCGTGTGAGTATATGCATGGCGCTTCATGCCTTCTACGTTGATGCCGAACGGAGCCGCAGGATAACCTTGGTACATGCCGTAAGGAATAATGTCCTGACGAACCATCGAACCGCCGCTGAGCATTGCTCCGCGCCCGATGCGCACAAACTGATGTACGCCGGACTGACCGCCGATGATTGCGTCATTGCCGACATGCACGTGACCGGCAAGTCCGACATTGTTGGCAATAATCGTGCCGTCGCCAACCACACAGTCATGCGCGATATGCACGTTCGCCATCAAAAGGTTGCCGTCGCCGATTTGCGTGAGTGAATGATCCTGAATCGTTCCGGTTGAGAGCGTGCAGTGCTCTCTAATGACGTTATCGTTTCCGATCACCAGGCGAGTCGGCTCATTGCGGTATTTTTTATCCTGGGGATCAATACCGATGGCGGCAAACGCGTAAATTTTATTGCGCTCTCCGATCACCGTATGGCCAGTCACGACGATATGGCTCTGCAGCGTCGTGCCTGCGCCGATCTCCACATTCGGGCCGATCGTGCAGAAGGGACCGATGACAACATCGTCCGCAATTCTCGCAGCAGGATCTACGATGGATGATGGATGAATATTAGCCATATTCAGCCTTTACTTTTTAGGGGTGCGGTAAGAACACATCATGTCGGCGCAGGCAGCAAGCTGACCGTCAACAGTCGCGTCGCAGTGCATCTTGATCATGCCGGCTTTTTCTCGAAGGAAAGTACATTCAAAGCGAAGCTGGTCGCCGGGAATGACAACGCGTTTGAAGCGAGCGTTGTCAATCGCCGCAAAATAGAAAAGCTTTTCCGGATCACGCTCTCCGCCCATGCGCGCAAATGCGAGCATCGCGCAGGCCTGAGCCATCGCTTCAATAATCAGCACACCCGGCATTACGGGAACGCCCGGGAAGTGACCGGTAAACTGCGGCTCATTAACCGTCACGTTTTTAATGGCAATCAGTTTATCCACACCGTTGGTCTCAAGTACGCGGTCAACCAGAAGGAACGGATAACGATGCGGCAGAAGCCTCATGATGTCATTAATGTCTTGCATATTATTTCTCAGTTAAAGAATCAATCTTAGCCGACAGGCGCTTAAGCTGACGGCGAATTTCAGGAAGCCGTTTGATAACGGAAAGAATGTTGTAAAACTCTTTGTGCGGCATAGCAGGAATATAGCCTGCATAATAATCCGGTTTATCAATATTGCCGGGAACGCCCGCGCCGCCGCCGATAATTGAGCCGGCCGCGACCTTCAAATGACCGGCAAAGCCTGAGCCGCCGCCGGCCTGAACGTTGTCGCCGATCGTTGTGCTGCCTGCAAGACCCGTACGGCCCGACAAAACAACATTGTTGCCGACTTTGCAGTTGTGACCGATCATGACCAGGTCATCGATCTTGGTGCCGTTGCCAATCGTCGTACTAAGCAGCGCGCCGCGGTCAATACAGGTATTCGCGCCGATCTCAACATCCTCTCCGGTTTCTACCGCGCCGATCTGAGGAATCTTGACATAACGGCGATCGAGCGGCGCAAAACCGAAGCCGTCAGCTCCGATAACCGCGCCGGAATGAATAATATTGCGCGGGCCGATTTTGCAACCATAATAAATATTGACGTTCGGATAAATATGCGAATCCTCGCCGATGACCGTACCCTCTCCAATGACGGAATTGGCCCCGATAAAGCAGCGGGCACCGATCTTGGCGCCTTTGCGAATAACGGCTCCGGCTTCGACGGTTGCGGATTCATCAATCTCAGCGCCCTCTTCGACAACCGCTCTTGCATCAATGCCCGGCTGTGCTTTGACCTGCGGGAACATCACTTGAAGCGCAAGGGCGAACCAGGCGTATGGATTGCGTGTGACAACCAGAATGCGTTCGGGCTCGTCTTCGCCCCAAATCGCCTTTTTATCTTCTTCGGTAAGAACTAACGCGGTCGCTTTACTGTCTCTGGCCGCATCTCGGTATTTGCTGTTGGCGAGAAATGCAACTTCGCCGAATCCCGCTGTCTCAAGCGGAGCAATAGAGTGAATTTTTGCCGAACCGCCGTTGGCGCTGATCGTGCTGAGGAGCGTGTCGTTGCTCTTCTCTTTGATGCGATCCACCAACTCTAGCAGTGTGAGCGGTTCTGTCTGCTGGTTCATGATTATGCCTCCGTGGCAAAAAATTTAGCTTAACTGCACGGAGAACAAAAATCTGTTCTTTGAAACCCGGTGTCAGTTTAAGCCGCAATGGGTGCGGACTGCGCACTTAAGACAACAAGCAGACACCGGGCCTGCTTGTTGTAATGAGGAAAATTACTTCAGCTCTTTCAGGACCTGATCTGTAATATCAATCTTCGGATTGACGTAAATCGCTTCCTGAAGAATCAGATCATACTTTTCACGCTGAGCAATGTTCTTGATGACCGTGTTGGCCTGACGAAGAAGCTTCTGAAGTTCTTCGTTTCTGCGCTGGTTGAAGTCTTCACGCAGTTCGCGCTGACGACGCTGGAAGTCGCGGTCACGATCCTGAAGATCGCGCTGTTTGCGCAGACGTTCCTGATCAGTCATGGTCGGAGCATTCTTTTCAAAACGTTCGAAATCGCTCTTCAAACGCTGACCGGCAGCGTTGATCTCTTTGTCGCGTTTGGAAAATTCGCTTTCCAGTTTCTTGCTTGCAGCCTGTGCAGCAGGAGAATCACGAAGAATAACTTCTGTGTTAACGACTCCAATCTTAACTTCGTCTGCAAGGACTGCTGTCGAAGCAGAGCAAACTAATGCGGAAGCAAGAGCAACCGCCAACCATTTTTTTTGCATGAATGTATCTCCTACACAATTTTCTAATTGTGCCACAATTAACTAGAAACCTGTACCAATTTGGAATTGGAATCTTTCAAGTTCGTCGGAATTCTTCTTATTCAGCGGGAACGCGAAACTCAGTTTAAGCGGTCCCATCGGCGAAATCCAGGCTAAACCGACACCCACGGAGTATCTCAAATCTCCGAGGTCCAGTCTGTCCTTCTGGTACCCAAGAAGGGAACCGTCACTGGAGTAATTGGCTTTACGGCCCCAGACCCAGCCGCCGTCAAGGAATGTAAACATACGCAGTGTACGGTCTGCTCCGGGGATCGGTGTCAGAAGCTCAATCGAGAAGTTCAGTTTGCGGTTACCGCCGGAAGCATCGCCGTCAGAATCACGAGGACCTAAAGATGAAGTTTCGTAGCCGCGGACAGAACCGATACCGCCGCCGTAGAAGTTCTTGAAGAACGGATACTCTTTGCCGTTATAGCCGTCACCGTAGCCAAGCTCGGTGTTAAACGCGAATGTAATCGACTTCGTAATTGGCACAAACTGCTGGAACTGATACGTTGCACGGTAGTATCTCAGGTCAAGAACCGGCATGGACACTTCACCGAACAAGCGCTGATAACGACCTCTGGTCGGAGCAAGAATATTGTCTCGGCTGTCTCTGGACCAGCCCAATGTCAGCGCGACCGATTTCGGCTTGTCACCGAAGTCATGAACATACTCACGGTAACGCTGAGGCGCATTGGCTCCAAGCGTCACGTCCGTCATTTCAAATTTTCCGCCAAGGAAAATCTGATCGTTCTCAGTGATCGGAATACCGTATGTCACACCGGCACCGTAAGTTTCGTACTTAACGTCGTCGGTAATTTCCAACTCATCCAGGTCTAAGCGGCGGTCGTAAATTTCAAATGACTGGCTGATGCCGGAAGTCGTAATGTACGGCTGCGTAAAGTTTGCGGCATAGGTTCTGGAGCTCTTGGAAGTATTGACTTCAAGAGAAAGAGAGTTGCCGGTACCGAAAATATTGTTCTGCGAGAATCCGCCCGAAAGAATAATACCCTCGGAAGTGGAGTAGCCCGCACCGACGGAAATGTTGCCGGTCGGACGTTCTTTAACATGCACGTTCAAATCCACTTCGTCAGGAGAACCGGCTACCGGAGTCGGCTCAGCCGTCACGGTTTCGAAGAAGCCGAGACGGTCGATACGGTCTCGCGAAACCGCGACTTTATCGCTGTCAAACCAGCTGGCTTCATACTGACGAACTTCGCGGCGAATGACTTCGTCCTGCGTGCGAGTGTTGCCGGAAATCAGCACGTTGCGAACGTAGACGCGTCTGCCCGGGTCAATCGTATAAACAATCGTGACTTCGTCGTCATTTTCCGGATCGACAACCGGAGACGGAACGGCTCTTGCAAAGGCGTAACCAACCGTCGAAAGCTTATCGGTGAACTTTTTGCCCAGAGCATTAATGGCCGAAGCGTTGTAAACGCTGCCCGGTTTAATATCAACCAGCTCTTCAAACTCAGGTTCCAGACCGAGCATGTCGCCGGTCAGACGAATGCCTTTAATCTTGTAGCGCTTGCCTTCGTCAACGTTAATGGTGACGTAAATACCGGACTTGTCCGGGCTGATGGAAACCTGAGTGGAGTCAATCTTGAAATCCAGATAACCGTTGTTGTTGTAAAGCGCACGGATGGCTTCCAAGTCAGCTTCCAGCTTTTCTCTTGAATACTGGTCGCGTTTTGTGTACCAGGAGAACCAGTTCGGCGTACCAAGCTGCATCTCGTCGCGAAGGTCACCTTCGGAATAAACCTTGTTGCCGACGAATCGAATCTGCTGAATCTTGGAAGTCGTTCCTTCATCAACGTCAATATTGACGCGTACACGGTTGCGCTCAACCGGAGTCACCGTTGTTTTGACCTCCGCGGAATATCTTCCGCGGGTCAAATACTGTCTTCTTAATTCCTGAACAGCCCTATCCAAAACCGCTCTGTCAAAAACAGAACCTTCGGAAAGTCCGACCGATCTAAGCGATTTTTCAACACCTTTTGAATCGAACTCCGCAATACCGGTGGTATGGATATTTGCGACCGTCGGGCGTTCCTGAACACGGACCACTAAAACGTTGCCGTCCATATCAAGCTGAACATCCTGGAACATACCGGAGGCATAAAGCGATCTCAAGGACATGGCACCGAGCTCAGCTGTGTAGGTGTCGCCAACTCGAATAGGAAGATGCGAAAAGACGGTGCCGGCTTCTGTTCTGGAAATACCCTCAAGACGAATGTCTTTGATCACATGTCCTTGGGCCCACACTTGAGCTGCCATAAGCGCGCCCAGACAGGCTAACGTAATTTTCTTAGGATAAGGCATAAATTCTTAATAAAAATCGGCTCTCTTAAAACTATGAAAAAAGCCTCGTCAAATCATTAAAAAGAGCGAGCACAGTCAAACCTAACAAAGCAGCAATCCCAACTTTTTGGGCTGCACTTTGAAAAGATTCGGATACAGGCTTGCCTCTAATCATTTCGAGAGAATAATACAGGAGATGGCCCCCGTCCAACATAGGAATCGGTAGTAAGTTCAATATTCCTAAACTTACCGAGATGACGGCAAGGAAGGATAAAAACGGGATAAAGCCCAGCTGGACGGACTGTCCGGCATAATCAGCGATAGAAACCGGACCGGAAATGTTTTTTACCGAAACATCTCCGGTAAACATCAATCCGATCATTTTCAGAGAAACTGAGGCCGTCTCCCATGTCTTACGTACGCCTTGAAGCAAACTTTCAAAAAAACCGTATGCAACTTTTGTTTTCGGGTAATCCACGCCAATGGAAGCCCCGATGTGTCCGGCTTCTTCTCCGTCGGCTTCAAGATGTGCTGAAGGTGTTACGCGGAATTTAAACTCTTTCCCTTGGCGATCAACGATAAATTCCAACGGCATGCCGGGCGACTTTTTAACCGCTTCGACCAGGTCAGCGGGCATTGGAACTGCTTTGCCATTAATGCTGATGACTTCGTCACCAACTTCCAGGCCGCCTTCTTTGGCAGCGGAATCTCCGACAAATCCGGTAATAATGGGACGGCTGACTTGCAAAGACAGACCGATACGGGTCAGCGGATCGTCATCCTGGCTGAGAGAGTCAAAACCGACATTTCTCAAATCCAGCGTGCGCTCAAACTCCGCTCCGTTGGGTGAATGCACTTCAATAGGAACTTCTTTGCCGAATTTGTTAATCAGCTCGAAACGAAGATCGGCAAAACTCTTTACGGCTGAACCGTCCACCCTCACGATCTGATCTCCGCGATGAAGACCAATCTCGGCCGCCGGCGTTCCGGCGGGAGGTTCCGCAGTTACAGGAAGCGGCTGTACGCTGCCGACCATAAACACTGCGGCAAAAAGCAGTACCGCTAAAATCAGATTCGCAGCCGGGCCTGCGGCCACAATGAAAAATCTCTGCCAAACCGACTTGGAACCGAACGTACGGTCCGCGTCCTCCGGTTTTATCGGCAGGCAGGCCGGATCCCGCTCGTCAAGCATACGGACATATCCGCCGAGCGGAAGCGCCGCTACGGACCACTCAGTCCCGTCCGGGTCATTTTTTCTTTTCCATGAGAAAAGCGGTTTGCCAAAACCAATCGAAAATTTCAAAATTTTGACACCGCAAAGGCGTGCCGCTAAATAGTGGCCCGCCTCATGAAATGTGATCAAAACTCCGATGGTGACAATAAAAGCGATTACTGTCGTCATCAATGTCAATTCTTATCTCTCCGATGTTCGGAATATCCGTCTGCCCACGCCCGAGCCAGCTCTCTTGCCTGTCTGTCCGTCTCAAGAATTTCCTCCAGAGTTGTCGGAGCCGGCGGCTGGAAACCATACATCATGGAGCGGCACAAAACGGCAATATCCGTAAAGCCGATACGTCCCTCAAGAAACGCCTCAACACCGATCTCATTGGCGGCATTAAGCACAATACTGGCCGAACCGCCCATCTTAAGCGCTTCATAGGCATAGCCGAGCTGAGGGAAACGATTTAAATCCGGGTCTTCAAAAGTCAATGTTTTTATCTGAGAAAATTTTAACGGGGTCACTCCTGCCGTAAATCGATCCGGATACGCTAAAGAGTAAGCAATCGTATTTTTCATATCCGGCGCGCCCATCTGAGCGATCACAACGCCGTCCTCGTATTCAACCATTGAGTGAATGATGCTCTGCGGATGAACCACCACGTCAATGCGTTCAGGCGGAAAGTCAAACAGCCAGCGCGCTTCAATGACTTCCAGCCCCTTATTCATCAGCGTGGCGGAATCCACCGTAATTTTCGGTCCCATCGACCAATTCGGATGATGCGTCGCCTCTTCGATCGTCACGTCGGAAAGGTCTTTTCTGGTTCGGAAAGGACCGCCTGAAGCGGTCAGAATAATGCGTGCTTTTTCACGCGAACGTTCGGTTTCGCCCACAAGACACTGGAAGATCGCGTTGTGTTCACTGTCCACTGGCATCAGCGTCGCACCGCACCGCTTAACGGTGTCCATGAGAAGTTTGCCGCCTTATTGGCCAGCAAAAGCTTCTTGCCGGCTTCCGCCGCGCGGAATGTAGAAACGATGCCAGCTGCGCCGACAATGGCTCCTACGACAATATCAACTTCCGGCGAGGCCGCTAGACGAGCAACCGCCTCGGCGCCTGCTTCAGCCCGTGCATTGCAGCCGATCGCCGCCAGGGCTACCTTCAGCGCTTCTAATTTCGACGGATCCGAAGTCACCGCCAAAGAAACATTAAACCGCTTGGCAATCTCTGCGAGCTCTTTTACGCGGGAGTGCGCGGTGACCGCATACAGACGGAATTTGTCAGGATAGAGCTCAAGCACACCCAGCGTGCTTTTTCCAATGGAGCCCGTCGCTCCGAGAATCGCTACGTTTTGCATGGTCGCAGATTAGAAGCCTTGAAGAAACAGAAGAACAAAAACAGAATACGGCAGAACGCTCATCTGGGCGTCCAGGCGATCGTAAAAGCCGCCGTGACCGGGCAGAAGATTGCTTGAGTCCTTAATTCCGACGGATCTCTTGAGCGCGCTCTCAAACAAATCTCCGGCAATGGAAAAAAGAACCGCAATAAAGAGCACCAAGTCGGAGGCCCAAATATCCAGGCCCGAAATAATCGAATTGCTCCAGAGCGGGAAAGAAGGCTGGGCCCAATAAAGGACATACGAAAGCGCAATCACGCAGACAAACGCCGTCAGCGCGCCCGACCAAGTCTTTTTCGGACTGATCCCCTGAGCCATCTTCGGTCCGCCCATTGCGCGGCCGCCGAAATAAGCCACGATGTCGGCAACCCACACAATAGCTAAAACCGAAAGCATGTAGATCGGTCCCTTTGAACGGAACAGGTACATCAGAGAGAACCATGCCGCAGGCAGAATAACCCAGGCCAGAACTGAACCGAAAATCGGTTTTACCTGCCAGCCCGTTGTTCTGCGTGTGAAGACAAGCAAAGTAATAACAGCCCAAAGAACCGTCGCCGCACAGGTGATGACCATCAGGCCAGTACCGCTCTGCAGCCCCTGAAGAAAGGCCGGAGAAGCATATTCAATATAAAAGAAGAAACAAGCGGCTAATGCCCCGCAGACTCCGGCAAGCGCGGAGTTCCAGCGGCACAGGCGCAGCCACTCCCAAAAACAGCATCCGATCGCGACGGCGGCAACAGCGGTAAACGCAAGCGGAGAAATAAGAAGGGCTCCGATCACGATAATCAGCAAAACAACCGCTGTAATGACTCTTTGCAGAAGCATACGTCTATTCCTTTCGAGACGATTCTTTAATTTGTTCCGATGTTTGGCCAAAACGTCTCTCTCTGCCTGCATACCAAGCTAAAGCATCGGAAAATTCTTTTTCACCAAAATCCGGCCACAGGATGTCTGTGAAATAAAGTTCACTATAGGCAAGCTGCCAGAGCATAAAATTGCTGATCCGAATCTCTCCGCTGGTGCGGATAAAAAGATCCACATCACCGGACTCTGCCATTGGCAGATTTGCGCTCAGCTGCTCTTGTGTAAACTCTGCGCCGCTGTCCCTGATCTTTCTTGCCGCCTCTAAAATCTCCCAGCGGCCGCCGTAATTAATACAGAGATTCAGCGTAATCGCTTTATTGTTCTCAGTTTTGCGCTCCGCTTCGTCTATTTCTCTGCGCAGTTCTGCGGAAAAAGCGCTCAAATCTCCGATAAATCGGATCCGAACGCCAGATTTATGCAGCGATTCAATTTCCTTGCGCAAAGACGAAAGAAAGAGCTTCATCAAGCCCTGCACTTCCTCTTTCGGTCGGTTCCAATTCTCACTGGAAAAGGCAAACAGAGAAAGATGACAGACACCGGCTTTCGCGGCGCCCTGCAGCACACGACGAACGCTCTCTACCCCTTTTTGATGTCCGACAAGACGCGGAAGCATACGCTTTTTTGCCCATCTTCCGTTGCCGTCCATAACAATAGCCACGTGCCGGGGCACCCGAGCACATGGCTTTTCGTTTGTATTACTACCCGGCATAGGGTGCGAACCGTACTAAACGGTCATAATTTCTTTTTCTTTCTCTGCGGAAAGCTTATCGATCTCTCCGATGTACTTATCGGTGAGTTTCTGGATTTCCGTATTAGAGCGGCGCTCATCGTCTTCAGTGATCTCTTTCTCTTTCAGAAGAGCGGCGACCTTGGTATTGGCGTCGCGACGCAGATTGCGGACAGCAACCTTGCAGTCTTCGGCTTCACCGCGGACGACTTTTGTAAGATCACGACGGCGCTCTTCAGTCAGAGGAGGCATCGGAACACGGATAACATCGCCGGATGTAGCGGGATTCAGACCGAGGTCGGAATTGCGGATCGCTTTTTCAACAACAGCAACCATTTTCTTTTCCCACGGCTGAACGGTGATCGTACGCGCATCGGCAAGACCAAGCTGGGCAACCTGGCTGATGGGGGTCGGTGAGCCGTAGTAATCAACAGTGATATGTTCGAGCAGGCCGGTATGAGCGCGTCCTGTACGAATCTTCATAAAAGAGTCTTTAAGCGTCTCAATGGAACGCTTCATGTGATGTTCAGTCTGTGAAAAAATCTCTTTTGTTGTCATATATCAGTAACCTGTCTAATTTCTTGCTGGTAAATCAATTCCGCTGTCAAGCGGATGCAGTCTTCGTAAAGTCTTAATCCTCTGAGTTTATCATGGTTTTCCACACGGATGACAGCCGCAAGCCCTATGAAAAGTTACCATTTGACGCAAGTCTTTTCCCGCCGCTCTTTCTGCTCGATTCGAGCGGCAGGAGCCTGCGCACTTTAGCCTCTGAGCTATTCTGAAACGTCGATGTTAGAGGAGAAAGACATGGCAAAAATCGAAAAAATGTTCAACGGCATTCTTAAGGATCAGGAACAAAAAAGCGATGAACTTCGCGAAAAGATCCAAGCCGAAAACAAAATGAAAGAAGAGAAGAAAGAACACAAAGAAAGCAAATAACACTTCCTCTGTATTCATCCTTTATACCGCCCGGCCTGTCCGGGCTTTTTAATGCATGAAAAAAGCCGGGAAATTCCCGGCCCATGGTTCAATTCTCTCGGAGCTTAGAGATGAACGAGCGTGCCCTCGTCTTCTCCGAGCACAACGCGTTTGAGCGCGCCCGGTTTGTGCAGATTGAAGACGCGGATCGGCATGCCCTGATCGCGGCACAGCGTAAACGCGGTCGCGTCAAGAATCTTCAGTTTCTTCTGAATCGCTTCATCAAAAGAAATGGACTTATAGAGCTTAGCGTCCGGATCTTTTTTCGGATCCGCAGAATAAACTCCGTCAACCTGTGTGGCCTTCAGCACCATATCGGCGCCGATTTCAGCGCTACGAAGCGCTGCGGCGGTATCCGTTGTAAAGAACGGATTGCCGGTACCAGCGGCAAAGATCACAACACGGCCCTTCTTTAGATGACTCAGGGCTTTTCCGCGAATATACGGCTCAGCAACCTGATCAATATCAAGAGCGCACTGAACGCGGGCTTCAATGCCGCTGTTGCGCAGCGCATCCTGAAGCGCCATAGCGTTCATGCAGGTGGCGAGCATACCCATATAGTCGCCGGTGGCACGGTCCATACCGGTTGAACCAAGCGCAACACCGCGGAAGATATTGCCGCCGCCGACTACGATGGCAAGCTGGACACCCAATTTCACAACTTCAGATATCTCACCGACGATGCTTTTCAGCGTGTCGCGGTTAATACCGAAGGCTTTGTCGCCCATCAGGGCTTCGCCGGATAATTTAAGAAGAATCCGTTTTGTCTTTGTTTGTCCAGTCTCACTCATCTTTTGCTCCGAATTAAGAGAAATTAAACGCGCGCAGCAGCGACCTGAGCAGCAACTTCAGCCGCGAAGTCGTTGGAGCGTTTTTCCATACCTTCGCCAACTACAAAGAGGGCAAATGAAGATACTGTAGCATTGTTGGACTTCAGAAGCTGACCAACTGTCTGCTTGTCGTCTTTAACGAACGGCTGAGAAAGAAGCGTAACTTCTTTGAGGAACTTCTGAACGGAGCCTTCAGCGATACGTTCGATCATGTTCTCAGGTTTGTTGGCTTCGTGAGCTTTTTCAATCGCAACGCGGCGTTCTCTTTCGATCAGTTCAGCGGGAATACCGGACTGATCAAGAGCTTTCGGCTTGGAAGCGGCGATGTGCATCGCGACGTCATGAGCGACTTCATCGGTACCACCGATAACGTCAACGATAACGCCGATCTTGGAGCCGCCGTGGATGTATGTAGAGAGCTTGCCCTTGCCTTCAAGGATCTGGAAGCGGCGAACAGTGATGTTTTCACCGATCTTGCCGATAAGCGCCTTACGCTTTTCTTCGACAGTGGTGTCGCCAATCTTAAGCTGACCGAGAGCTTCAAGATCAGCCGGCTTGTGATCGGCAACGAGTTTGGCGATTTCATCGGCGAAAGCGATGAAATCTGCGTTCTTCGCAACGAAGTCGGTTTCAGAGTTCAGCTCGACGATAGCGCCGTTCTTACCGTTTTCATCAATGTAGATCGCAACAACACCGTCAGCAGTAATACGGCTGGCAGCTTTAGTTGCTTTGTTGCCAAGCTTGACGCGCAGAATTTCTTCTGCTTTTGCAAGATCACCGTCAGCTTCTGTCAAAGCCTTCTTGCACTCCATCATCGGAGCGTCGGTTTTAACACGAAGTTCTTTGACCATAGCGGCAGTTACAACAGCCATTGTATTTTCCTTAAAAAGTAAAAAATCGGATTAAAAGAAAGGGGCGAAAACGCCCCTCTCAAGACTACCTATGTGAAGGGGCTAAATTACTCAGCCTTTTCTTCGACGACGGTTTCTTCAACGAAGTCATCGGCCTTAGCAGCCTTGACAGTTTCGTCAAGATTCTTGTTCTTGCCAGCAAGGATCGCATCAGCGAAACCCTTGGTGTACAGAGCAACGGCGCGAGCGCTGTCGTCATTGCCCGGGATGACGTAGTCAACACCGGCCGGATTGTGGTTTGTATCGACGATACCGACAACAGGGATTCCAAGCTTGTTGGCTTCCTGAATAGCGATCTTGTGGTAGCCGACGTCAACAACAACCAAAGCGTCAGGCAGACCGTTCATGTCTTTGATGCCGCCCATGGCCTTGTTCAGCTTCTCGAGTTCGCGTGTGAAATCAAGCGCTTCTTTCTTTGTCATTTTCTCGAGGCCGCCGTCAGCAACGAGCTGTTCCATTTCTCTGAGCTTCTTCAGGGAAACTTTAACAGTCTTGAAGTTTGTCAGCATGCCGCCGAGCCAGCGCTGATCAACGTAAGGCATACCGCAGCGTGTGGCTTCAGCTACGATGGCGTCACGAGATGTGCGCTTTGTACCAACGAAGAGGATCGTGCCTTTCTGAGCAGCCAGGTTTGTCAGGAACTTGGCGGCTTCGTCGAATTTGGCGACGGTCTTTTCAAGGTTGATGATGTGAATCTTGTTGCGGGAACCGAAAATGTACTGGGACATCTTGGGGTTCCAAAAACGAGTCTGGTGACCGAAATGTGCACCAGCTTCGAGCAGTTCACGCATGCTCAGAGATGACATATTTGTAATTCCTTAAGGGTTTAATTCCAACAGCCTCACCTATTCCGACCGGAACCCTGTTTGCGAGGCTGCGCTAATAAAAAATAATTCGTCTTTCGAATATTTCGAAGACCGCGGGATTCTAGCACGAAAAGAAAAAAATTATGCAGAACGAACAATAAATTACAAACCGATGCGCGCTGGCGTCTCAATAAAAATTCAACGCCCATAGTGCCGAGCGGCACATTAATTCGATATTGAGATCAACTAAAATAACGCGCATCTGTGTTTCTATAAATAGAGAGAACTGAATTTAAATGGCTAAAAGAGAAATTCTTATAAAGACGCCGGAACAAATCGCGGGAATCCGCGAAGCCTGCAAAGACGCTTCAATGGTTCTGGACTACATCACTCCGTTTGTCAAACCCGGAGTAACAACCGAATATCTTGATGATTTGATGCTCCGCTACACCGAAGATGTGCTGAAGGATAAATCCGCATGCCTCGGATATGACCCGGACCACAGCATCCCTTACCCTAAAGCAACCTGCATCTCGGTCAACCATCAGGTCTGCCACGGCATCCCGGGACCCAAGGTTCTCAAAAAGGGAGACATCCTTAATATTGACGTCACGGTTATTAAAAACGGTTATTACGGTGACACAAGCCGTATGTTCTGCG
>ERZ777305.2450-NODE-2450-length-15823-cov-3.307712_pt1 | contig 15823 bp, 11 predicted proteins | sample MGYA00374965_ERZ777305 | MGnify/ENA primary metagenome ERZ777305 (study PRJEB29328, sample SAMD00013331) | mouse gut metagenome | study: EMG produced TPA metagenomics assembly of the Metagenome analysis of fecal microbiota from mouse which was promoted... | reverse complement strand
TAGCAGAGAGCTCTCGTCTGCTGTTTATGATCATACAACAAAATTTCTCAAAATGAAATACTTATCTGAGGATAACTTTCCATTTAATGTACTCTAATCGGCCTGTGCTGGTTAATACAATAGCAAAAGTACAAGAGGTAGAGTAAAATAAAGGGAATTTGAGTGAAACCATAACTGCTCTTTCCTAAAGTATAGTGTATTGGTACAAATATTATTTCCGTCCGCGGTATCTTACCGCCACCCGAAAAACTCAAAAATGATATTTGAAAACACTTCCCTATCTGTATATAACCTGTGACTTACGTGTTGATATGTATATCCCCACTCATAAGTCATCAGCAGCACAAAATCCGCCGCTGCGCCGAGCAATGCATAGTCTTTGCCCTCGTACAGAAGCCCTGGCTGATTGTCAGAGATTTTAGGGGCAAGTGCTACCGAAACGCGGTAGCCGACGGCATTCACGGCGATGCGCAGCTCGCGGACAAAATCGGCGAAAGCAACGCGATCCGACGGAAGGATGTACTCGAAATCGACGTCAACGCCCTGCATGCCGCTTTGCGCCAGCTTCTGCACAATCTCCCCGATCAGGCGGGAAACAGAGGCAGGGTTGTGGACAAGGCCGGTGATCAGGTTGTTGTTGAAGGTTCCGGATGCGTCGATGGGAGTCAGCGTCATAACCGGACGCGCGCCGTAATCCAGGGCAAGCGCAATCAGGCGGCTGTCGTCCTGGCGGGGCGGGATAAGCTCGCCCTCCGTGGTAAAGCCGTAGGAAAAAATATTCAGCGCCGTCATATAGGGAAGCGTCTGGCGAAGCACCTCTTCCCGGGCATAGGGATAGGCGTAGCCTCCGGTTTCAATGACCGGGCGCTCGGCTTCTCCCTCCGCGGACAGAAGCAGCGCCTGTCCGACGGCAAGCCGGAACGGGTAGGAAAGCTGATTGTTGTAGATAATTGTGGATATCGGGATCTGGAATTCCCGGGCGATCGAACTGACCGTATCGCCCGGCTGTACAGCATAGATAAGCATAATAATAAGCGTCCTTCAGGCATAGGCTTTAATACGGTATATGTGAAGGACGCTTTTTTTATGCGCGGCGGAAGTCCGCGCGTTTTATATCTGCAGTGATGCCCGCTGGCCCTTTCCGCCCCGCTTCCGGTTCCTTACCTTCTTTGCGGAATAAAGCTTTCCGTCGGCCTCGAAGGTTTCCGCGGTGTTATGGGCGACGGCGGCAAACGCGACCGTGTCCGCTTTTTCCAGTGTAATTCCCCGGACACCCCGGCCGTTTTTCTTCTGCTCCGGAACCTCCGGAAGCGGGAAGCCAAGGGAAAGTCCGTCCTGCGTCAGCAGGATAACCTTGAGTTCTCCGCCGGTGATCTGCGCCGCGGACAGCGGTATGACGGCAACCACCCCGTCATCGGGATCCAGCTTGGTGGAGGCGACAACCGAGCGGTTTGTCTCGAATTCAATGCCGGAAACCTGCTTGATGAAGCCGGCTTTTGTCACAAAGAGCAGCTGGGATTCAAACAGCTCCTCAAACGAAATATAGGTCAGAATGGTTTCCCGGTCAACTTTGCAGAGATTGTGGATAAGCGTGCCCTTATCGCGGATGCGGCACCGCGGGATGGCGGAAGCCTTCACCTGATACATGTTCCCTTCGCCGGTAAACAGGCAGAGACGGCCATCGCTTTTCATACGTATAATGTGCTCATATTCTTTCAGGCTTTCTTCGGTCGTCCGCGTGTAAGTGGCGCTGTCCACGCATTTGGTGTAGCCGAACCGGTCGATCAGGACATAGATATCTTCGATCCGCGTAGCTGGCAGATTCCTGATGGGTAATTTTGGTAACCCTGGCTCTGTTAAACTGCTTTTTATAATTTCTCAACTGATTTTTTATTACTTTATAGAGCGATTTTTTGTTGCCGAGAATCTCCAGGTAGTTTTCGATCTGCTTTGACAATTCCTGATTCTCTTCATGTAGTTTGAGCACCTCCAGTCCGATCAGCTTCGACAGCTGCATCGCGAGGATGGCGTCCGCCTGGCGCTCGGTAAAGTCGAGTTTGGCCGCGGCTTTTTTCGATTTTTCCGACTTGAAGCGGATATCCGTCGTATTTCCGGAGATCAGGCAGGCTTTTGCCTGTGCTACGGATGTAGAACCACGCAGAATTTCGATAATCAGGTCGATGACATCCGTTGCCCGGATCAGGCCGTTCACGATCTCCTGGCGCTTGCGTGCTTTATCGAGCAGATGCTCATACTGTTTTGTATAAAGCTCCTCCTGGAAAAGGATAAATTCCTGAATCAGTGTTTTCAAGTTAAAAAGGATTGGCTGATTATCCTTTACCGCGAGCATGTTGACGCCGTAGGTATCTTCCATCGGACTTTTTTTATACAGCCCGTTCAGGAGATTGCTGATATCCCGATCCTTTTTTACCTCGACGACGATGCGCACATCGCTGGAGGATTCGTCCCGGACATCGTAGATTTCGTCAAACACCTTATCCTTCATCAGGGAGACAAGGCTTTCCACAAGCTTTGTTTTATTTCCTGCGGAGGTATACGGGATCTCGGTGATGACAATGTTCTTCCGGCCGCCGTCGGACGGTTCGATTTCCACCGTGGAGCGTATTTTTATTTTGCCCTCGCCCGCCGTGTAGATGGCTTCCAGATCGCCGGCGTTGACGATTGCGCCGCCCGTCGGAAAATCCGGCCCCGGAATATATTTCATCAGTTCCGGAACGGTGATGTCGGGACGATCCATGCAGGCGATGACGCCGTCAATTACCTCGCCGGGATTGTGGGGGGGCATATTGGTCGCCATGCCGACCGCGATGCCGGTCGTGCCGTTGATCAGCAGGTTCGGCAGCATGGCCGGAAGCACCTTCGGCTCCTTTTCGTTGTTGTCGAAGTTCGGGATAAACTCGACAAGTCCCTGATCCAGATTGTCAAGCAGTGCCATTGCGCCCTCGGAAAGCCGCGCCTCGGTGTAGCGCATGGCGGCGGGCGGATCGCCGTCGATGGAACCGAAATTGCCGTGACCGTCGATCAGCGGGATCGGGAGCGAATATTCCTCTGAGAGATGCACGAGCGCGTCGTAGATGGAGGTATCGCCGTGCGGATGGTATTTACCCATGGTATCGCCGACGATGCGGGCGCTTTTTCTGTGCGGTTTCTTCGGTTCAAGGCCGAGCTCCGTCATGGCGTAGAGAATGCGGCGCTGCACCGGCTTTAAGCCGTCGCGGACGTCCGGCAGCGCGCGGTCTATAATTACGCTCATCGCGTAGTTGCGGAAGGAGGTTTTCATCTCCTCCGAAAAATCAAGCTGAATGATATTGTCTGTTTTCATGATTCCTCTCATTCTGCCGCGCGGGCGGCATGATAATCTGTGAAGGAGCTTCGCTGCCTTCTGAACTGTCCTCGCGGCTTCCCCGGGCTGCTAGGTTCCGCGCTCCGTCGGCGGACGCCGTTATACGTCCAGCCGGGCGTATTTCGCCTCCTCGATTATAAACGCGCGCCGCGGCGGCACGTTGTTGCTCATCAGCAGCGTAGTGACCTCGTCCGCCTCCACGGTGTCCGAGAGGGAGACCTGGGCAAGAACGCGGGTTTCCGGGTTCAGCGTGGTCTCCCAGAGCTGGCTCGCGTCCATCTCGCCGAGGCCCTTGTAGCGCTGCAGCGCAAGGATTTTCCTGCCTTCCTTGCGGAATTTCTCCAGCTCGAAATCATCGAAAAGGTACCGGAACTGTTTTTTCTTTTTGCCCTTTTCGCTTCCTTCGTATTCCACGCGGTAGAGAGGCGGCATGCCGCGGTACACTCTGCCGTTCGTGATCAGCTCCGGCATAAACCGGTAGAAGAAGGTTAACAGCAGCGTACTGATATGCGCGCCGTCCACATCGGCATCGGTCAGGATAATTATTTTGCCGTAGCGCAGCTTTGAGAGATCAAAATCGTCCCCGATGCCGCAGCCAAATGAGGCAATCATCGTTTTTATTTCATTGTTGACGAGAATTTTGTCGAGCGTCGCTTTTTCCACGTTGAGGATTTTGCCGCGCAGCGGAAGCACCGCCTGGGTTTTCCGGTTGCGCGCCGTCTTTACCGTGCCGCCGGCGGAATCACCCTCGACAATATAGACCTCGCATTCTTCCGGCTTTCTGGAGGAGCAGGAGGCGAGCTTGCTTTTGGTATCAACGTCGTTCAGCTGCTTCAGTACGGCGTTGCGTGCCTTATCGCCCGCCTTTCTGGCGCTGTAGGAGCGCATGGAGCTTTCGAGGATGACCTTTAGCGTTTCAATGTTTTTGTCGAGACAGCGGGTGACCTCGGTCGAGAAAACGTCGTCAACTGCGGTTTTTGCGTCCGTGTTGCCGAGCTTCGTCTTTGTCTGGCCCTCGAACTGCGGGTCCGGGTGCTTGATGGAGAGAATGGCGACAATGCCGTTGCGGATATCGCGCCCGTCGAGGTTTTCATCCTTCTCCTTCAGGTAGCCAAGCTCTCTGGCGTATTGGTTCATCACGCGCGTGAGCGCCGTTTTAAAACCTGTGACGAGGGTGCCGCCGTCCACGACATTGATGCGGTTGCAGTAGGAATTGATCTGCTCGGAATAGTTGTCCGTGTACTGGAAGGCGACCTCCACTTCGATATCGCCGCTTTTTCCCTCAATATAGATCGGTTCCGCGTGGAGCTTATTTGCCTCGCGCGTCAGATAGGAGACAAAGCTTTTGATGCCCTCCGTTTCCTCGAATACCCGGGTTTCGCCCGTGTACTCGTTTGTGAAGGTGAGCTTCAGCCCGCGGTTCAGATAGGCGACTTCCTTCAGCCGTTTGCAGATTGTTTCCTCTTTAAAATCCACGGTCTCGAAAATTGTGCTGTCCGGGTAGAAGGTGACGCGGGTGCCGGTGTCCGATTTATTGCATTTTCCAACCACGGGCAGCAGGCCGTCCTCAAGTTCCGTAACGGGACGGCCGCCGTTTTCATATTCATCCCGGAAGATCTTCCCTTCCTTGCGGACTTCTACGATCATCCGCGAGGAGAGCGCGTTCACGACGGAGGCTCCCACGCCGTGCAGTCCTCCGGAAACCTTGTAGGCGGAATTGCCGAATTTGCCGCCTGCGTGCAGGATGGTGTAGACAACCCGCACAGTCGGTATTTTTTTGGTCGGATGGATGTCGGTCGGCACGCCGCGTCCGTGGTCCGTGACGGTGATTCCGCCGTCCTTCCGCATGATAAGCTCGATTCTGCTGCAGTAGCCTGCAAGATGCTCGTCAATACCATTATCCAATATTTCCCAGATCAGGTGATGGAGCCCCCTCGTGCCGGTGCTTCCTATGTACATGCCGGGACGCTTGCGCACAGCCTCCAGCCCCTCGAGTACAACAATCTGATTTCCTGTATACGCTTCCATGTTACCTCTCATTCCGCCGCCGGGGAGGCGGCACTGTAATCCATTCAGTCTTCCTGCTGCGCAGGCGGGACTCGCACGGACAAGTATACCATACCTTCCTGTTTTTTCGCAACAGCGGAAGAAATTCCATCCAATTTGTCTTTCCTTTCTCTGGAAGGCATGGTATAATGTCGCCAGACATTATACCAGCGCTGATTTGCATACGACCGCAGGGAGTAAAAAATTCCAAAGCAAATCATGCGCATCCGCCGGAGGAAGCATGGCCGAAGGACATGAATAATGTCGCCAGACATTATACCAGCGCTGATTTGCATACGACCGCAGGGAGTAAAAAAACCAAAGCAAATCATGCGCATCCGCCGGAGGCTTCTGTTACTGCGGAGGAAGGCGCCGGGCGCCGGGAGGCGGGGGTACGGCGGCGAAAAGTATGACTTTCATTGTTAAGTTTTTGAATTGCTGATAAACGACAAATAAACGGATATAATCTGTATTGCAGGAATAGGCAGGAACGCTGCAGGAGACAATCCGCGGCATGGAGGCTTAAATTGTGTCGGAAAAGAAAGTAAGTATAATTATACCGGTTTATAATGTGGAACATTATCTTCGGATCTGTCTGGACAGCGTGTGCGGGCAGACCATGAAGGATATTGAGGTGATCGCGGTTGATGACGGGAGCACGGACAGTTCATCCGACATTCTGCGGGAATATGCCGAGAGATATCCCGACTTTTTTTATGTGTACCGCACGGAAAATCAGGGCGTGAGCCAGGCGAGAAATTACGGGGTATCGAAGGCGACGGCAGAGTATGTGCTCTTTGCGGACAGCGACGATTTCCTTGCGCTCAATATGTGCGAGGTACTTTATAAAAAGGCGGAGCAGGACAACGACGACGTCGTTCTCTGCGGGTATTTTACGGTGCGCGAACGCCCTCTGACCAAGCGGATCTACCGCACGAAGGCGAAGGCTTACACGGTGAGCTACGAGACGGATTTCAATGTGCATGAGCGAAAGTTCGAGCTCACGCATATTTCGCCGTTCCCGTGGGACAAGCTGTTCCGCAGGAGCCTGATTGAAAAGTACCCGTTCCCGCAGGGGCTGCGCTTCGAGGATCTCGCCATAATGTATCCGGTGCTCTGCGACGCGCAGCAGATCGGTGTGGTTCCGCATTATCTGTACAATTACCGGCGCGCATCGGAGACCAGCTTTCTGAATTCGCTCTGCGAAAAAACGCTTGATATTATCCCTGCGCTGGAGCTTATGGTGGACAGCCTCAAGGCGAACGGGCATTTCAGCGAATTTTACGAGGAGATCGAATATATCTGTATCCGGCATTTTCTCGTGCGCTTCAACAATCTGTTTGACGACCGGCGGAAAAATGTGCTCGATCCGGCAAACCGGGGGAAGCTGGCGCTGAAGGAGGCGCTTGTCACCGGCTCCATGGATTTCATGGATAAAAATTTCAGCGGCTGGAGAGAGAACCGCTACCTGAAATATTCTTCCTCGGAGCGCAGCAAGGAAATGATGAGGCTGTACCGCAGCAAAAAAAGCATGCTCCGCCGCCTCCGCCGGCTCGAGAAGACGCCGCTGGGGCTGCTGCGCGCGCAGGCCAGAGTAAAGGCCTATTTCCGGGAGCGGAAGACTTCGCGAAAATCCTTCTGGAAGCGGAAGCACAAGCTGCGCTATCTCCGGGAGAAGATCCCGCTGTTCAAGCTGTTCTCCATGCCAAGGGATGTGGAATATACGAAATATTACCTCAAATATCCGGTATCGGAAAACGAGGTGCTGTTTGAATCCAAGCACGGGGAGGACGTCGCCGGAAATATATTTGCGATGCTGCGGGCAATGTGCGGAGAAAAGTTCCGGAAGCTGTCGGTTTCCCTCACGCTGGAGGAGGATCTGATCGAGGCGTGGTCCGGGAAACTGGCGCGGTACGGCGTCGATTTTGTGCACTTTATTCCGTATAATTCGAAAGAATACCTGAAGGCGCTGGCGACGGCAAAATACCTTGTGACCGATACGAGTCTGCCGAGCTACTATATCAAAAGGCCGGAGCAGAGATATCTGAATACCTGGCACGGCACGCCGCTGAAGGCCATGGGGCGCATTGTGCCGCAGAGGGAGTATGCGCTCGGCAACATTCAGCGGAATTTCCTGATTGCTGATTATCTGCTGTACCAGAACGAATTTTCAAGGGATATATTTCTGGATGATTACATGCTGCGCGAGCTCTACGAGGGAAAGATCATGCTGTCGGGCTACCCGCGCAATTCGGCATTTTTCGACACGGAGCGGTACGCCGCCATACGGGACGAGCTGGATCTCGCAGATATGCAGGTGATGGCCTATATGCCGACCTGGAGAGGGCTGCTGTTCAAGAAGGAGAACAAGAAGCAGATCGAGCAGATCAGCAATTATCTCTATGAGCTGGACGCGGGACTGGACGAGCACCAGGTGCTTTTTGTAAAGCTCCATCCCTATGTAAAAGAAGGGATGGATTACAGCGGTTTCGAGCATATCCGCCCGTTTCCGGAGCAGTACGAAACCTATGATTTCCTGAATGCGACGGATCTTCTGATCACGGATTACTCAAGCATTATGTTCGATTATGCCGTGTCCGGAAAGAAAATCGTGCTGTTCACCTACGACCGCCGGACATATCTGAGCGACCGAGGCATGTATGTCGGGCTGGATGAGCTTGGTCTGCCGCAGGCGGACACGGTGGAGGCGCTGCTCGAGAAGCTCAGCGACGATGCTCCGGCGCAGTATGCGCAGTTCCGCAGACGGTTCTGCCCTTACGACAGCGCGGACACGGCACTGCAGGTTTGCGAATGCTTTTTTCTGGGAGAGGAGCCGGGCTTTTCCGTGGAGCCCGTGCGTCATAACGGGAAAAAGAATGTGCTTGTTATGATTAACGGGCTGGCCAATGAGAAGGCGACAAACCGGAGAATGAAGCGGTATAACGCTTACGATTCGGAGCATTATAATTTTTATTACTGCATGAAGGGACAGAACGTGAAGGAGGCGAGCCGCAAGCTTTCGCTGCTCGACCGGAAACAGTTTTACATGCCTCTGCAGTTTGACGTCAATTATACGGTACGCGGCAGGATCGCGTGCATTTTCGCATTCTGGCTCAACTGGTACGGCAGAGCGACGGATCGCAGGATCAACGAGCTTGCCGAAATTGAAAAGCGGAAATATTTCGGCGCGCAGCATTTTGATTTTGTGGTAAACGCCTCGAACCGGGATCGGCTGATGCACCATATTATCGGGCGCTTTGACGTGCCGAAGATCTACAATTTTACCGGGTACAAGGATGTTGTGTACCATAATCAGCGCAGTTACCGCAAGAATGTGCGGTATGTGGCAAAGCATCTGGAACTGTACGATTATGTTGTGTGCAGCCCGGAGATTTCCGGGCTCGACTGCGAGGCGTTCCGAAAAGAGCGCGTGGACGTCCTGATTGAGCCGGACGGGCGGTTTGAGATGAACCGCGAGCTGGCCCGGATACAGGAGGAACGCTAGGAGTCGTGAAGGGAATATAAGGCACGCAAAAGAGATTCCTTTGATTCATTTAAAGAAAGCAGTATCGCAGGCGGGCCTGCGGTACGCACGGGGTATGGCAATGAGAGCAGGAGTAATCACATTTCACAGCGCCCACAATTACGGGGCGACGCTTCAGACCTGGGCGCTGCAGAAAACCCTGGCGAAGCTCGGGGCGGAGCCGTGTGTCGTCAACTATCATCCGAAGGTGATCGACGGTCTGTACGAGGTGCCGAAGCTGAACACCGGTGCAAAGCGGTGGCAGTATCTGACGCGGCGGAGCGTGAGGAAGCGGAGAAGGCAGCTGAAGATCCGGTATGCCAGATACAGCGCGTTCCTGCAGGATAATATTAAGCTGAAGGGAGATTACCGCACCTTCAGGGAGCTTGAGGAAAATCCGCCGGGGCTGGATTGCTACATCGCCGGCAGTGATCAGATCTGGAATCCGGATCACACCGACGGCTATGATCCGGCGTATTTTCTGGGATTTGCCGAGAAGTCTTCGCGGAAGATCGCCTACGCCGTGAGCATCGGAAGAGAGCGGTTTCCGGCGCAGTACCGCGAGGTCTTCGGCGAGGCAATCCGCAGCTTTGACGCGGTTTCGGTGCGGGAGCCCTCTGCCGCCGCCGCTGTTTCCGAAGCGTTCGGGGCAGAAGTGCCGGTCGTGCTGGACCCGACGCTGCTGCTGACGCGGGAGGAGTATGAAGAGCTTTTTGTTCCGACAAAGCGGCGGGAAAAGTATATTCTCGTGTATATGATGGAAAATAACCGCAGGCTGGTGCAGCTTGCAAACCGCATTTCGGTTGTGACGGGCCTGCCGGTTATCCAGAGAAAACCTGGAAAGATTTTCCACAATGAGCTGGAGCCGTTTTTTACGGAGCATCCGGGGGAATTTCTCGGGGAGCTTGCGGGAGCGGAATACATCCTCACGAATTCCTTCCACGGGACGGTATTTTCACTGATTTACGACAAACCGTTTCTTTCGCTGCTGCATTCGCAGACCGGCAGCAGAATTTCCGACCTGCTGGATCAGCTCGGGCTGGCCGGGCATCTTCTGCACGACACGAAGGAATTCCGTGATATGGGACAGTTTTTCCTGAAGGATGCGGGAAGGGTGAAGCGGCGGATTGAGGAGCTGCGCGCCGATTCGCTCCGCTTTCTGGAGAACGCGCTGGGGCGCAGCCTTTGATTTGGGAGGAAATTTTTATGGACAAAAAGGATAAAATAACTGCGGTTGTCCCCTGTTTTAACGAGGAGGAAGTAATCGGGCTGTTTTACGAGGAGATCTGCCGCGTGGCCGAGCGCATGAAGGAGCAGGCGGAGTTTGAAATTCTCTTTGTCAATGACGGCTCATCGGACGGGACGCTTGCGAAAATGAAAGAACTGCGGGAGAAGGATCGGCGGGTATGCTATCTCTCCTTTTCCAGAAATTTCGGAAAGGAGGCGGCGATGTACGCGGGGCTCGAGCATGCGACCGGGGATTATGTCGCGGTGATCGACGCGGATCTGCAGCATCCGCCGGAGCTGCTGATCGAGATGTACCGCAGCATCCGGGAGGAGGGCTACGACAGCGCCGCAGCGCAGCGCGTTTCGCGGACGGGCGAACCGAAGCTGCGCGCGTTCGTATCCCGGAAATTTTATCGCGTTCTGGCGAAGCTGAGCAAGATCGAGGTGGTGGACGGGGAGGTTGACTACCGCCTGATGAGCCGGCAGATGGTAAATGCCGTGCTGCAGATGAGTGAACGCAACCGCTTCACAAAGGGAATTTTCAGCTGGGTCGGCTTCCGCACAAAATGGATTCCCTACGAAAATGTGGAGCGCGCGGCCGGGACGACGAAATGGTCGTTCGGCAAGCTTCTGAAATATTCGCTCGAGGGAATTATCGGTTACTCGACGGCGCCGCTCGCTTTTGTTTCGCTGATCGGGGTGCTGTTCTGCATTGCCGCGTTTATTGCGATCCTGTTTATTATTATCAAGACGCTGGTGTGGGGCGATCCCGTCGGGGGATGGCCGTCCCTTGCCTGTATGATTCTCGGCGTCAGCGGCGTCCAGCTCTTCTGCATGGGCATTCTCGGGCAGTATCTGGGAAAAACTTATCTCGAGGTAAAAAACCGGCCGATTTATCTGGCTTCTATAGTTGAGACAAATGAAAACGGACAGACGGAAGCAGACGGGGCGGAGTCCGGAAAATAAGAAGGTTCGTCCGCAGACCGGCAGAGAAGCAGCATGCTGAGCGTGCGCCGGCAGGAGCAGGCAGGGCCTGGGAAGAATTCCGGGCAGTCCGGAAAAACGGTCTGAGCGTGTGCCCGCAGAAGCGGGCGGAAGGGTACAAAAATGAAACGGGTAATCACTTACGGTACGTTTGACCTGCTGCATGTAGGTCATATCAATATACTGCGCCGCGCTCGCGCGCTCGGCGATTATCTGATCGTCGTGCTGTCAACGGACGAGTTCAACGCGGTGAAAAACAAAACAGCGTATTACAGCTATGAGGACAGGAAGACGATCCTGGAGTCGATCCGCTATGTGGACGAAGTGCTGCCGGAATACAACTGGGAGCAGAAAATTGATGATGTTGTAAAAAACAAGGTGGATGTATTTGTTATGGGAGACGACTGGAAGGGGCGCTTTGATTTTCTGAAGGACTACTGCGAGGTGGTATATCTTCCGAGGACGGAGGGCATCTCCACAACAAAGATCAAGTCGGATCTGCAGGAGAAGACGTAAGGCTTTTCGCGGCGCCGTTCCGGGACGGGGCGGCCCTGACACCTCGCCGGCCGGTGACCGGTGGAAAACGGTTCGGCAAAGCAGCGTTTTCGGAAAGAAACGCAAAGAGGAGAATGGATGGAACAGAGCGAAAATTCCGGGGGAAATCCGTCCCTGGAAAAGGAAAAGCCGGCCGGGAGTGCAGGGCAGAGCGCGCGCAAAAGGGCGGCACGCCTGCTGAAGCGGGCCATACTTGCGGGCTACCGGCTGCTTGCCCGCAGTCTGCCGGTAAATCGGCGCATCATAGTATTTCAGAGCAGCCTCGGCAGGGATGCCGGCGGAAACCCGCGTGCGGTCTGCAATGAGCTGGTGCGCCGGGGGCTGTCCCGCCGTTTCCGGTGCTACTATATCCTGAACGAGCCGGAAAAATACCGCGGCGGACTGCCGGACGGCGTCCGTCCGCTGAAGAACGCGAGGCTGAAATACTATTTTATTATGGCCAGGGCAGGAGTCTGGGTGTCGGATACGCGGTTTCAGAATTATATGATCAAGCGCAGAAAAACGCTTTATATTCAAACCTGGCACGGCACGCCGCTGAAAAAACTGGGCCTTGACCTCACCTCTCTGCACATGGCCGGCGGCGAAAACCTTAAGGAATATCAGAGGGAGTTCCGGAAGAATGCAGCAAGCTGGGACTGCCTGGTTTCGCAGAACCCGTTTTCCACGGAGATTTTCCGGCGGGCTTTCGGTTTTCGCGGGAGAATTCTGGAAATCGGCTATCCGCGAAACGACATTCTTGTTGCGGCGCGCCGCGTAGAAAGCCCGGAAGGGAAAGGTGCAGCGCAGCGCTGCGGCGCAGAGGCGGAACAAAGAAATCGGGGCTGGCAGGATTCAGAGCGCGGCGGAGAAATCGGCGGAATCCGGGAAAAGGCGCGTCTGGCCTGCGGCCTGCCGCCGGAGAAAAAGGTGATGCTCTACGCGCCGACCTGGCGGGACGACGCCTTTTACAGCGCGGCCGACTATCGCTTTGAAACCGCAATGGATTTTGAAAAAATGCGGGAGGCATTCGGCGGGGAGTATGTCCTGCTTGTCAAATATCACTATATGGTGCGGGAGCACGAACGCTGGAACCGCTGGCCGGATTTTGTTTTTGAGGCTGCGGACGGCACGGATATCTCGGAGCTGTATCTGCTTGCGGATCTGCTGATTACCGATTACTCGTCAGCGATGTTTGATTACAGCCTGCTGGGCCGGCCGATGTACTTTTTCGCCTACGATCTGGAGGCGTACCGCGATAACCTGCGCGGTTTTTATTTTGATCTGGAGCAGGAGGCGCCGGGGCCGGTTGCGGCGACGACGGAGGAGCTGATTGAAGCGATCCGCAGCGCACACGGGGAGATCGCAGAGCAGTACCGGGAACGCTGCCGCCGCTTCTGCGGGAAATACAATCCGTTTGACGACGGCAGGGCATCCGGGAAGCTTGCGGAAATCATTCTGAATCATGCGGAGGGCGGAGCTTTTCGCTGATGCAGTTCCGCAGGCATACCGGCGGTATATACGGATATTCAGAAAAGAAACATAAACATTTACCAGCATGCGGTCGCGCGGTATCCGCAGCTTTGTGACAGGCGGAAAACCGCGCAGAAAAGAGGAGAAAATGAACGAAAAAATGCCGATGATAACAAAAGCTCAGGCGGAGGAAATTGCAGGGACCTATCCGACTCCGTTTCATATCTACGACGAAAGGGCAATCCGGGAAAATGCGAGAAGACTGAAAAAGGCATTTTCCTGGAATAAGGGCTACAAAGAATATTTCGCGGTCAAGGCGACCCCGAATCCTTTTATTCTTCAGATTCTGAAGGAGGAGGGCTGCGGCACCGACTGTTCCTCGCTGACCGAACTGATGATGTCCGAGGCGGTGGGGCTTCGCGGCGCAGACATCATGTTTTCCTCAAACGATACGCCGGCCGGCGAGTTTACGAAGGCACGGGAGCTGGGAGCTTACATTAATCTGGATGACTTTACGCATATTGATTTTCTCGAGCAGGAATGCGGCGTGCCGGAAACCGTATGCTGCCGCTATAACCCGGGCGGCGTTTATGAGGTCAGCAACGGGATTATGGACAACCCGGGGGATGCGAAATACGGCTTTACCAAGGAGCAGCTGATCGAGGGCTGCCAAAAGCTGATGAAGCTCGGCGTAAAAAATTTCGGCCTTCATTCCTTCCTGGTGAGCAATACTGTGACGAACGATTATTATCCGGCGCTGGCGCGCACGCTGTTTTCGCTGGCCGTCGAGCTGAAGGAGAAGACGGGAGCAAACATCGCTTTTATCAATCTCTCCGGCGGCGTCGGCGTTCCGTACCGCCCGGGACAGCCGGCAAACGATATCGAGGTGATCGGCGAGGGCGTGCGCCGGGCATTCGAGGAGATTATGGTTCCGGCGGGCCTGGGGGATGCGGCCATTTTCACGGAGCTCGGGCGCTTCATGCTCGCGCCGTACGGGCAGCTGGTCACGAGAGCGATCCATGAAAAGCACATCTATAAAGAGTACATCGGAGTGGACGCCTGCGCGGTCAATCTGATGAGGCCGGCAATGTACGGCGCCTATCATCACATCACGGTGCTCGGCAAGGAGAACAGGCCGTGCGATCACAAATATGACATCGTCGGCTCCCTCTGCGAGAACAACGACAAATTTGCGATTGACCGCATGCTGCCGGAGATTGAGATGGGGGATCTTCTGGTGATCCACGATACGGGCGCACACGGCTTTGCAATGGGCTACAATTACAACGGAAAGCTGCGATCTGCGGAGCTGCTGCTGTGCGAAGACGGCTCGGTGCGGCTGATCCGCCGCGCCGAAACCCCGCAGGACTATTTTGCTACCTTCGATTTTTCAGGGCTGTTCCGGGGCTGATTGCAAAAAAAACTTACATGCCTCTAAAGTAATTTGAAAATCATCCGATAAATAATTCAGAACGGGCATCCGGAAGTCTGAAGCAGGAGCCGATGCCGTAAAAAAGTCAGGTGGTGAAGATATGCGTATTGATGCGTTCAACCGTGTGAGCCAGCTTTATCAGGCGAACAGTACAAAGAAGACCTCGAGCTCGGGAAAATCGGGCAGACCGGACAGCGTCGAGATTTCCAGACTGGGACGCGACGCGCAGGTGGCAAGAGCCGCCGTGGCGAAGGCGCCGGATATCAGGGAGGATGTCGTGGCGGATATCAGGCAGAGGATGTCGGACGGAACCTATCAGATTGATATGGACGCGCTGGCAGACAAGCTGCTGGACGGCTGTCTCTTGTAGGCGGAGGTATGACCTTTGGCGAGCTTGATTGAAGAATTAATTTCGGTACTGAGGCAGGAGGAGGAGGTTTACAAAAAGCTTCTTCCGGTGGCGGAAAAGAAAACACAGACAATCATTCAGAATGACCTCACCGCACTTCAGCAGATCACGGAGCAGGAACAGCTTGCGATCGAGGCGGTTACCGCGCTGGAGCATAAAAGGGATGAGGTCATTGTAAATATGGGAATCGTCCTGAACCGGAATCCCAAGACGCTGACGCTGCACAAGCTGATCAGCCTTCTGGAACGCCAGCCTGCCGAGCAGCGCCAGCTGGCGGAACTGCACGATTCTCTCACTGCAATTCTGAAAAAATTATCGGATGCGAATTTGCGCAATCAGTCTTTAATTGAACAATCCCTGGAAATGATAGAATTCAATATGAATTTGATTCAGAGCACAAGGATGTCACCCGGGAGCGGAAGTTATACTAAAAATGCGTACACGAATGAGTCGGTCGCAGGGCAGACAGGGATGTTTGACGCCCGTCAGTGACCGGATGGTGCGCAGAGCATAGAACATGAGGTGATATTATGAGCTTGATGAGTGATTTATCAATCGGAAAATCAGGCCTGAGCATGAGTCAATATTCCATCAATACGACAGCGCACAATCTGGCGAATGTGGATACTCCCGGCTATGTCAGGCAGCAGGTGATACTCGGCACGACCCAGTATCTGACCGTTGGACAGAACGCTATCTCGAAAATGCAGACGGGACTCGGCGTCAACACGGAGGAGGTAAAGCAGGCGCGCAGCCTCTTCCTGGATCGGGCCTACCGCAGGGAAATCGGGAGGGAAAGCTTTTATCAATCGCAGTACGAGGCGCTTGACGAGA
>ERZ777305.2449-NODE-2449-length-15826-cov-3.048887_pt1 | contig 15826 bp, 10 predicted proteins | sample MGYA00374965_ERZ777305 | MGnify/ENA primary metagenome ERZ777305 (study PRJEB29328, sample SAMD00013331) | mouse gut metagenome | study: EMG produced TPA metagenomics assembly of the Metagenome analysis of fecal microbiota from mouse which was promoted... | reverse complement strand
ATACCACCGTACCCATCAGCATACTTCCGAGCGCCCAGGCGGCCATGATTCCGATTTCCGCCGCATCAGGCACGGTATGGTACAGAACCAGCCGGCGAAAGGAATCCACATAATAATACAGGGGATTCATTTTAACAATATTAAACATGGCTCCTGAAAGGATTTCCATCGGATAGATAATGGGCGTCAGGTACATCCATACCATCGTAAATACAGTATACAAATGGATAACATCCCGGAAAAATACCGCTGCAGTAGCCAGAATCATCCCCAGCCCGACGGAAAAAACCAGAGCCAGCAGCAGCGGAACCGGAATCAGCAGCAGCCTCCAGGTAAAGCCCACCCGCAGCACCAGCATCACCACCAGAAGCGCCGCCAGCGAAAACAGCATATTTACAAATGAAAACACGCATTTCTGCATCGGAAAAATATATTTCGGAATATACACCTTCCGGATAAGCGCGCCCGAATTCAAAATGGAGGTCATGGCCCCGCTGGTCGCCTCTGTAACAAAATTGAACACGCACCAGCCGGTCAGATAGTAAACCGCAAAGTTATCAACGTTCATTCGGAACAGATTCTGAAACACTGCCGTAATGACGCACATCATCAGGAGCGGATTTAGAATGCTCCAGAAAAAACCGATGATTGAACGGCGGTATTTCAGCTTGATGTCGCGCGCCACCATATCTTCCAGCAGATAATGGTATTTCCGAAACGCTCCCAGATAAATTCGCAGATTTCTCCGCTCGGCTGCAAACACAACAATGCTCAATCCCGCCAGCCCGCCGAGCAGAAGGGATACAAGAACCATGCTGAAATTTCCTGCCGCAGTTCTCACCGGGTTTAAAACAACTGCTGACAGCCGGTAACTGCTCCCGACTGCTCCGTTAAAATCGATCCTCAGCGCAGCAGCATTCCGCTCCAGAGAAACAAACGCTCCGCTCCGGCCGCTTCCGCCCTGCCCTGCCGCATTTCCCGTTTCTGTTGAGTTCCCCGTTTTCATCTCCGGAAATACATAGATGCTTTTCTCTTCCGAAAACGGTTCACCGGCTGCATCGGTATAAAAGATCTGAAGCTCCTCCGACGTATCAAAAGACTCCAGAAAAATTTCCTTTACATAAGTATTTACCGGGAAAAGAATAATCTGCGGATCCTCCCCAGCCGTTACACCGTCCCCGGTACGGCTCAGATTTACCGTTTCCAGCTCTGCGAGCGGGTATCGTAGCTCCGCCGCTTTTTCCCTTGCCTGTTGTATTCCGGCAACACCCTGTCCAAACAGAATGGCCAGAAGCATACACGCGCATATTACAGCCAATTTGCCTTTCTTACCCATTTTCATGCCCCCGCATGCTTTCTTGTCACAACCATCCCATCAGCAGAAGCAGTCTCATAATCCAATCATCGCTCCTCCGCTGCCGATACAGCTTTCTCTCCAGGATCAGCTTCCGCCTGCCCGCCGCAAAATCACACAGCAGCCGGGCCTTTTCCCCGTCCCGTTCTGCCAGTTTTTCACCGTACAGCCGTTTGAATTCCTCTGCCTGGCGCTTTAGCTTCCCCCGGTTCCTCTTAAAATCCCGCGCTCTTCTTTTGTAATTTTCCAATATTCCAGGCGCTATCCCGACGGTATTAGCCCCGTGCTGCCGGTACAGAATGTGAGGCTCTCCGTCGTAGATCACCCTGCCGAAAGCACCCGCAAGCAGGTAGATCCAAAAATCGTGCATTATGATTTCCTGCGTTCTTATCTGAGGAGGGAAGTTCCCGGCGGCAGTACTCTGCGGCTCCTCCCCTCCTGCCGCCGCCCGGCAGAGCAACTCCCGCAGCGCGCTGTTTATCACGCAGGTACAGCCCGTACACATATTTTCCACCAGCGCGTTGCCAAATGCCGTTCTGACACGAGGGTAACGGATGGCTGGCCGGAACCGGCGCAGCTGCGCATCTGTGGGCTGGATAGCTGAACAGTAAGCCAGAGGAATATCCGGCCCGCCTCCGTTCTCCAGCAGGCTTACCGCCCGCGACAGCTTGTCCGGCAGCCAGACATCGTCCTGATCAGCAAATGCTGTATACGGCACCGTTTGATCCGCAGCTTCAATCAGTGTAAAAAAGCTTTTTATTACGCCGAGATTTTTCCCGTAGAGGACAGCAATATTTTTATGTGCCTGCCGATACTCCTCCAGAATTTCCCGAGTCCCGTCGGTGGAACCGTCGTCGCGCACCAGCAGACTGACGACTACTTCCTTTTGCGATAAAATGCTGTCCAGCTGTTCCTGAATATATCTCTTTCCGTTGTAGCTGGAAAGAATCACCTGTACCGCCGCTCTCATATCCGCCACTATCTTTGACGGCCGCAGGCATGCCGCAGCCCTGCATTCCGCTTCATGTTGATTTCCTTCCTCCGGTGCCGCTTCGCCTGTAGATTTTTCTCATGCGGCGACCTGTCTGTATTTTATCAAAGCACTCCAGACGTCGGACGGGGTTCGGCTTCTGCTCCGCTGCATAATTCAGCACCGGTATTTTCTCTGCCCTGCCGGCACGCCCAATACTCTCCTCCCGCCCTAGTACCTTTTTCAGAAGACGCTTGAGCTCCTCCAGTCCAGTGAAGCCTTCCGCATCCCCGCAGCAGGACAGCACCTCCCGGCTTCCTCTGATATCGCTGGCGATAATAGGAAGCCCTGCCGCGGCCGCCTCAATCAGCGCCATCGGCATTCCTTCCTGCAGGGAAGGAAATACAAACACGTCCGCCGCGTACAGCATGGCGCGGATATTCTTACGGTATCCCAGAAGTTCTATCCTTCCGGACATCCCTGCACAGTCTATCTGCCGCTGCAGTCTCTCTCTCTGCGCACCTTTTCCGCAGATAAAATAGCGAAACCGCCCGCCTTCTGATTTACTTGCAGCTTCCGAACTGATCTGACCTTCCCATCCTTCCCTGCGTCTGACTTTTCCTACAGCCTCTCTGTCTTCTGCCAGTCTTTCGTTTTCTATCTCCACAAATGCTTTGATTGCAAGACTATGATTTTTTCTCGGGATCAGCTCTCCCACACTCAGGAACACAATCTCATCTTCAGCGGCATGCAGCTCCTTCCGCATGGCTTCCCGCATTTTTATTCTTCTGCCCTCCGGCAATTCGTCCCCACGGAAGAAGGTAATATCTGCCCCGGCTCCGATCAGCCGTTCCACTTTAGTTTTTTTCCCGCAGCAGAATCTCCGAGCCCTCTTATAATCCTCGCCGTTAATCGTTATCAGCACATCCGTATACCGCGCCAGCCACCGCTCTGCCGGGTAGTACAGCAGCCAGTTGATCAGAGGAGCGCCTCTGTAAAAATGGAAGCCGTGGGCGGTATAAATCACCCTGCTCTGCGATATCTGCCTTTTTGAAGTACTTCCCTCTGTATTTCGTTTATTTTCATCTTTTACACAGAATGTTGTTTTTCCGCATCGCCTTTTCCCGGCCGATTTTCCTGACTGCTTTTCCTTCTGCGCCGCGCATTTTTGATATCCTCTGTTCACTGCGGCAGCTGCCAGTCTTCCGATTGCGCCCCCCATCGGCGTATGGCAATGGATCAGCTCAAAATGTTCCCTCTCCAGCAGAGCCTTCAGCTGCCGGTACGCGCGCAGGGCAGGATGGAACCGGAACGGCGAGCGCTCCAGGTCAATCTGGTGACAGCGGATTCCGGTTCCGGCCAGCCTGGAATTATCGTTTCCATAGCCAGGATTCCGAAAATTGCTGGCATAGTGGACCTCATAGCCAAGCTCCTGCAGAATACGCACATTATTCATTTCAAACTGCGGTACAAAGCCGCTGACGGTCGTGACGATCAGCGCCTTCTTTTTTCCGCTGTCCGATTTTCCTGCGCCGTTCAATCCACATCATCTCCATGCTTTTTCTGTTTCCGGGACGGCTGCATGTTTTGTTATGGCCGTTTTCCGACTTTCTGACCACCTGCATGCTTTGTTTTGACCGTTTTCCCGCTGCGGCTTGAGATTGAAAAAATCTGCCTTCTGTCCTTGTTTAAAATTTTTGTCCAAAAGTCAACTATCTGTTGACTTTTTTCGCGCAAATGTCCTCTCTTCAGCATAAAAATGAGCATAAAAACGACTCATAAATTGCCTTCTTCGACAAAAAATACGCTAAAAGACCGGGTTTCACCGCGGTTTCATTATAGCGCCAATTTTTCGAAAAGTCAACTATATAAATATTTTGTCAACCTTACGAGCACTCTATCCATAGTATCATGTGAGAAGGAGGTTTTCTTATGGTTGACTTTGGGAATACTTTAAGGACGTTGCGCAGAAAAGAAGATATGACGCAGGCGGAGCTCGCTCAAAAGCTTGATGTGACAAAATCAGTAATCAGCGCTTATGAGAACGGGCTCCGCCTGCCTTCCTATGATATTTTAATACACATTTCAAGAATTTTCCGCGTTAGCACAGATTATCTGCTCGGTCTGGAACGGCGGCAGGAAATTGACCTGTCCGGCCTGACGGACGAGGAAATATCCGCGCTTCTGCAGCTGATCAAGGCAATGAAACGAAAATAGTTCCATGCGGCAGACGGCAGCGCCGTCCTGCTGCTTCGCGCACGCCCGCTTCAAACGATGGTCTCTCACAATCTTTCCTCCCGTATTTTCCGGGTGACTACCGCAGCGTCACCCGGAACACCACCGGCTTCTCCGACGCCACTTTCTCCGTCTTCACCGCCAGCCCTTCCGCTGTCCTCTCCCACTCCGGCTCTTCATCAAAACCAAGCACGCTCACTTTATCAATAATCCCGTGGAACTTCGGCAGATGTGAGGCGTCCTGCTCGCCCAGTGCGCGGATCAGCACCTTTCCGTCCGCCGGATAGTTCAGGCAGGTCGCATAAAGATTCTCCCCCTTCACCGTAAAACGGAAATCCTCCTTTGTGAATACTTTATCCTTCCCGTCAGTAAACTGTCCTTCCTCCACGGCCGTCGGCCCCTCCGACGCAATACGCCAGGTGCGCGTACCGTAAATCGCCTCGCCGTTTACGGCAAGCCATTCCCCCATTTCTTCCAAAACCGCTGTATCTTCCGCCGAGATCGTACCGTCCGCCTTCGGCCCGACATTCAGCAGCAGACAGCCGTTCTTGCTGACAATGTCCACGAGATCGCAGAGGAGATCCTTTGCCTTTTTGAAATCATTATTTTTCGTATAGCACCACGAATTTTTCGCAATCGCCGTATCGGTCTGCCATGCAAACGGCTTTACCTCCGCGAACTGTCCGCGCTCGATATCCACAACTGCCGTACCGAACATAAACGCATCGTGTTTGTAGGCAATCATTACCTCCTCGCCCCACTCGAGCGCCCGATTGTAATAATAAGCGGCGATTTTCTTTAAATACGGCTTGGCCCCGGCATGCTGTATCCACCAGTCAAAATACAATTCCTTTACGCGGTAGCGGTCAATCAGCTCGCAGGTGCGGATCATCCAGTCTTCCAGGAATTCCTTCGACGGTGCAGGCTCGCTGAACAGGTCATGGTGCCCGCGCTCCGGCATCGCCGGCCAGTAAAAATCTCCCGGTTCCTCGGCATCCGTGATATCGCTCTCAAACTCCTTCCCGTGCCCCATAAAAAACCAGTGCTCGATGCGGTGCGTGGACGCGCCGTTGACCAGCCCCTCTTTTTTTGCCTGTTCGCCAAGCTCGCCAAGCACGTTGCGGCGCGGCCCCATCTTTGCCGCGTTCCATTCGGACAGCGCGCTGTCATACATCTGAAAACCGTCATGATGCTCCGCCACCGGCACGATATATTTTGCCCCTGCGCGCTTAAAAAGCGAAATCCATTCCGCGGCATCAAATTTTTCGGCCGTAAACATTGGGATAAAATCCTTATAGCCGAACTTCCTGTGCTCCCCGTAGGTTTTTACGTGATGCTCGAATTCCGGACTCCCCTGTATGTACATATTGCGCGAATACCACTCATTTCCAAACGCCGGGACACTGTAGACTCCCCAGTGGATAAAAATCCCGAATTTCGCGTCCTGAAACCACTGCGGCGTTTTATGCCGCGCCAGGGAATCCCAGCTATCCTTATATTCGCCCTCCGCGATGCACGCCTCGATTTTCTCCAATTCTTTTTGCTTGTCATAAATAAACACGGCAGATCTCCTCCATTCTAAAATTATTCTGTTTTTCAGCGAAGCTGCTTTTCATAAAAGTTTTTTTCAGTTCCTCAGCAAAACCACTTTCCATAAAAATTTCCAGCTTTCCAGTAAAGAAGCTGCCGCTTCAGGATTTTTCAATCGTAAAGCAGCAGCTCTTTACAAGAAATGCCTACTCTTTATATCTTTTTTATAAAATATCCAATCCTTTTACATCGTTTTCGCACTTTCATCGCAGACCTTTGCCTGTACATCCGACGGCGCCGGCTCATACCGCGCAAACTCATACGAATATGTACCGATGCCGACCGTCATCGACCTTAAATCTGTCGAATATCCGCACAGCGCGGACATTGGAACTTCGGCCATAATCTCCTGCTGACGGTTGTGGAGCGGATTCATGCCGAGCACCCTGCCGCGGCGCTTGTTCAGATCTCCCATAATATCGCCAGTAAAACGCTCCGGCGCAACCACCTTGATCGTTGCGATCGGCTCGAGAAGAATCGGGGTAGCATCCATAACACCCTGCTTGAACGCCTGGATCGTCGCCGTTTTAAACGCCATTTCCGAGGAATCCACATCATGGTAGGAGCCGCCGGTGAGCGTCGCCTTGATGCCGACCACCGGATAGCCCGCCAGAGGTCCCGCCTCCACGCTGTCTGCAATGCCCTTTTCCACGGCCGGGAAAAAGTTTCTCGGAACGGCGCCGCCGAATACGTTCTCCGCAAATTCATACGGCTTTTCCATATCACCGGACGGCTCGAAATCAATGATAACATGACCGTACTGTCCGTGTCCGCCGGACTGCTTTTTATATTTGTACTCCGCGGTCGATTTTTTGCGGATGGTTTCACGGTATGCCACGCGCGGCTTCGCCAGCTCGATCTCTACCTTGAAGCGCTGCGCCAGCTTGCTTGCCGCCACTTCCAGATGCTGTTCGCCGATGCCGTACAGCAGGGACTGGCGGTTCTCCTTATCGTTTACGATGCGCAGCGTCAGATCCTCCTCCATCAGCCGGGAAAGCGCCTGAGAAACCTTGTCCTCATCCCCCTTGTTCTTCGCGCGGTAGCTCTTGTACTCGTACGGCACGGATACCTTCGGGCGGTCGAACTGCACCGGATTGGCCTTCGTGGCAAGGCTGTCGCCCGTTGTTGTGCTGGAGAGCCTTCCGATGGCGCCGATATCGCCCGCATAGAGCTCCTTCACTTCAATCTGCTCCTTGCCGCGCAGGACATAGAGCCTGGAAAGCTTTTCCTCCGTCCCGGTATCGACATTGTATATGGTATCATCGGCCTTCAGCACGCCGGAGCATACCTTGATCAGCGAAAATTTACCGATAAACGGATCGGCGATCGTCTTGAATACCTTTGCCGTCATCGGCTTGTTCGCATCGTAATCTGCCGCAAAGGTCTCGCCGGTTTTTGCATTGATGCCGGTGATAACGCATTTGTTCGGCGACGGGAAATATTTCTCCACTGCCTGCAGCAGCATGTTGGTGCCCTGCGTGTTCAGCCCGGAGCCCATCAGCACCGGAACGACGCTGCAGTCGATTACGCTGGAGCGCAGAGCGGTCGAAATCTCCTGCGCGGTGAATTCCTCACCCTCAAAATATTTTTCCATCAGCTCCTCGCTCGTCTCGGCCACGGCGTCCATCAGGGCCTCGCGGTATTTGGAAACATATTCCATCGAATAATCCGGGATTGCACATTCCTCATACTCGGATAATTTAGTGAATTTCCGGCCTGCCATCTTTACGACATTGACAAACCCGACAAATTTTTCGTTTTCGCGGATCGGCGAGTGGAACGGCGCAATGCGTTTGCCGTAGAGCTCCGTCAGACGCTCGATCACGCGCCGGAAGCTGGCATTGTCATCATCCATATCCGTCACAAAGAAAATGCGTGGTATATTATATTTTTCGCACAGATCCCACGCTTTGCGCGTGCCAACCTCCACGCCCTTTTTACCGGAGACAACAATTACGGCGGCGTCGCACGCACTCACTGCCTCTTCCACCTCACCGACAAAATCGAAATAGCCCGGCGTATCGAGGAAATTGATTTTGGTATCCTCCCACAGGATCGGCACAACCGATGTGTTGACGGAGAACAGACGCTTCGTCTCTTCCTTGTCGTAGTCGCTGATGGTATTGCCCTCCTCGACCTTTCCCTGTCTGGTTGTAATGCCTGTCGTATATGCCATCGCCTCGACGAGCGTTGTCTTTCCCGCACCGCCGTGCCCCAGCACTGCTACATTCCGAATTTTTTCATACTTGTAAACTTCCATAATACACATCTCCGTTTCCGCGCGGTCTATCTTTTGCTTTCCGCAGCCTGCGCCGCAGTCTCCTTTTGCAGAAGCATCCGCTGCCGCCGAAGCGGAAGCCGCGCCGCCCGTATCCGGGTACAGCGGAATTTGCGCAAACTACTTATTTCTATTTTACTAAATTATCATTTTAATTACAACCGAAATCTTCAATTTTCTGATTTTATTTTCGCTTTACACCGTTGCGCTTTAAAGTACTGTAGTATTGACAAAGCGAAGCAATTACGCTACAATGACGAAGGATCGGAAGGCCTGTTTTATATAAGCTTCCGAACTGGCACAAAGCTTCGGAACAGACACAAAATCTCGAACAGACCGCTGCGGAAATCAAACAGAAAAGCGGCTGCAATTCCGGGCAGTTCAAATTTAAATAACACAGAAAGAAGGAACGGTAATTTATGATTATTGTTATGAAGCCGCAGGCTACCAGGGAAAATATTGAACATGTTCTGGGCGTGATCCGCGAAAACGGACTGGAAGCACATCTTTCGGACGGACAGCAGGTCACAATTATCGGTGTGATCGGGGATAAAACCCGGCTGATGAATCAGAATCTGGAAATTGCAGGCGGCGTGGATCGCATCGTTTCCGTCACCGAAAGCTACAAGCTTGCAAATAAAAAGTTCCATCCGGAGAAAACCGTCGTACCGGTCGGCAGGACAAGCATCGGCGGGGATGAATTCGCTATTATGTCCGGCCCGTGCGCCGTGGAAAGTGAAGAACAGGTGCTCGAGACCGCGCGGGCAATTAAAAAAGCCGGCGCGCAGATCCTCCGCGGCGGCGCATACAAGCCGCGGATCTCCCCTTACTCCTTCCAGGGGCTTGAGGAGGACGGGCTGCGCCTGATGAAGGAGGCGAGGGAGGAAACCGGACTGGCCGTTGTCTGCGAGGTGACGAGTCTTGCCGCCGTCGAGGCCGCCGTCAAATACGTCGATATGCTGCAGATCGGTGCGCGCAATATGCAGAATTTCTATCTGCTCCGGGAGGCGGGCAAAACAGGGCTGCCGATCCTGCTCAAGCGCGGCCTTTCCGCAACCATTGACGAATGGCTGAATGCGGCAGAATACATTATGGCGGAGGGCAACCCGAATGTTGTCCTGTGTGAGCGCGGCATCCGCACCTTTGAGACTGCCACGCGCAACACCCTGGATATCAGCGCCGTCCCGGTGATCCGCGAAAAAAGCCATCTGCCGGTGATCGTTGATCCGAGCCACGCAACCGGCGTGCGAAGCTATATTGCCCCGCTCGCGAAATGTGCGGTGGCGGCCGGTGCGGACGGCCTGATGATTGAGACGCACCCTTGCCCGGAAAAAGCGCTTTCGGACGGCCCGCAGTCGCTCACCTTCCCTCTCTTTGACGAGCTCTGCCGGGATCTCAGACCGTACATTCAGCTTGCCGGAAAGCATTTTTAAACGGGCGGAAAGGAAATCTTTGATGAAAGAAATCAGAACCATCGGCTTTATCGGCTTTGGGCTGATCGGCGGCTCGATCGCCAGAATCCTGCGGTCGGCTTCGCCCTCTCTCACCCTGTTTGCCTACGACCATCACTGGGACACCGTATCTCCGGGCCTTTCCGCCGCGCTGCGGGACGGCGTCCTTGACCGCGTGGAAAAAAGCCTCTCCGCGTTCTCTGCGGCGGATCTTATTTTTCTGTGCGCGCCCGTGCTGCGGAATATCGAATATCTGAGGGCGCTTTCCGCTATTGTCCCGCCGGACTGCATCCTGACCGATGTCGGGAGCGTCAAGGGCAATATCCATGCAGCGGCCGCCGAATGCGGACTGTCCGGACAGTTTATCGGCGGACATCCGATGGCAGGCTCCGAACAGACCGGCTACAGAAGCTCCAGCACGGAGCTTCTGGAAAATGCCTACTATATTCTGACGCCCTCTCCTAAAACGCCTGCCCGGCTCACCGATTATATGACAGAACTTGTGCGGGGCTTCCGGGCTATCCCGGTGCTGCTCACCCCGGAAGAACACGACAATATCACGGCAGCCATCAGCCATGTACCGCATATTATCGCCGCGCAGCTCGTGAATCTCGTGCGCGCGGAGGACGACGAAAAGGAGCGCATGCGCATGCTGGCGGCCGGAGGCTTTAAAGATATCACCCGGATCGCTTCCTCCTCTCCGGAGATGTGGCGCAATGTATGCCTTACCAATGCGGCCGGAATCAAGCGGACGCTCGACCGGTACATTGCTTCCCTGTCCGAGGTTTCAGAGGCCCTCTCCCGGGGAGATTCTTCCTATTTTTATGATATTTTTGAACAGGCCGGAAGCTACCGCAGCAGCATTCCGAACGGCAAGGGCATGCTGAACCGCTTTTTTGAGGTCTTTATCGACATCAGCGACGAGGCCGGGGCAATCGCTACCATCGCCACGCTGCTCGGCGCAAACAGCATCAGCATCAAAAATATCGGTATTCTCCACAACCGGGAGTTCGAGCAGGGCGTACTGCGCATTGAATTCTACGAGGAGGAAGCACTTGCCAAAGGAAAGCGTTTACTAACCTCACATAACTACACTATTTACGAAAGAAATTAATGCAATAAATGTATTAAAGGCTTTGATAAGTATTTCTCTGCCGGCAGATAAACTCTTTCGGACAGAGCATCCGGTTCGCACGGCTGCTCTTTTTTAACCGGCATCCGTCTGCTCCGCTTGCAAAAAGAGCTTTTCCATGATTCAGAGTCTGCTTGCGATTTTTTATCTGTATTTTATGAAAATATACGAAAAAGGGCATCCATCCGGTGAACGATGGAATGCCCTTTAACTTATTTGTTCATCCCGGGATTTTTCACAGGCGAAGCAGCTCCTTCAGCTTCCCGATATCCTCCCCGCTGTTTTCCGGATGCTCCTCGAGGAAATCAATTATAATATCCAAGCGGTTGACCGGAATGCGCTCGCGGATCAGTGCCCCGACTGCCCGCTGCAGTCTCGCAAGGCTTACCTTTTCCGGAACGATGCCGCTGATCGACGCCGGATACCAGCTGCGAGCCTTCTCCGTCAGCTCCCACACAAGCTGCCGGTTCAGAATCCTGTCATAATTTTCCAGAATAAGCTTCTCCAGGTGCGCAACAACAATATCCATGCAAGTGAGCGGCTGACAGATTTTCGTGTCCTCTCCGGAAGGCACTGCCGTTTCCTGCGCTTCCGCCGTGCCGTTTTGTACCTGCACGCCCTCTTTCGCTCCGGTTTCAGGCGTCTGCCCTGCCTCTGCCGGCCGGGAGGCTCCGGTTTTCTGCTTTGTGCCGGCCGCACGCCATACTCCTGCCTTGTGCCATACCGGCTCTTCGCCTTCCAGCTGTGTTTCATCCGCCGCCTTTTCCCCGATATGGAACCGCATCGGATATTTCAGGACTCCGCGGCCGAGAACCGTTCTCCCATGCAATGCGATTTCATATTCGTCCTCCGCCAGCCCCGCCTGATCTCTCAGCCGGATGACAGGGATCAGAATGCCGTATTCGCTCGCAAGCTTTACCCGGAGCCGGTGGATTCTGTCATAATGATTCTTGTTCTCTTCCATCAGCATTTCAACCAGAGGCCCCATTCCGGCATTCCCTTTTCCGACATTCAGGTACAGCGCCTCCCAGTGCAGCGCACGGTCGATCTCCTCGCTGCGCTCGCGGAGCAGCATATCCACCTGGGATTCCTTTATCAGCTCATGGCCGAGAAGATAATCCGTCGAACAGCCGAGTACGGTCGCAATCGCCTTCAGCGTATCAATCTCCGGCAGGCTTCCGCCCGTCTCGTATTTGGATATCGCCTGCGCCGTCAGCCCAAGCTTATCTGCCAGCCGCTGCTGGGTCAGCCCCTTTTCCTGGCGAAGCATCGCCAGACGTTTTGCAAATTCCGTCTCCATAATTTTCCTCCATCATTCCATCCAACATATCATTCACTTTTTTAATCAGCAATATCCGGATACTGAATTTATCATAAGATGAAAACAGAAAAAAAACAACCAACCGTAGAGACTATACTGTCTCAACAGCTGGTTGTTTTCATATCTGCCGCTTTGGGAACCCGGGCGATTTCTGCGGGCCGGCAATGCGGGCGCGCACTATTTTTTAGAAAAAGCTGTCGTAAATTCCGCCGGTTGCAAGCGAGCTGTAGCTGCCATTACGCGTGTATGTACTGGCATTGGCTTTGGCTGCATTTTTAATCATCTGCTCGGTAACCTTCTCGATGTCGGAAGCTCTCTGCCCGATGCTGGATGCGTAGGAGCCGTAGCTGCCGGAAAACAGCGATTTCAGGTCACTGATATCCGCTTTCTTCAGCTTCTCCTCATCCACCGTGAGCTTGTTGTCCTTGCCGATCGTGATGCCGACGCGGCTGAGCATGTTCTTGTTTGCCTGCGTGGTTTTCGTCATCATCGCCGCCTTGCGGAGAACAAAAACATTATCCTGATCCGCCGCAGAATCCAGCGTATTGTTGTAAGCCGATGTAAAGGACTTTACTGCGCTTGTGATTGCATCCCAGTCGTAATCCTTTGTCGTGGTTTCCTTGCCGTTCTCGTCTTTTACCGTCTTCGTAACCTGCTCGAACAGATTGGAGTTCTTCTTCGTGAGCGCATCCGCCGCCGTCTTCAGTGCGGAGGAATCGGACTGCATATCCTTGAGTTCCTTGGATACTTCCTTGTTTGCGGTCTTGTTGCCGGTCTTATTCGTGCTGCTGTCGCTCTCGCTGTTCTGCTTTGCGTAATACGCGCGAAGAAGCTTTTTGTAGCTGCCGTTTTTCAGACTCATGTAATCGCTGAGCAGACTGCTCGTACCGCCCATGGACGAATTTGAGAAGAAAGGACTGCTGTAATTGAAATAATTTCCACCAATCATAATTATACCTCCCTGCTGGTTTATAATATGCGCCTACCTCCGTGTAATGCGCGTCCGCCGAACTGTGCCGGTGACTTCCTTCTACTGACATTATCGGCATTTTCCAGTTATATTTTAACCCCAGCAGGATATTTTTTCAAGCTGTTTTCGGGAAAATTGCAAAAATCAGCAGGACATGGTATACCCCGGCGGAAACGCTTGACAGTGCTTCCCTGCAGAGGCTATACTGATTTCAGGAATAGGATGCCGGAACCTCTGCCCGCACATTGACTGCAGCCGGCTCACGCCGGAAGCTTATTCCGCAGAAGTTGTTCCGGAAAAAAGAATCTCAGCGAAAGGATTTTCCCTGCCATGAAAAAAGAGCTTACCAGATTTATTTCTCCCGCCGACAAAGCCTTTCAGTACACGGGAAGAATCGACTTTGCCGACGAAGCGCGCCCGTGCTTTATCTATGCGGGCAGTTCCGCAGCCTTCCGCTTCCGCGGCACGGCCTTCTCCGTCAAGCTGATGAATCATCACTGCTGCTACCACAATTACCTCGGCGTTGTCATCGACGGCAGGGTGCAGGAAAAAATAGAAATCGAGCGGCACGGGACGGAGCTTGTTCTTGCCGCTGCAAAGGGACTGGCGGATGCAGAGCATGAAATTATTCTGTATAAATGCCAGGATGCCTCCCATTATTTTGATTTCCTCGGCCTGTACATAGAGGAAGGAGCCGCACTGCTGCCCCCTCCGGCCCGCCCGGCCCGCCGCATGGAATGCTACGGCGATTCCGTGAGCGCCGGCGAGGTGAGCGAAGCGCTCGACTATGTCGGAAGACCGGATCCGGAGAACCATGACGGCATTTACTCTAACGCCTGGCATTCCTACGCATTTATCACCGCGCGCCGGCTGAACGCAGAGCTTCACGATATCGCTCAGGGGGGCGCCGCGCTTCTGGACGGCACCGGCTACTTCCACGGCCCGGATTACGTGGGCATGGAAAGTATCTGGGACAAGCTTCGCTACAGCGACTATCTCGGAGCGGTGACGCCGTGGGATTTCTCACGCTATACGCCGCATGTCGTCCTGATCGCCTTCGGCCAGAACGATGCCAACCCGGAAAATTACATGGGAAAGGACGCCGGAAAAAGTGCGCACTGGAAATCGCACTACAAAGCCTTCGTAAAGAAGCTTCGCGCAAAATATCCGGACGCGCTGTTTGTGCTGTCCACCACGATCCTCTGCCATGACGCCGCCTGGGACGACGCCATTGAGGAGGCGGTAAAGGAAATCGCGGATCCCAAGGTAGTGCATTTTCTCTATTCCAGCAACGGATGCGGCACACCCGGCCATATCCGCAGGCCGGAGGCTGAAAAAATGGCCGATGAGCTCACTGCTTTTCTGGAAAGCTTCGGAGAAAAAATCTGGCAGGACGGCGGCGGACACTAACCGTCCGCGCCTCCTGCCGTTCCGGCCGATTCGGTTTCCGCCTCACAGCGCTTCCTCTTTTACTCTGCCGTTTTCTGCCCGCTCGCAATCACCGACACCAGATAAAAATCCTTTGCCGCCCCCTGCGTAATGCGTATCTCCACGGTGTGCGGCACGGATGGGTCGAGCCCGTCCGCAATGCTGTGCAGGTACAGCCAGTTTCCCCAGCCGTCTGGGAAATTGCCGTCCAGTTTGACTGCTTCCGCTTCGTTTCCGTCAATCACAGCTACGGCAAACGGTGCACCGAGGCTGTTTGTTTTGCGGTACTGGAGCGCAATTCGGCTTCCGAAGACGTTTTCAAACCGGATGGAGGCCCCCTCTTCCCTCGCTGTATAACCGTTTTTAAATGTGTCCGCCACACCATTCTGAACTGCCGTATCCTTGGTAAAACCGTTCAGCACCGGATCTGCATTTCTGCTGTCCAGACGAACCGAAGTCAGGCTGATCAGTCCGTCCGGCAGCGACGGCAGCCCGGCGGGCGCATCGCTGTGATAAACGCCGTCCTTCACCTTCTGCAGAAATGCGGTCACAATCTCCGCGCCGTAAGCGTGCCCCCGGTCGTTCGGATGCAGCATATCTTCGGACAGTTCCGCCGCTGTCAGCCTGCCGAACCGGATCTCGCTGTAAATGCTGTCCTTCATGCTGACAATCGGCAGCCCGTAGCGCTTTGCAGCTTCATTGTGGATCGCCTGCGCGTTGATCCCGTTATCGTACTGCACCATGTTGAGCACCATAACCGCCGGAGCCGCCTCGGAGCGCAGCAGCAGATTGAGCAGACTTTCGTAGGTTTCCGCATATAAACCGCCCGCAGAGTCATTGACCGAAAATTCCACAATCACGAAATCCGGTTCCTGCGAGAGCAGATCGTCCTTTACCCGCGCGCAGGCAAACTGAGAAGTGGTCGCACCGATGCCGGCGTTGACATAGCGGAAAGAAGCCTGCGGATAGGTCCGGCTCCACCAGTCAAATACAAGCCTGGCATAGCATTTATCCGCATTCGAAGCGCCGGCTCCCTGCGTGATGGAACCGCCGATAAAGCCGATTGTCAGCTCTTCCCCCGCCTCGGCGCGCTTCAT
>ERZ777305.2447-NODE-2447-length-15858-cov-3.407644_pt1 | contig 15858 bp, 16 predicted proteins | sample MGYA00374965_ERZ777305 | MGnify/ENA primary metagenome ERZ777305 (study PRJEB29328, sample SAMD00013331) | mouse gut metagenome | study: EMG produced TPA metagenomics assembly of the Metagenome analysis of fecal microbiota from mouse which was promoted... | reverse complement strand
TAAATTGCTCCAAAGGCTAGCCTTTGGTTCCGCAGACTTCTCGTCGGCGGTAAGGTAAGCCGCCGCCTCGGTCACCGTTCGCGCGGGACGTATGCGCTCACTCGTCTCGCAACGCCAAAACAGTACACCGTACTGTTTTGATAAATGCGTCGCTCGTCGCTCTATCCGGTTGAGCTAACGGTGCATATAATTATTAAGTTTTAAATTGCTCCAAAGGCTAGCCTTTGGTTCCGCAGACTTCTCGTCGGCGGTAAGGGGAACGCCGCCTCGGTCACCGTTCGCGCGGGACGCAAGTCCAAAAAGTGCGCCGTACTGTATTTTAAAATGCGCCGACGCATCATGCGTTTTTTCAAACAGCTTACTTATTATATTAAATAACTTTTTTTTTGTCAACTCATTTAATAAATTTATCGCCACAATTTCACGGGGTCGAAGCCGAATACCTGTAAAAGCTCGGTTTTCGGGGAATTGGCGATATTCCGCGGCGTGACGACCGGTCCGCCGTTGCCGTCAATGTCTATGCCGAACTGCTTGTATGCGTACCATACAAGGTGAGCGCACTGCGTGCGCTTTACTTTATTTTTGCTTGAAAGTACTCCCGCGGAAATGTCGTATTTTTTACCGCACAAATTTTCCGCGGCGTATTTGGCAATTTCGCCGCGAGTTTCGTCGTTAACGTATTCGTCCTTGACGCGCAGTACCATAAAATTCACTCTGTCCGTGAAGTCGCCCATATTCCCTATTTCGCTGGTAGAGCCGTACGCGCTCGCCTGTATGACTCTGTTATAATCTCCGTCGGTCACAAGCCCCGCATGCCCTATACGCCAACCCGAAAAGTGAGTGGAGGAGGTAACTATAATATCCCCGTCCTCCAAAAATACGTGGCTTATATATTTGTCTATATAATCCGTGCAGACGAAGGGCGCAAAAAATCCGTTTTCCACCTCGTATTTACCGAAGTAGTCCGACTGAATGTCTAAAATGCGCCGTTTGCCGTCGCTTCTTTCAAGGCATCTGTCTATGCCCGCCTTCGTAAGACCGGTCTGCCGGTATAAAAGCGCGTAATCGCGCTCGGCTTCGGGTGCGTCGAGCATGGCGGAGATATCGGCTTTTTCGTATGAAGGCGTCCAGCATTTTATTTTGTCCGCCTGCATAAAAGCAATCTGCATGCTTAAACAGACGATTGCTATACTGCCGACAATCGCCGCGCACACTATTAAAGCCGTAGCTCTTTTGGAAAGTTTTTTCAGCCTCTTTTTCATTTTTCCGTCAGCCGTTTTAAGGCAAGCTTATAAATTTCAAAGCATTTTTTTATTTTTTCGAAGGTAATATATTCGTCCGCTTTGTGAACGGTGTTTTCCTCGCCGTCCTCCTCGGGTCCGAAAGCCGCGCCGCATTTCAAAGCCCGCGCGTAAGTTCCGCCGCCAATGGCTACGGGCTTAGCATCTTTGCCCGTTACCTCGTTATACACGGAACAAAGCGTTGTTACAAGCGCGCAGTTTTTTTCGTTGTAAAGCGGAGCCTGCGCGTGTATAATTTCGTATCCGACCCCGCGCGCGGAAACAGCGTCCAGCACGTCCTGCATTTTATACGAAGCGGGGTAGCGTACGTCGCAGTCGACGAAAATATTTTCCCCGTCCTGCCTTACTACGTTGGGGGAAAGGGTAAGCCGACCCGTGTCGTCGCACAGTTTTTTCAGTCCGAACCCGTCCTTGAAAAGCAGGGTATGAATATCGTCAAGCCCCAGATATTCAAGCACGGGAGATATTGCGTTCACGCCCAGCTCGGGCGTGGAGCCGTGTGCGGATTTCCCGCGGGAAATTACTTTTCCGTCATTGTATCCGAGGTTGTATCTTTTCAGCTTTTCGTCGTCGCGGGGCGCGCATACCTCGCAGTAATCGCAAACCATGTTTGCGCGCTCGCCGCCGGAAAGGTGCGTAAATCCGCCGCAGGCGAATTTAAGCCTTAACTGCAAAATTCCCTTTTCGGCGTAAATAACGGGGAAGTCGGCGTCGGGGGAAAATCCCTCCTCGGGCATAACGGCATGCCTGTTATAGTAGTTTATGCATTCCCAGCCGTTTTCCTCGTTGCAGCCAACAATAAGCTTTATAGTGCGCTTGGGCTTAAAACCCTCGTCTTTAAGCGCTTTAAGGCAGATAAGCGAAATTATCGCCGGACCCTTGTCGTCCATGGTTCCCCTGCCCCAAATTCTGCCGGCGGCGCAATCTGTTTCGCCGCCGAAGGGTTCGTGCGTCCAGCCGCCGCCCGCGGGTACAACGTCCAGATGTGCAAGCACGGCGAAATCCTTTCCCTTGCCGAATTTTACCTCGCCGATATAGTTGTCGTAATTGACCGTTTCGAAGCCGTAGCTTTGCGCCAGCGCAAGAAAATGGTTAAGACAGTCCGCCGCGCCGTCGCCGAAGGGCTTGCCCTCTTTCGCGGGGTATTGCGAGGAGTCGTACTTCACGCTTTCCGAAATTCTTTTAATACATTCTTCAAAATAATTCACGTTAACGCCGCCTAATTTAAATTTATCTTCAAAAACATTATACACTTTTTATTTTTTATGGTAAAATGAATTTAACTACTATTTGAAAAACGGGGTAAAAATCTTGCACGAAGGGCACAGGAAGCGCATGTATGCCAAGCTGGATAGCGGCGAAAACCTTTACGACCACGAGATATTGGAAATTCTGCTTTTCAACGCTTTCCCGCGCGTGAATACCAATCCTATAGCGCACGCCCTTTTGGAAAGATTTTGTTCCCTTGCGGAAATATTCAAAGCCGACGCGGAGGAGCTGAAAAGCGTCGACGGAGTGGGCGACGCGGCGGCGTATTATCTGCGTTGCGTCGGACTTTGCGCCGAGCGCGCCGGCAGGATAGAGGGCGTGGCAAAGCTTAAAAGCTACGGCGATTGCAGACAGTTTGTAAAACTGCGCATGCGCGGCAGGGAGGAAGAATTCCTCGAAATGTACTATATAGAAGCGGGCGGAAGGATAAAGCGCATATTCAGCTATACCGACAGCGACGCCAACCGCGCTTCCGCCTCTTTCGACGGCGTTGTGCGCAATATCGCGCTGGTAAAACCGAAGGGCCTTTTAATAGCGCATAACCACCCGTCGGGCGGTTCCGCGCCGTCCGGCAACGACGAAATTTTTACGCGCGAGATGGCGATGATTTGCGCCATGAACAACGTCAGGCTTTGGGACCACATGATATACGCCTCCGACGACGATATTTTCAGTTATAACGACTGCGGCAAACTCGACGCAATACGCGAGGATTGCTCGCTGAACAGTGTAATAAAATGGATAAAAAGTTCAAACTGAATTTAAACGACAAACAGCTTGTCAAGTATATCAAGCTTATACTTATAGCCTTGCTGCTCGTTATAGAAATTCTCGTCTGCGCGCAGTACGCCACCGTATTCCGCGCCAAGGAAAACGTCGGCATGCTTATAACCGTCGTCGGGTGCTGTCTTGTCCTTGCCGTTTTGGAAATAATAGACTCGTTTGCGGTAAAGCAGTTCGCCCTGCGCATTGTGTTTTATGCGGCGGACTCGGTTTTAATGCTGGCGCTTTGCATGTTCACGGGCAACTCTTATCTTTCCGCGCTGTACTGCGTGGTTTTAACGCAATTTTACATTTCCATAGGGGAAATGAAGTCCAACGCAATACTTTTCGGCGTAAGCTGCGGTCTGTTCGTAATTTCTTACGTGTGCGGCTGGGTGGTCATATATAAGGGCACGTCGCTTTACGACAGCATTGTGTCGATAGTGGGCGACATTATAATAGGCTTGTTTATTCTCGGCGCGCACTTCGCCATAGTAAATTTTATAATAAGATTCTACGGCATGAACTTGCATTTGAGATTTGCGCTTAACGAGGCGGACGAAAACCGGGCGCAGTTAAAGGACGTCTATGACGAGCTTTCGCGCACCGCCGTCTACGAGGAGCGCAACCGCATAGCAAAGGATATACACGACAACGCGGGCCACTCCATGACGACGGTCATAATGCTGACGGAAGCCGCCAAGCTGCTTATAGACACCGACCCGCAGGAAGCCAAAAGCAAGATGATATCCGCCAACATACACGCCAAAAACGCGCTTGACCAAATGCGTGAAAGCGTTCACCTCCTCGCGGGCAGGGCAGCGGCAAAGCCTTTGAGGGAGGAGATAGAGGAAATAATCGCCCAGACCCTGGACGGAACGGAGCTGAAAATACGTTACGATTTGGAGGACGTCGCCGCGGGCGTGGAGGAAAGCAGACTGCTTTGCAACAGCCTGAAAGAGTGTCTTTCCAACGGTATCAGGCACGGCAAGGCGACGGCGTTTTATGTGGAGCTTAAAAAAGTTTTTTCCGAAATATGTCTGTATATTTCCGATAACGGAATAGGCGTAAACGGTGAAATAAAGGAAGGCTTCGGTCTGAAAGGCATGCGTGAAAAGGTCGAAAAACTCGGCGGGCGATGCATTTTTTCAAGCGAGGCGGGCGAGGGGTTCGAGACCGAAATTGCGCTTCCCCTGAAAAAAAATAACGAAAAGAGAGTGTAGTATGATTAAAATTTTACTTGTTGACGACCAGATAATTTTGGCGGAAGGCATAAAAAGCGTGCTGGAAACTTGCAGCGACTTCAAGGTGTGCGGCATAGCGACCGACGGGACGGAATCCGTCGCCATGGTTGAAAAGTTGAAGCCCGACGTGGTCCTTATGGACATACGCATGCCCAACATGAACGGCGTCGTCGCAACCAAGCGCATTAAGGAAACCAATCCCGACGTGAAGATAATAATTTTAACCACGTTCGACGACAGCGACTACATTTTAAGCGCTATAAACAACGGCGCCAGCGGATATCTTTTAAAGGATATCGGTTCCACCGCGCTTATCGACGCAATCAAAAACGCGTACGACGGGGATACCATTCTTCCGTCCAAAATCGCCAGAAAAATTACGGACGCGGCGATGATGGTTTCAAGCGACAAGGAAATAAAGTTGAAGAAAAACTTCAACCTTTCCGACAGGGAAATAGAAATAGCGCTTATGCTTAACGACGGTTTTACGAACAGGCAAATAGCTTCCGCCATGAAGCTTTCAGACGGAACCGCGCGCAATTATATAAGCTCTATTTACAATAAACTCGGTGTGGAAAGCCGCACCGCCGCCGTGGTAAAAATCAAAGAACTGATTTAATTGTGAAGAAAACAAACCGCCGTATCCGCCGCCACGGCGCGGCTGTACGACAGTTATAAAATAAACGGCGCGGACTGTTTTGAAACAGTCCGCGCCGTTTATTTATATTTTGAACGATTGGTACAATTACGGATATGTTGCGCGCATACTGACAACCCGCGTCATGCTGAGCGTAAGCGAAGCATCCGAAAAAGAGATTCTTCACTGCGTTCAGAATGACGGAGAGGATAAGCTTCGGAATGACAATCCTCCTATGTCATGCTGAGCGTAAGCGAAGCATCTGAAAAAGAGATTCTTCGGCAAGCCTCAGAATGACAGAGAGGATAAGCCTCGGAATGACGTAGCGGGGAAGGCTCTCAACGACAAATGAAAGTAAAGCGGCGCCGCGCCCGTGCGGAAGGACTATAAATCGAAAGCAATTGCGGTTATGTCGTCGTTCAGATCGCTGCAAAAGTTTTTTAAATTTTCCTCTAAATTTTTAATAAACTCGTCCGCCGTACGGGATACGGAAAGGGTCTTTATCGCCCCGTCCGCGCCGAACATTTCACCGCGGGCGTTTCTGCATTCCGTCACGCCGTCGGTCAGAAGCACAAGTATATCGCCCTTTTTATAGTGTATCGCGTCCTCGAAGTAGGACGGGTTTTCAAACCAGTTTGAAACGGGCGGAGAGTTAAGCATTATGCGCGTAATGCCGCTGTCCGTCTTTAAAAGTATGGGCACGTTGTGACCCGCGGTCGAGTAGGTTATGTTGTCGCCGTCTATGCGTACCGCCGCAACGGTAACGTAATTTTTTTCGTCAAGATTAAGTTCTGCGAATTTTGCGTTCAGGTTGGCAATAGCCTTTGCGGGCGAAAATTCTTTTTTATCGTACGCGGCTTTGACAAATGCGGAAAGCATTCCCGCGGAAATTCCCTTGCCCGAAACGTCCGCAATCATGCCGCAGGCGGAATTGCCCACCGTGAAAACGTCCGGCAAATCGCCGCCGATGTCGCGGCAGGGTATATACATGTAGGAGTACCGCTTGCCGCCCGCCCAGTTGCCCGCGGGAAGAAGTCTTTGCTGTATGTTTTTGGCGGTCTGTAATTCCTGCGCTATTTCCAGCTCGTAAGCGTCGTCTATCGTGCCCATGCAAAGCCCGTCGCCCAGCGGCTTGACCGTAAGGGAATAGGATACGTCGCGCGTGACGGAATCCGTGCGCACCTTCTGGTAAATTCTTCTGTTAACGGTTTTATTCGTACACAAAGCGTCGTCGAAGGCGTTGTACAACGGACAGCCGCGGCAGTCCTTTCCGCCGCAGCGCATGCCGTTGTTGGCGCAACGCGTAACTTCCCCCAGGCTTCCTTTAACCTTTCCCGAAAGGAACAGGTTGCGGAAGGCGGGGTTGGTGAAAACCGCGTTTAAGTTTTGGTCTGCGACAATGACGGCGGTGGGAACGCCGTCTATAATGCGCCTGTAATATTTTTCTATCATTTTACGTAAATTTTAATAATTTCAGCGTATGAATTTAAGCTTGTTTTCCACAATTCGCGCTTCGAATTTTATTCCGTCGTAAAGCTCTCCGTCCGCCTGAACCGTGCGGCTTCCGCCGAACGTGAACGTAACGCTTTTACACTTTGCCGCGGTTACCTGCTTCACCTTGTCAAGCTTACCAAGCATAAGCATGGTAAACGCGCCGATCAGCTTTATTCTGGAAATATAATCTATTATAAGCACGTCAAGCATGCCGTCCGCAACGTCCGCCGCGGGGCAAACTTTAATGCCGCCGCCAATCTGCCTGCCGTTGCCCACAAGCGCGATAAGCCCGTGGCTGGTCCTTTCGTTTCCGTCGTAATTTACCGTGTAGTCTATACTTTCGAATTTGATAAGACTTTTGACGAACGCCCGAAAATACGACGACTTTTTTCTGCCGTCGCGGTCGTATACGCGGTTCAAAACGTCCACGTCTATGCCCGCGCCCGCAGCGTTTATCGAACGCAGTCCGTTTGAAAACTCTATAAAATCCACAAACCCCGCGTTTTTCGTCGCTATCAGCTTAGCCGCTTTTTTTACGTTGCGGGGTATCCCCGCCGCTGCGGCGAAATCGTTCCCCGTGCCGAGCGGTATAAGCGCAAGGCAGTTATTCTCGAAATTTTCAAACGAGTTAAGCACCTTATGCAAAGTGCCGTCGCCGCCCATGACTATTATGCAGTTTTCTCCGCCGCCGCCCGTGACGGCTTTGGTAATTTCGCTTTCGTGACCCTTTCTTTCCGTCCTGTGGACGGTATAATTCAGCCCCGCTCCGGAAAATATTTTTTCCGCGGCTCTAAGCTTCCTTGCGTTTTTTCCGCGGAGCTTGGCTCCGTTTACGATGACGTGGTATTTCAAAAAAAGTTTCCCTTCCGTAAAAACGTATTGCCGCCTGTACGGCGTGCTTTCAACCATTATACAACTTTTCCGCGCCGATTGCAATTATTTTGAAAAGTTGCCATAATATTATAATTGCAATTATTTGCGGAAGTTGGTATAATACAGTCGGGTAAGACTTTATGGATATGGTTATTCCGCAAAATCTGCGCGCGTTGGCGGAAGAGTGTTCCTTTCCGCTGTATATAGTGGGCGGTTACGTGCGCGATTTTCTTGCAGGACTTAAATCCGGAAAACAGGATATTGATATCTGCGCGCCCGTCGCGGCGGAAAAATTCGTCGCTGTCGCGGAAAGCTGCGGCGCATACGTTAATGCGGTTTACGCAAATACCGGCACGGTCAAGCTTTGCTTCGGCGCGGAGGAGTACGAATTTGCCTGCTTCCGCTCAGACGAGTACGTGCGCGGAGTGCACGCGCCCGTCAAAACCTTTTTCACGGACGACATTTACGCGGACGCGCGCCGCCGGGATTTTAAGTGCAACGCGGTTTATTACGATATAAAGCGCGGCGAGCTTTGCGACCCCCTCGGCGGGATAGAAGATATAAAAAACAAAGTTATCGCAACCGTTGCCCTGCCCGACAAGGTTTTCGGCGAGGACGGGCTGCGGCTTATGCGGCTTGCGCGTCAGGCGGCGCAGACGGGATTTTCGCCGTCGGCGGACTGTCTTGCGGGCGCGAAAAACAACGCGCGGCTTGCGGCGGACGTTTCGGCCGAAAGGATTTATGCCGAGCTTGCCGCAATTTTGCAGGCGGATTTAAGATACGGCGTAAAGGACGCACAGTACCGCGGTCTTGAAATTTTAAAAAGCACGGGCGTGCTCAACGTTATCCTGCCCGAGCTGACCCTCGGCGACGGTATGGCGCAGAATGAAAAATTTCACCGTTACGACGTGTTGGAGCATTCTCTGCGCGCGGTAAAATACGCCGAGCCGTGCGTGCGGCTTGCGGCGTTGGTTCACGATATAGGCAAGCCCTGCTGCATGCGTGAAAACGGCAATTACCACATGCACGAAAAGGAGGGGGCGCGCATTGCGCTTGCGGCGCTGTCCCGTCTTAAAGTTCCCAAAAAGGCTGCGGCGGAGGCGGCGGAGCTGACCGCGCTGCACATGTACGATATGCGTTGCGACGCGCGCGAAAACAAAATCCGCAAATTCATGGTAAAAAATTACGCCGTTTTAGACAAACTTCTTTTATTGAAGCAGGCGGATTATTCCGCTTGCCGCGACGATACTTCTACCGCGCCGTGCGTGGAAAAGTGGCGCGGCATATACGGTAAAATGGTCGAAGATGGCGTGCCGTTCACGCTTAAAGATATGAAAGTGCGCGGCGGTGAAATAATAGCGGCGGGCGCGGTGCCGTCCTCGGTGGGCGGGATACTTGAAAAACTGCTTTACGACTGCGCTGTCGGCGCGGTAAAAAACGAAAGAGAGGCGCTTTTAAAGCGTTGCCGCATTTATATCGGTTAAATACAAATTCCGAAAAGGGAGAAAATTATGTCGAACAATACGAGAAGGGGCTTCAGCCCCGTACTGGCATTCATACTCGGGTTTTTGCTGGCTGTCGTGATACTGGCGGGTTCGGTTGCCGTAGCGGTTGCCGTAGCGCTCAATTACAAGCTGGATAAGATAAGCGCGAATAAGGATTCCGAGGGGAATTATATCTATATCAACGCCGACGTGAACAACGGCGGCGTGGGCACCGTCATGGATTTGGTCAAAAAGCTGGCAAGCATGGGTAAAAATTATTCCAACCTTTCTCTTGGAGAAATGGAGGAGCTTATTCCCGTCGTCGGCAAGCTGACGGACTCGCTCGAAAAAACGCTGTCGGAGTTTGTCAAACTCGAAGAAGGCGAGCTTGAAGCAGTCAAATTCGGCGAACTGTCTGAGTTTATCGGCGGAATAATCGACAAAGTCGATTTGGTAAGCCTTCTTGACGCCCCGCCCGAAAACGCCATTCTCGCATATATGTGCCTGAAAGTTACAAACGTCGTATACAATGCGGAGACGGGCGTATGGACGGCGAAATACAAGGACGAACAGGGGACCGTTCACGACTGCGTTATCGAGCTTGACGAAAACGGAAAACTGCAAGGCGGCTACTACCTTGAAAGCGAAGAAAAAATCGCTCTGCCGCCCATCAGTCTGGACAACGTTTCCCAACGCGCCAAGGGAGTCACGCACGATTTGACTCTGGGCGAAATTTTAAAAATAGACGACGGGGACAGAATACTCGGTTCGGTTAAAAATTCAACCATAGACACGCTTGCCGCCGACTTTAACAAGCTCAGCGTGCAGCAGTTGTTTGCGGACGATATTTACGGGCTTGCCGACGGAGAGGACGGCTCCGTCAGGCACGAACCGCTTTTTTATCAGGCGGTCGAAGGCGTAACGCCCTCCGCGGACCCCGTTTACAACGCGGATTATATTTACTATACGTTGGAGGACGACGGCTCTTATGAGCTTGCGGGCGGTTACGGCAAGCTTAAAGCGGCGGAATTTGCGGCAGGAACTTATTACACGTTGGGCGAGGGTAAAATTTTATTCGATTCGTCTTTCGTCTATTACGAACAGGCGGAAAGCGGCTACGTTTTGGTCAACGAGGGCGGCGACGACAGGGGAAGGGTGCTTTTTTACAGCGGCGACGTTTACTATACGTACGGCGCGCCTACCCCGCTTTGGAAAATTTTACTGTACGTTGCCGAGGACGACGGCGTACGGCGCGAGCAGGTGTATTCGGTAAACAACATTACCGCAATGATTGACAACGTTACCAAAAATACGCAGACAACGCTAATGCGCGAGCTTCACGCGGCGGGCATACTCGTCTTCGATGACCCGACCGAGCTTGAAAGAACGCTTGTCTGGTACGAAAGCGGCGTCCGGCATGAGGAAGTAATAGGGGATATGACGCTTTTGGAGGTTATTAACGTAATGCTTTACGTTTCCAAAAATCCCACGGCGCTTATAGACCCGTCGCTTCTGCCTTCGTCTTAAAAATTAAGCGGGGCGGCGGTAAATCGTTTGACATGCGGCGATATTTATATTAAAATAAAATAACCTTGCATGCCGCTTTGTCGGTATGCCGATTAAGTCCGGGAGGTGAAAATAATGAAAACTTACGAAATGCTTTACGTATTGGACGCTGGTTTGACCGACGAGGCAAACGAGGCGCTCGTGAAAAAGTTCGAGGACGTCGTTGCGTCTTCGGGCGGTAAAGTCGTATCCACCGACAAGTGGGGCGTTAAAAAGCTTGCGTATTCCATCAATTACAAAAACGACGGCTTTTACGTTTTAATGACTTTCGAAGCGGAAGGCTCGGTAGTTAAAGAGCTTGACAGAGTTGCAGGTCTTACTTCCGAAGTTTTAAGACGTGTTATAACTGCAAAAGATTAAGGAAAGAAAAATGAACAAAGTATTTTTGATAGGAAATTTAACCCGCGACCCCGAGCTTACGGAAACGACGTCGGGCATAGCGCTTTGCCGCTTCTCCATAGCGGTTAACAGAAATTATTCGGGTTCCGACGGAGAGAGGAAGACGGATTTCTTCAATATCGTGGCATGGCGCGGCTTGGGCGAAAACGTGGCGAGATACGCAAAAAAAGGCAATAAAGTCGCAGTAAGCGGCAGTATAGAGCTTCGCAATTACGAGGACAGCCAGGGCGTAAAGCGTACGGGCGTGGACATAGTGGCGCAGGACGTAGAGTTCTTGACGCCGAGGGGAACGACGGGCGACGGATTTAACGAAGCTCCCGCTCCCGCGGAAAAGAAAAGGGCAAGCTTGCAGGCGTTTGACGACGACGGCGATATCCCTTTCTAAAATTCAAGGAGAATAATTATTATGGAAGAAAATAAGACCGCGGCACCCGCAAAAAAGGTGTATAAAAGAACGCCGCGTAAAAAGGTGTGCGTTTTCTGTCAGGAAAAAGTGACGGAAATCGACTATAAGGACGTAAACCGCTTAAAGAAATTCGTTGCGGAAAGCGGCAAAATCATGCCCCGCAGAATGACCGGCACGTGCGCAAAACACCAGCGCGAGCTTTCGACCGCTATCAAGCGCGCGAGAGTGGCTGCTCTGCTTCCTTTCAAGGCGGAGTAATTAAAGTAAAAATATTTAAAGCGGCGGACGGCAAAATTCGTCCGCCGCTTTTATCTGTCGTAATCTTTAAGAGGAGTACCGTTAATTCACACAGGTAATAGGTACGCGGTAAAAAAAGGCGCGGAATCGGTCGGAAACGGAGGGTATTATGAGATTAATCGAAGCCATAGGGCTCAGGTTGGATAATCTGATAAAAGCAAGAGGAAATTTAACGGAATACGAATTGGCTAAACAGGCGGGCATGCCGCGTTCGACCGTTTGGAAAATAACGCATCCCGATTTGACAAAAGTTAAAACCGTAAAGTCAGATACGGTTTATCAACTTGCGGATACGCTCGGTCTTAATTTAAAAGAATTTTTTGACGACCACTTATTCGACGATATAAGCGACTGACGGAAACGCGGATATTAAGTCTATAAGGAAGCAAAAAATCTCCCGAACAAAATGTTCGGGAGATTTTTTCTGTTCATACGGGAAGCGCGCTTTTGCGCCGCCCCTTTTTTAATTTGCGGGAGCCAACTCTATATAGCAGAGGTTAGGGTCGCCGCTTGCCTTGGTAATAGAGTGGTTACCGGCGGCAAGACCGTCAATTATTATAAATCCGTCATTGTCGGTATCTTTGTATACCGTTCCGTCTACTTTAAGCTGACCGCCGGCTGTTCCTATCTTTATAACCATTTTGTTTGTTGCGGAGGTGGTAAAGGTTACGCTTGTGCTTGATTCAAGCTTTAACGGGCTCGAATACGTTGTGCCGTTATACTCGAAACTGCCTTTACCGTTGTATTTTCCGTTTACGGTGAAGCCCGCGTTCGTCGCGAGAGAGGGGTCGTTTTTCGTAAATATCGCAACTACGGCTTGGTTTGCAAGCTCTGTATATTTAGCCATAACGGCTTCGTATTTTGCGGCGTCTATGCCCGCCTGCTGTGCGGGGGTAAGCCTGTCGTAAGCCGCCTTCAACGCCGCGCCGCTTTCAAGCGTTACGGTGTCTGCCGTCAGCGCGTCGAGCTTTGCGTTAAAGTCCGCAAGGTTTGCCGCTTGCTGCTCAGCCGCGGTTATTTCCGCAAGAAGTGCGTTAAGCTTTGTTAAACCGCCCGTTACCTTGGCATAATTCGTAACCGTCGCCTGCTGTGCGGGGGTCAACGCCTCGTAAGAGGATTTTACGTTTCCGTAAGCCGTTATCTGTGCCGTTATAGCCGCCTTTCCGTTTGCAACCGTCCAGCCGCTTACGTCGGTCAACGCCGCAATATTGTTGTTTACGGCTATTGCCGCAACGTTTGCCCAGTCCGCTTCCGCAGAGGTTAATGCCGTGTAGTTGCTTACCTGAGCCTGCAAAGCGGAGGGGAGGGCGTCGTATGCGTCGCGCGCCGCTTTTATTGCGGGATAACTGTTTTCGCCCACCGTGCCTATGGCGTTTATAAGCGCTTCCGCGTTCTCTACGCAAAGCCGGTTGTACGTCGCCTGTGCCGCAGTCAGCCTGTCGCGCTGACCGGGGTAAGCCGCGTCGAAAGCGGTAACTTCTTCGGCTTTTAGCGCATTAAGCAAAACCAGTGCTTCTTTTATAGCCGCTTCGCTTGAAAGGTTAACGCTTCCTATTGCGTTGATAGCGTTGTTCAAAGCTTCCAGCTTAGCCTTGGACGAGTTTGCCGTGGACTCGAACGAAAGGGAGGATATGGACGATTGTTTTAAGTCGTAACTGTAACAACCCACGCAAATCATGTATATTCCCGCTTCCAGCTCGGTGCTTACGGTTGCGCTTAACTGCGCTATTACCGTGCCGTTTTGCGAAATAAGGTAAGGTCCGCCGTAGTTGTCCGAAACGCCGCCTACGGTAACCTTGGCGGGAGCCGCCAATCTGAAAATTACGAACTGACCTTTGCCTTTCGTGCTTTTAAGCGCGCCGCTGCTTACCGCGCCGTCGAGAATTACGCCCTTGGGCGGCGCTTTGAAGTCCACCGTAAGCGTTCCCTCGTCGGGTACGGGCACGGCTTCGGAAGGGGTTTGGTCGTTCATTAATTCCTTTACGGCACCCGAAGCGTCCGCTCCCTTGTCGGGGTTGTTTTTACCCCAGCCGTTACAGCCGGCGTATTGAACGGCTTTGGCTCTTGCCGTAACCGAGTCGTCCAACAAACAGTCGCTTTGTTTGGTTTGCGCGTTATAGTAGAACAGCGCGGGGTCGGTGTCGAAGGACGATAAATCCGTGCCGTTGAAATGCTTGCATGCGTTTGAAACTTTTTCATCCCTCGTCTTTACGTCAACCATAAGATTGTTGCCGAAGCAGCCGAGATAGGTGTTGTTCCAGCCTTTGGCTTTGTCGTCCGCAATGTTTTTGCAACCGAGGTAGTAGTTTGCTTCGCTGAAAATATATGCGTTTGCCCTTATCGAGTGAACGTAGCTTATATTTGCGCCCGTCGTGTCTGTGGAAACGTAGTTGTTGTAGAAGTGAATATTCCTGTCTTGAAAGGGGAATACGCGAGCCGCAGTTATGCCACCAGTTGTGGTGGTAAGTTATATCGTACTGCAAGCTGGAGTCGGACGAACCGACCAGGTTTGTCTTATGGCAGTCGGTGAAGTAGTTGTAGGAGCAGGTAAAATACTGTCCGCGTTTGAAGTCGCAGCTTCCGTCGCCCTCCGCCTTGTCGCTTTCCGCGGGTTTGCCGTCGGGACCTATGTTGCCGAAGCCGGGCATAAATGTGTTATGGTGAACCCAACACCTTTCGACCGAACCTGTTATTTTGCCGCCTTCCTGAACGCCTTCCATACCGATAGCGTCCTCGGGGTATTTATCGAAGGTGAGATTTCTCAATTCGAAGCTCTTGCCCTGACCGTTTACCGCGTCGGAGCCTGTCATGAAATGGAAGCCCCAGCCGAGTATCGTCGCATCCTCGCCGACGCCCTCTATTGTGACGTTTTGAGATTTCTCATACGGGCCATGTGCCCGTTATCACCCACGGAGCCGCCCTCGTTAAGACTGTTGAAAGCCGTACAACCCTCGGGCGTGGTTACTTCGCCTATAAACCTTATGGCTATGGGTCTGTCTACCGACTTGAAGCCGAGCGAGTTGCCGTTTTCCGTCCAGGTGTTGCCTTTGTTGCCTTTGCTGTCGGTTTTTGTGTACTGCGCGTTATTGAGCCACCAGCCTATTCCGCTTGCGTTTTTGCCGTTCCAGTCCGTACCGGGAACTGTAAACATATTTACGCCCGAATATTCGGCGCAAATTTCGTCCATAACCGTATCTTTGTTTTCGTCGGTTACGTAAATGACAACAGCGTTGTCCTTTAAAGTTCCGTCGTCTTTATATGCGCCGATGCCCTCGGTATAATTGAAGTGCGCGTAACCCGAGCGGTCGTAAGCCGCAACGGAAATATTGCTTACCGTCAAAGAAGAACCGTCGGAAGGATTTATTTTTACGTCGTATTCGCCTGCCGTAATGCCCAAAACGTCTACGCGCGCCGTGGAAGAATCTTTTGCGCGTATAAGCTGTTTGTCGACCTGCGTCCAACTGTTTGCGCCTGCGGGAGAGTATTCTACGCTTGCCGAAGCGGGCGCGCTCTCTTTCTATTCGACGTATAAACTTTCGTTATAAGCGCCCTGCGCAACGATTTTAGCGTCAAGAACCTGCCATTTGGCAATTAAAGTTATGTCGGAGGTAATTACGTTAGCGCTAAGGTCAAACTTTACGTTTCCGTTATACCAACCGAGGAACTGGTGCCCCGCCTTCTGGGGGTCGTTGGGCTTGAACGCGCATTTTCCTTCTTTTACCGACTGCGCCGCAACTGCGGTGCCGCCGTCGGAGTTAAAAGTAACCGTGTAAGTTCTGTCCGTTTCGCCCGCGGAAGAATTTTTCCACTTCGCGTAAAGCGTCGTGTCCGAAGTAATTAACGAGGAACCCATAACAAACGGCGAAGCTCCGCATAGCGGTGATGAGGGGTTTTGATGAATTTGCCCCTCATCCGTCTTGACCTTGCGGTCAATCCACCTTCCCCCAAAAGGGGAAGGCTGAAAAATTGCTCATTTCGTTTTGCGCATTATTGAAAAGATTCTTCACTGCGTTCGGAATGACAATAAGGTGCGCAAAGCATAGCTGCGCTCGCGCAGAATGACAATGGCGTGTCATACTGAGCGTCAGCGAAGTATCTACAAGATTCTTCACTGCGTTCAGAATGA
>ERZ777305.2443-NODE-2443-length-15895-cov-2.491856_pt1 | contig 15895 bp, 9 predicted proteins | sample MGYA00374965_ERZ777305 | MGnify/ENA primary metagenome ERZ777305 (study PRJEB29328, sample SAMD00013331) | mouse gut metagenome | study: EMG produced TPA metagenomics assembly of the Metagenome analysis of fecal microbiota from mouse which was promoted... | reverse complement strand
ATTTTTCAGCACATGCCGCCGCAGAACACTCCCGCGGTTGCTGCCCCTGGAAATGGCGGTCCGGACATAGTCTTTCCCCATCTCCTCCTGAACCGTGCTGCGAAGCATCCGCACCGTCATAGCAATTCGCGGAATGGACAGGGCCGCGGCGGCAAAGAGCATGTAAACCGCCGCTCCGAAAAAATCTTTTTTCACATCGGGAAACTGCCCCGGCACAAACCACTTCAGCCCTACGCCGAAAACCCAGGACAGCAAAATACCGGTAAAAAAGGGCGGAACCGCCATGCAGAGCTGATTTGCCGCCGTTCTCGCCCCCTCCCACCGCCGCCGTCCCGCAGACCAAAGTCCCAGAGGGATAGAGACCGCCGTAATCAGCAGAAAGCCTGTCAGGCTCAGGCAGAGCGTCAGTCCCACTTTGGGAGCCAAGATATCCCATACAGGCTGCTTATAGCTTGTGGATACCCCCATATCCCCGGCAAAAAAACCAAAGAGCCACTCGCCGTAGCGGACCGGCAGGGGCCGGTTCAACCCAAGCTCCTCCCTCAGGGCCACCAGACGCTCCGGCGTAGCGGATGTCCCCAGCATCGCGGTAGCGGTATCGCCGGAAATCAAGGCGAATGCCGCAAACGTCAGGAAAGAGACAATCAGCATCGTTGCCAGCAGCGTTATGACCCGCTTAAACGCGTATTTCATAAATGAAATCCCTCAGAAAAAGCGGAGAATGAAGATTCATTTTCCCGATCCTCACTCTCCGCTCTCTCAAACTTTCAAATTTTTATGCCGTACGGCGAATACCCGCAAGATCCAACACATAGATGGGGTAGAAACGCACTCCCTCCAGGCCCTTGCGGACGGCCACAAGGTCGGCCAGGTCCTGAATGTACACATTGGCGGCGTTCTCCGTCAAGTTGGCCTCCGCCTGCTTATAGGCGGCAGTTCTGGTTTCGTCATCTGCCGCTGTAACAGCCTGCTGGAAAAAGGCATCATACTCCTCGTTGTTGTAATTGATAAAATTATTGCTTGCGGAAGAGGTAAACCGCTCCAAAAGCGCCCGGGCCGTCATCGTGGAGGCATCCACGCCCACCACAGTGGACTGGAACTGCCTCCCGGCGTACACGTCGGAGAGCCAGGTGCCCCACTCCACCAGCTGGATCTCAGCGGTGACGCCCACCTCTCTGAGCTGCTCCACGATCACCTGGGCGGTGTCAATGTGGGGCTGATAGTTGGAGGGAACGGTGATGGTCATGGCAAAGCCGCCGGGATAGCCCGCGTCGGCCAGCAGAGCCTTGGCTTTCTCCACGTCGTGGGAATAGTGGTTGGTCAGGGAATCGTCGAAATACTTGCCGAAAGCAGGGTACATACTGGAGCCGATCAGGCTTCCGTAACCGTCAAAGGCCAGGTCCAGAATCTGCTGGCGGTCGACGGCATAGCACAGGGCCTGCCGGACCCGCACATCATCAAAGGGCTTCTCGGCGTTGTTCAGGTACATGGCCTGAACCAGATTCATGGTACCCTCCTCAATGTTGAAGCCGTCACCCAGCTGGGCCACCTGGGTGCTGGTCAGGTGGGCAAACATGTCCACCGCTCCGCTCTGGAGGCTCATAAGAATGCTGTCCGCGTTCTCGATAATCTTAAAGGTAACTTTATCCAAGTAAGCGCCCTCGCCCCAGTAGTCCTCGAAGCGTTCCAGGACAATGGAGTCCTGAGCCGCCCGGGAGACGAACTTGAAGGGCCCCGTCCCCACGGGAGCAGTGTCCTGCTGGTCATAGTCCGCCGGAAGGATGGCTAATGTCAGATAGGAGAGGAACTCCGTATTCGGTTCTTTCAGGCGAATCTGAACGGTCCGATCATCCTCCGCCGTTATCACCTTATCCACCGCCGACAGAGCTTCCACCGCCAGAACGTCGGCTTCATAAGGCGATATGCAGCGGGTAATGGAATTCACCACATCGCCAGCCGTCACGGGGCTGCCATTATGGAATTTGATTCCGTCCCGAATGGTAAAAGTATAGACCAATTGGTCATCAGAAATCTCATATTTTTCGGCCACGGCGGGGATCAGGTCCCCCTCCGGAGTGGGCTTCATCAAGCCCTCAAATACGTTGAACATAACCTCTTTGGTTCCTGCCGCCACAGCCTTGTGGGGGTCAAGACTCTCGTCGAGGTCCTGGGCGATGCCGACGGTGATCTCATTGGGGTGATCCGCCGGAGCCGCCGGTTTGTCCTTCGTCCGCTGTCTTGGCCGCGCTGCCGTCTCCGCATCCGCAGAGTACGGTGCTCAGGAGGCCCAGCAGAAGAAGGAGCGCCAAAAGTTTCTTCTTCATGTCTGCATCCTTTCATCACTGCCCGGTAACAGGTCAGTGTTGGACGGGGAAACTGTCCCGCCCAGACAAAATAATCCGGCTCTATTCAGTTGTCCTCCTTTTTCTTGAAAGAAAAAGGAGCAAAAAGAACATTCACGCGCTCCCAAACCTGGTGGAACATCAAGACAGTCCCCCGGCAGCGCAGTTCCCCGCTCACGTTAACCTTCAAAATTCAATTTCGGCAATCATGAACAGAGCCTCGAGGCCCCGGTCTTCCGGAAACCCCAAGGCCGTATTCTACACGAAGGGAGAGGAGATTGCAATACTTTTCACAAATTTTTCGTTTTCTCCTCCGGCGCCCCCGGCCCATAGCCACCGCCGGCGGCATAATCATTGGACTCCAGCGGCAATCCCTTCCTCCTCAGACGGACATCCACAAAAAAATTAGTCAGGCTGTGGAGACAGGCACATACCGGCACGCCGAAAAACATCCCTACCACACCGAAGAAACCGCCGCCTACCAAAATGGCAATGATTACCCACAGGCTGGAAAGTCCCGTGGTATTTCCCAAAATCTTAGGACCGATCACATTGCCATCCAGCTGTTGAAGCGCCAAAACAAAAATGGCGAAGTACAGCGCTTTCATAGGCGAAACCAGCAAAATTAAAAAGATACTGGGAATTGCTCCCAGGAAAGGGCCGAAGAAGGGAATGATGTTTGTCACTCCCACAAAAACGGAAACCAGGGGCGTATAAGGGAATTTCAGAATAGAGCAGCCCACAAAGCACAGGATTCCAATAATAATGGAATCCAAGAGTTTCCCCCGAACAAAACCGGAAAAAATAGAGTCCGCGCGCCGCACACCCCGTAGAACCAATCCCACGTTTTCGTGAGAAAACAAGCTGTAGGCCAGCTTCCGCCCATAGGCAGCGCAGCGCTCTTTGGTGGCCAGAAGATAAACCGAGGCAATAATCGCTACCAACAGGCCCTTAACAAAATTCATCACGTTTAACAGGCCGCCGGACACCGTAAATATCACCATCTGGAGCTGCGGCAGCACGCCGCTGGTAAGCCACTTATCTATGTCCTGGAAATAAGACGCCATCTGCTGGCTCACCCAGTTCGCCACCGCAGGATTGGTCTCCAGCATGTGAATGATCCAGCCGCTGATGGTGCGGTAATAATTGTCGGCGTTGTCCACCAGCTGCAAAACGCTCTTGTAAACTTCCGGCATCAGCACCGAGGCCAAAAGATAAAAGAAAAAGCAAATCACCAGCCAGCTCAGCACAATGCTAACTGCCCGAATCGACGCGGCAGCAGAGCGTTTCCGCTGCCGCCCGGCCGGCTGGGGAGCCAAATGCCTCTCAAAAAAGTTGACCATCGGCGCCAGCAGATAGGCGATGAAAGCCCCATAGAGGATGGGTTCCACCGCCGCCGTCAACGCGAGGACTGCTTTCCCGCCAAAGATCGTGTCGTAGAGCAGCATGATGGCCGCGGCGGTCAGGAATGCCGTTACCCCCATACTGATGTAATTGTCCTTTCGGTCCATAGCCTCCACCAGCCTTTCTCTGCTATTATTCTACACGGGCCGCAGGGGAATTGCAATCCTCATTTTTCCGTGATATACTTGAATCATTAAAACATTCTGCCAGACCGGGTCCGCTTTCGAGGAACCCGGAAGCTTTGAAAATCCGTCAATAGAAGCGCATGTCATACCGCTCTTTTGCCTCGCATAGCCCTGTGCCCCAAGGCGTTTCCCGAGAATGAATTTCTCTCAAGGCTGTTTTCTTTTTATCTCTTGCCCCCCTCCCGCCTTATGCCGCCGGGAAAAATTTTTTAACGGTATTTTAATTCTTTTCTGTGGTATGCTGACAGAGCAAGCTCTCTGTCCAGCTCTTCCAGGAGGTAGTAACAATGAAACAGCGCAAGCTTTTAATGATCGTTAATCCACGCGCTGGAAAAAACAAATCTCACGGCCCTCTGTTCGACGCGGCAGCCGTCCTTTCCCAGGCCGGCTATCTTATTTCCATTCACATTACCGCCGCTCCCGGTGACGCCGCCGAAACCGCCAGGCGGGAGGGCGGCCGCTATGATCTTGTAGTCGCTGTTGGCGGGGACGGCACGCTGAACGAGGTGGTTTCCGGCCTGACATGCCTGCGCAAGCCGCCTCTCCTGGGCTATCTGCCGCAGGGAAGCACCAATGATTTTGCCTCCAGCCTCCATATTTCCGGAGACCCCGCGGAGGCCGCTGCCGCTATCGCCCGCAACGTTCCCCGTCAGCTGGACCTGGGCCGCTGGAACGGCAGGAATTTTATCTATGTGGCCTCCTTCGGGGCTTTTACCCGGACATCCTATGCCGCTTCGCAGTCCGCTAAAAACGCCCTGGGCCATCTCGCTTATATCATCGAAGGCATGAAAGACCTGAGCACGCTTCGTCCTTACCGCATCCGCCTCACCGCTGATGGGGAAACACTGGACGGAGAATACCTCTTCGGCGCCGTGTGCAACTCCACCTCTATTGGCGGATTGATGAAGCTGGACCCGGAACGGGTTGTCCTGGACGACGGTCTTTTTGAAATGCTGCTGATCCCCAGTCCCAAAACTGCCGCCAATCTTCAAAGCCTTGTCCATGCCCTGCTGAACCAGGAATATGACAGCCACGGCCTGATCTTCCGTCACGTCTCCTCCATCCGTTTGGAGACGGAAGAGGACCTGCCTTGGTCCCTGGACGGGGAATATGCCCCCAGCGCCCCAGCAGTGGATATTGAAAATTGCCGTCAGGCCCTGACCGCATTGCTGTGATGAAAGAGCTGGAACGTCTGGCCTGCCGGTTTCAAGGCCATGAGCCGGGTCTTCTCGGGGCAAGACGCAGCTACGCGGTTCTCTGTCCCTTAGTGGCGCAGGCGGACGGCCTCCACCTCCTTTTCGAGGTCCGCGCCGCCCACCTGCGGCAGGGCGGCGAGGTGTGTTTTCCCGGTGGACGGATGGAACCCGGAGAAACTGTTTTCGACTGTGCCCTCCGAGAAACCGAAGAGGAGCTCTCGATTCCCCGCCAGGAAATCTCCCTTTTGGGAACCCCTGATTTTATCTGCAACCAGCGCGGTTTTCTGCTCCGTCCGGTTCTGGGGCTGGTATCTCCGGCAGGATTGGCCGCCATGCGTCCTTCCCCGGCAGAGGTTGCAGAAGCTTTCACGGTTTCCTTGGCATTCTTTCGGAAAACGGCTCCGGATACCCGATATTATGACCTAGTCCCTCATGTTCCGGAAGATTTTCCTTACGGGGACGTGGGCATCCCCCGAAGCTATCCCTGGAGTCATGGACATGTAGAAATTCCCATATGGCGCTGCAAAAATCACGTCATATGGGGAATGACCGCCAGACTGGTTCAGGAAATTATCCGATAAAATGCTTCTCTCTTTTCAACAATGGTTTAGGCCTTGTTTGAAAATTGACGGAATGCCCGGCGGCGAGAGATTGTTTACCCAGAGGGCATGTGATATCCGTAAGGCGGCAGAGCCGCCAACGGCTATCCAATCGCCAATCAAGGCAAATTTTTGCAGGCGGGCTGCCGCCCGGCAAGAAAATTTAACGCGGAGCGGCGGAAAAAGATCCGCTGTTTGGGCGTTTTGACATTTTTCAAACAAGGCCTAAAAGCATGTCAGAAAATCTATTTTGGCGCACGCCCCAAGAAATACCGCTAAAATAAAACAGCAGGAGACGGCCGCCCCGTCTCCTTGTTTTCTCTCATGCTCCGGCAGAACCGGCACTCTCCTCAATCCGTCCGGCAATGTAAGACTCCACATCTTCAAAGCCTATCTCCAGCGCCGCTGCCAGCTCCCCATAAAGCAGCCGCTCTGCCTGCTTCATATACCGTTCGTCGACCATTCCCAGCCTGCGGTTTTTCGATTCCGCTATGCCTCGCTTGTGGTGAATGGCCTTCATCATCTCAATTAAAGCCTGGTGTCCCCCGTCCCGAACTGCGGACTGATACTGCTGAGTCAGGGCTTGCGCCGTAGTTCCACGCCAGGACGCCTCTTCAATACCGGGCATCCGATCAATCAGCGCCTCTGCCTCCTTCCGGCTCATTACCGGGCGCATAGGAACTTTATCGCTGTCTACCGGAGCATAAATCACACCGTCCTGCCACAGAGGCTTAAGCAGATAGTACCGCTTTCCCCGGTCTCTGCCGGGCTGTTCAAGTCCCACAATTTCCTCCACCCGGCAGACGCCGGTAGACCCATACACGACCAGTTCTCCTGCTTGAAACATATTGTCCTCCTTTTTCAGGGCCGCACTTTTGGCCACCTTCTGGCATTTCTCTCAGCTTTTTCCTTTAGTTTACCATATTTTTGCGGTAATATGTAAAAGAAATTTTATAAATATTCAAATTTTCTCCATTTTTCCCTAAAGAGGATTGACAAATCTCCTTTTTTTATGATAGAAATTTTGCAGTTCAATCTCCAATTAGTGAAATTGCCAATGTAAGAATACCGCAGCACAAAAGGTAAAAGAGGACTATTTTTCTGTCTGCGATCTGTTTTCCGCCGCCATGAGGAGCGCTGATTTTATAGCCCCGTCCTTGCTTTCAAATGGCTACCATTGAAATCCGCTCTGCCATAATGACTGTAAGAAAAGCCGGAACCCTTGATTTTTCATGGGTTCCGGCTTTTCTTACTGCCAACAAAAATCAATACGCTGTCCACCTGCGGTTTCCTGCTGTGGTTCCAGAGCCGTTCGATCACTTCATTACCGAGCCTGTCCCGGCTGAGGGCGACACCGGATCAGAAGCCAGAAGTTTGGAATAGCACCGGGAAACCACGTCTAATTTCAGGGCGAACCGGTCAAGATGGCCCCAAAGGTTTTTAATAGCGGTTGGGTGCTGTACCCCTTGCCGCAACCGTCAATCGTTTCTTGCATTTGGTAAGCCTTGATTGTCTTATAGGGCAAGTTTACAGGCCATGAACCATGCTTGAACGCTGATGTGAGGGACGCCCGGTTGGATTGGCCCGGTTTGGGAGGTTTGTTTTCGTTCCGGATGTCGAAAAGCTGTTGCGGCGCAGCTTTAGCCTGGTCAAGGTTCCAAAGATCACCGGTGTATTCCGTCAAAAGAATATTGTCTTTTTTCTTGAATAGCGTTTGACCTTGATCCTGGCATACTCCATAAGGCGATTTTTTGAGGTTCCTATCTCTCACGGCAATGAAGAACAATATTTGGTATACCGGCGCTTACTCGTGAGGTTCCTCCGTAACGGCATACTTTTCAAATATTTGATCAAGCGCAGTATTTGAAGTAACGCCGCGAACGCTTTCCCTGACCGCAATTTTTCCCATATCTAAGCGATAAAAATGCTCGCGCCTGTCCGGTCCCTTCTTCTTTCGAATCAGTTGGATACGCCCAAAGAGTTCGCCGTGCTTTTCGGCAAACTTTGCCAGGCCGACTGCTTTGGGATAATTATCTTTTCGGCTGGGATCGTGGGGCTCAAGAATGTCAAAAACATAGCCATGGACGCTGGAGCGGACGATGATTAAATCGGGAAACATGGGAACTACTACGCCGCAGGCCTCATATGGAATCTCAAGTGACCACCGTTTGCGGTCGAGATTGCGGAGCCATGCCACAAAATCATCTCGTCTCCGTTCCTCTTCCATGACGCCATCCTCCCAGTTTCCAAGGCTGATGGAGAATGCGTTTCCCTCCGCGGGGATGAAAAGATGCTGCTTGCAGTCCTGACCATTCTGCCCGGCATAAAAATCAATGGCTTGCGGCAGTTCCCAGACAAGGGGAATAGGAGTGGCCGAGGCCATTGCCAGCTTGTTATAAATATCCCTGCGGCCTTCGCTTAACTCCCGGAAGGCTCCGCGGTAGCTGTCAAACAGTTCATGAAACAGCCTGCCGGAAAACTCCTCGAGGTGTTCCATCGCCTGATTATCACCAGCCAGGACAATCATCTCGGTTTTTACCTCGGAGGGGTCGCGGGCGGCATGGCGCCTCCAGTATTCTTTATGCAGACCCTCGCCCAGCACCTTGCCGGCCTTTTCAAACAGGCTGCCTATATCCGCGTCGGAGAGTTCAACGGTTTTGACGGCGCTGCTGGCCTTGCCGGCGTCCCCGTCTCTGTAGTCGATGGTCAGCGTTCGCAGAAACAGAGCGGTGACAGCGGCTGCGCTGGTGTCGAACCTGCCGGATTGTTTCATTGCGGTAAGTTCCGCTTCAAATTTATCCAGCACCCGTTTTAATGTGCTTTTCCGGGCCTGGGGGGCGATTCTGTCTTGGGTAAGCGCACGGGCAAGGGCAACCAGACTGCGCAGGGCCGGCTGCCTCCGGGTGGTTGGAATTCGATAGGTGACAAGGTCCATGGAACCGAAAATGTCTGCAAAATTTGGATTGCGTGCCAGCGTGACAAGTTCTTTGTTGGTGCCGGTTTCGGCGGGAGCGATTGCTTCGTTGTCTTGAAGAGCGCTCTCAACTTTTTTTACCGTTTCCTCATCAAAAAAGGGGAGAAACAGGCCGACATTGTTCAACTCGGCGTCAGACTCCACCCGTCTGGCAAGGGGGGTGCGGATCATGCGTCCAAGAAGCTGGGCAATATAGGTGTAGTCGTTAGCGTGGCGGAAAGACATCATGGTTTCGGCCCGCGGGCAGTCCCAGCCGGTGGAGAGATTCATTTTGAAGAACACGACCATAGCGGTTTCGTCTTCCTCAATATGGGATGCGTCAATTTTGCGGATATTTACACCGCCGGCCTTGAGGGTATCCCGCTTGTCAAAGGTATGGACTGCTTCGCCGGGGCGGAGCCTGCGCCCGAGAGATTTTTCGAGAATATGAATACAGGAAGTCAAATTGGTTTGAGTAGAGGTGCGTTCATTTCCGTCTTCAACCTGTACCACGAGGATGGGGCGTACAGGTTTTTGAATACCCTCATGGTCGCAGTAAGCGCTCCAGCGGCTGCATTTGGTTTTCCAGTTTATAACCGCTTCCGTAAACATTGTCATATCCGCACCAATGGCTGTTTCCGGAAAATGGATAATGATCCGATCCTTCAGCAGACCGGATTCCCGCACATCATCAGGGGAAATCTTGATGCCTTGAGTTGTAGACGTCATGCCGTCTGTGAGGCGCTGAAAGCGCTGGGGAGTAGCGGTTACGCCGATGACAAGCGGCAGGGGAGGCAGGCCGTCCTCCTTGCTGCCCTTGATAAATTTCTGCATAATGGACTGGGCCTTATCCTCAGCCTGTCTCGAGGTATATGTGCCGCGATGGGCCTCGTCAATGATCACGTAGAAGGATTTCGGCTGACGCTTTGCTGTATTGGCAAGTGTCTGCCAGATTGTGTAGCTGCGCTCTCCGCCCTGGGTCAGCCGCTTGTCGGAGCCCAGCTTCTGGGTGTTGAGAAAATTGATGCTGCCCGGCGGGAAAAACTCTGCGTCAAAAGTGGAGTCGATGACATGGATGTCCCGCGCACGGAATCGATCCGACTTGCTCTCGATTTTCCGGCGGGTCTGCTCGTTCAGCTCGGGCATGTCGGACAGCCACACAAATACCGAATCCGGCTCCGCTATGCCATCTGGGTGGCCAAAAATAATTTCCTCAAACAGTGCGGTCATCATAATGGTTTTGCCTGCGCCGGTGGGAGCGGAAAAAATGATAATCTGCGGATCTTTCTCGCTCCACATAATATGCGCCTTCCGTATTTTTTCGTGCAGGCTGTCAAGAGCCGTTTCTTGAAAAGGGAAAAGCGTAGCTCTCATAGGCGGTTCCTCCTGCTTCCGGTTTCAAAGTTATCAATATAGTCACGGTATAATTGGTATGTTTCCTTGCAGGCAATCCCGTCTGACATTTCCCGGAATGCCTCCTCGGAGTCTGTTACAAAAAAAACGGTGCTTATACCGCCCGCCGCAAGCAGCTTTTCGGAGAATTCACCATAATAATCTTCATCCAGAAGAACGGCAAAGCCGTTCTGGGGAAGAATCAGCATCTCCGGAAGAGTTTCTCCATTCAACTCCGGCCGCGGACCGGATGCTCCTGCTTTCAGCCACAGCAGCGGCAGGAGCTCCGCAAACCGCTGCCCAAGAGCCACGCTGTCCTTGTCCAGAAAGCCGAGCTTGAAATACTCGGCGTTGGCGGCAAAGCCATGGCTCATAGGCTGCTTCACAGATTCTGCGGTGGTAACGGTGCCAAGCAGTGCGGCAATTCTTTTCTTTATGCTGCTGAATCTGCGGATTTCCTTTGTCACAATATAAAAGTCGGTAATATGTTCCTGCCCATCCAAGGCGGCGAGCCATTCTTCCGCGGCATCCGGATCAAAGAGCACGGAGGCCGTGTGTTTCTTCGAAACGATAAACCGGCTGTCTGCCTTTGCCAGCGACTGGGCCAGCTTGTCTTTGCCGATGAGGGAAATGATTTGCTTTTTAGCGGTCAATGTGAGATTGGCAGGAGTTTCAACAAAGCTGAGCTGGTAGAACGAGCGGTTTCTTTCCCTGCTCAGGAGGCGGCTTGTGAAGTAGTCGCCGGGAAGAGGCTCTCCGTCGGCCTGCTTGCCGAGAATGCTGCACTGTGTGCGCGGCCAGGTTACGGAGCGGCAAATGCCGCGGGCCCGCAATTCTTTGGCGTCGGTGTCGGACACCTCGTTGTTTGTAACCAGAATGCACCGGCGGCGCCCGCCGTCTTCGGAATTCAAAAGATTTACGGCATGCAGCGTCGTGCCGCTTCCGGCGAAAAAGTCCACGATAAGAGCGTCCTTTTTGCCGGCGGCAGCAAAGGACAGCGCCTCATGCACCGCGTATAAGGATTTGGGAAAGGAGAAGGCGCCGCCGATAATAGACTTGACCATATCGGTGCCGTATGCCTCTGCGTTAAAAAGCGGATTGGTCCATACGGTTTTCGGCGGCTCGCTTTCCCGGCGGAGTATAATCTCAAGCCGGCTGTTCCGCCGCTCAACAAACATTCGGTCCTGCACCGACTCGACAGTGTCTCTTGCATATCTCCATTTTTTCTCCGTTCCGTTTACGTCGATGGGCCAAACGGAAAATGTTCCGTCGGAATTGCACTCGGTCTGTGCCGCTGGGTGCAGGTCATCGGCTAAAACGCCGCCGAAACCAATAACGTTCAGATTGCCGTCCACATAGATGGGATAGAAACAGGTAGCGGCTTCATACCGGCCCGATGTGCTTCCCCAGCGGCGGAGATTGTAGACGTCCTTTCCTGTGTGCTGTTTTCTGTAAATGGTGCTCTTGGCCGAATATGAAAAAATTGCATATTCGTTGGTAACCGAGAAGCTTTTTCCCTGGGTGCCTCCGGGATTGTGCTGTATGGTCACACAGTTGTGGGACAGTTGGGGAAAAATGTCATGCAGCAGAATCCAAAGGTGGGCGTATTCATTGTCGTCTATAGTTGTAATCAGAACGCCGTCAGGGGCGAGAATCCTCTTGGCAAGCAGAAGCCGCCGCTTCATCATGGACAGCCATTTGCTGTGCCTCCATTGGTCGGCGGAATCAACGTAGTTGTTATTGTATTTCCAGTCTCGTGCGCCGGTATTATAGGGGGGATCAATGTATATGCAGTCAACCTGCCCTTCGTAAAGGTAATCCAAAAGCTGAAGAGCGTGATAGTTGTCAGCCTCGATAATGGAATGCCAAGGGCCGTCTCCGGGGGCATTCTGTACACGGGCAATGGGCTCCAGCATGGGGAATATGGGGTCGCCGAACCGGGATATGGGAATTAATTCGGATAGTGGAAATGTTGCCGTTTCAGAAGCGTCTTCATTTTCACAGAGGCCGCTTTCACCGGTTATTTGTTTTACGGTAAAAATCTCATTGCTTCCGTCTGTTCTGCGGATAACCGTTGAGCCGCGCCGGATGGAAAGGCCGTGAAGCAGAGTATATTCCGGAACGTGCTCTTCAAACACCAGACCAAAGGTCGTATGCTGAGCCAGGCGGTCCGCTTCCTCCGCCAGCCTCTGCCGCAGCGCTGGGTCCGTAATTTGCTGTATGTAGTCATTGAGTGCGGCCATCGCTGCCATCTCCTTATTCTTTATATTAGATTTATTAATTAATTATAGACGTTTTCTGTGGTTGTGTCAATTTTGCCCTAAAGAAATTTGCCTTCTGGGTTTTCCGTGGAAGGCGGGCGGGGAAGCGCTTCAGTGAAGAGGAATTTAAGAAAATAGCAAAATGACCTTGCAAGATGCGGGAAAATGGAATATAATCGGACTACGGTTTGCGGAGGTTGGGAATAAAAGAGGCAGACTGAAATAAAAATTGAAGAGACCGCATGCGGCAGGAGAGCGCTTGGAAGAAATGTGAGCGCTTTTTGTTGTCTCTGCGCGCGGCGGCGGTGCGGAAAGGAAATGGGTGTAAACCATGTACAGGTACATCGGTATTGAGGACCTGGTTGCCAATGCACTGATTGAAATGATGAGGAGCGAAGAGGCCAATCGAAGAATCAGCGTAAAAACGCTGGCCGATTATGGCACGGTAATTGTGAGGCTTCTCACGGCGTCGGGTCAAAATGCGATTCTTTTTTTGACGAAAGAAAGCACATATGAGTTTGTACATGATTACGCCGAATATTTTTCGATTATTGAGCATGAGAATATTGAGTATATTGAGCTGAAAGACGGCGTACAGGCGGAAGAGCTGCGCCGTCAGTTCAGAAAAAATCTTACCGTTGATCTTGCGAAGGCGCTTACAGGCGAGGAGTCCTTGAGAGCCCTGGGAATAAGTTCAAGGGCTTGATGAAAGGGCACTACGTGGAGTAGTGCCCTTTTTTAGGTCTGCGGGATATCTGGACGGGATATTGACTGATATAGTCAGTACAACTGGAAAGAATCCAAAGGATTCTTTTCCGCGCCGCAAGCCGTATGAGCGGTTTTCTGTGTTTGACTTCATAGGAAACGCACGGCCGCTTTGCGCTCCGGCGCAGTTGAAAAGGGACAAAGCTCCTTTTCAACCGGCGGACATTTGGCCCGCCGGTTGAAAAAAGCGTTTCCTTCTTTTCAACCGCGTTAACTATATTTTTAGCCGGGGGAAACCGTCATATGGACATTTTTCACCCGGCACAGCAAGTGCGCCGGGCTGAGCGCAGAGTTCCTGACTATGAGGACAGATGAACCAGCCTCCTGCAACGGCCGGCAAGGCAACTTTACTGAAAAGTCTCTCGGGTGTTTTCAAGCTCATGAACTATAAATACATGAAGAATGGCGGGAAGCGCAATGCCGAAAAAGCAGTTCAAGGACCCAATTTATGAATATATCGAAATAGACAGCCGGTTTGTAAAAGATATTATTGACACGCCTGCCTTTCAAAGACTGAAGGATATCCGCCAGACAAGCTATACGCCTTTGTACCCGGCGGCGCACCATAACCGGTATGTCCACTCTTTGGGTGTATATCACTTGGGCCACACCGCATTTGAGGCGATTGAGCAGCAGCTCCGGGATAAAAGCAAGGGAACGGCGCTTGAAAGCAAAATTGGAGAGGTGAAAAGGATATTTGAACTGGCCTGCCTGCTCCATGACATAGGCCACGCGCCTTTTTCTCATACGGGAGAGGCCTTTTATATCGACGAAGACCATACATTGTATAACCAGCTGAAAAGCAGCGTGGGAGACAAGCAGTTTTCTGAGGAGTTTGAAGCGCTTGGAACCAATATGCCTGCTCCCCATGAGTGCATGAGCTGCGTTGTAGGTTTAAGAACATTTTCCGGCTGCTTTCAATCGGCGGAGGAGCGCAGCTTGTTTGCCCGGTGCATTATCGGGATGCAGATCCGCTTGGAGGACCGGAATAAGAGCGGGAAATATGACAAGGAATACCTGCTCCGGAAAAGAGAGACAGAGCTGCTGAACTGCGTTATCAGTTTGCTGAATTTTTCTACGATTGATGTAGACCGGCTGGATTATATTATCCGTGATTCCACAACGATTGGCTTTAAAAATGCGCAGGTGGATTATATGCGCCTGCTGAAGGGAATGCGTATCGTAAAGTTCAAGGGGGCGCTCTGCATCGGCTACCACAAAAGTGCTCTGAGCGTAATTGAAAGTGCAATTTATGCCCATGACGCGGAGAAAAAGTGGGTGCAGAGCCACCCGTCTATTCTCTATGAGATGGAAGCGCTCAAAGACGCAATGACCAAGCTGACCAATATCTTTGCTTCGGAAACCGATCCAAATCCTTTGCTTTGCTATGATTCGCTGACAGAGCGGGGAAAAACGCTCAAATTAGATGTCCCCTTTCTTTCGAAGGATGCCTGCCGGCTGCTGGAGCAGGAGAACCTGTGGAGTGAAGCGGCGCGGCAGCTTGCGGCGGACGGCCGTCTTTTGGCGGATGGCGTGAGCTGTGAGACGCTGACGGCAGTGCGGGAATATCCCATATCGCTGCTTGCGGATGAAGACGTGCTGTATTTGATGAAACAGTTCTGCAAGGAAGGGCTGGGCTACGAATATTTTGCCCGGAACCGGCGGCGCGCGGCAGTCTGGAAATCGGAGGCCGAGTTCAGAGCGCTGTTCCAGGCGCGCATTGGAGATGGCAGCGGGCTCAGCAAGGAGCTGGAGGGCGCTTTTGAGGGCTTGGCGGAGTACTGCCGGGAGAAAACCGGAAGTCCCATCATCAATTCAAAGATTTTCTCGTTCCTGGATCAGGAGGAGGAACAAGCGGATGAGTCAAGAAAAAAAGAGGAAATTCCGGAGGAGGTATACGAGGACGTTATCCGCGGCATCAAAAGTCAACGGCATTGGGCAAAGATTTTGGAGGATGTCTCTTCGGAACTGGACATTGAGTTTGAATTTTTAATTGTTTTCCAAAAGAAATTTAACAGCAGCTTTAAAGAGGCGGTTAAGGAAATCCCGATTTTCTTTCCAAATGTGGAAAACGGCGTGGTTCCACTGAAAGATGTTATCGTTGTGCTGCAGCCCAGCGCCGAGAGAAAGACGAATTTTTTCCATCTGTTTTACCGGGCAGAGGGGTCTGCGGATGAAGAAAGGAAGAAACAAATTGTCAATACAATTGCAAAAAAGTTAATCGCAGGGGCGGCGAGCCAGGCGGTTTCGCCCTGAAATTTATCGAGACGGCTGATTTGAGAGACATCAAAAATATAGAAGGCCCCGTACACCTCCGTACGGGGCCTGTTTATATCAAAACACGGTGCCTATGGATGAAATGTTTGGAGAATACTGGACGGAAAACAGGCGTTAGCGCGCAATTGGAAAACGGCTAAAAAAATAGAAAATTTGCGGTTTTGCCTTGTGCTGGGGCAGATGTCCATGATATACTGACGGCACTGCGGAAGTATTTTCCGTGAGATTGGGAAGAGAGAGGAAATGACTATGTATGAAGCATTTTCCGGCCTGATTGACACCGTCAGCAGCTATATGTACAGCTATATCCTGATTGTTCTTCTGCTGGGTGTAGGGCTTTGGTTTACCCTGCGGAGCAAGTTTGTTCAATTGAGGATGCTGCCGGAGTCTATCCGCGTGGTCTCCGAGAAGCCAAAGGGAGAAAACGCCATCTCTGCTTTTCAGGCGCTGATGGTTTCCACAGCCAGCCGAGTGGGCACCGGCAATATTGTGGGTGTGGCCAGCGCCATTGCGGCGGGAGG
>ERZ777305.2439-NODE-2439-length-15931-cov-30.692366_pt1 | contig 15931 bp, 18 predicted proteins | sample MGYA00374965_ERZ777305 | MGnify/ENA primary metagenome ERZ777305 (study PRJEB29328, sample SAMD00013331) | mouse gut metagenome | study: EMG produced TPA metagenomics assembly of the Metagenome analysis of fecal microbiota from mouse which was promoted... | reverse complement strand
CGTTTGAAAGCTGTTTCCGTTCAGCCGTCAGCCGGGCCAGCAAATCCGAGAGCCCGGCGGCCTGCCGCTCATAATCGGCTTTCATTTCCCGGTATTCCTGCTGGGAGATTTCCCCGTCTTTCCAGTCTTGATACAGTGACTGCTTGTAGCGGGTGATTTTCGTCAATTCCTTTTCCTTTGCGGCAATCTGGTCGTTAAGGCGGTGGGATTGACTTTTTTTCAGTGGAGCCGCATTGATATGGGCTACTATTTCCGAATAGGAAACGGCGGTACTCACTTGATACTGGATAGCGAACAGAACGGCGGCCTCCAGACGGTTGTGCTTGATAGAGTGCATGGTGCAGGCTGTCCGGGAGCGTTTCTTGTAAGTGGAGCAGGAATAATAAACATTCTTCCCGCTCTGGCTCCGGGTCACGGCCTTGCCGCAGTCAGCGCACCTCAGAAAGCCGCTGAATAAATGGAGCTCCCGCTTTTTAGGGGCCGTCCGGGTGTCACGTTTCAGAAGTTCCTGCACCCGGTCAAAGGTTTCGTGGGTGATGATGGCCTCGTGGGTATCGGGGACGCGCACCCATTCATCCTCCGGCACAGCCTCAATCTGGTGTACCTTGTAGCTTTTCACCCGGCGGCGGCCCTGTACTAAATCCCCGGTGTAAATAGGATTTCTGAGAATATCCGTTATAATCTTGTTCCCCCACATGGGAGCGTCCGATATAGCCGGGGAGTAGGGCAGGCCCTTTAGCTTTCTGTATGCCGTGGGGCTGGGTATGCCGTGGTCGTTCAGATACATCACAATTTGAAGTTTGGCCGTACCTTGCAGGCACATCTCGTATATCTTTTTGACGGTTTCAGCGGCCTCCGGGTCAACGATTAGCTGGTGCTTGTCTTTGGGGTCTTTTATGTAGCCGTAGGGAGCAAAAGAGCCGATGTACTGGCCGTTGCGCCGCTTGTAATCAAATACCTGCCGGATTTTCTTTGAGGTCTGATAGCAGTACTGGTCGTTCATCACGTTTGTTATCGGAACGATGATGCTGTTCACGCTGTCCGGGTTTAGGTAGCTGTCCACGCCCTCGGCCAAGCTGATAAAGCGGACGCCCATCTGCACAAAAAGGTTGTCAATCAGACTGCCAGCGTCGCTGTAATTCCGGGCGAAACGGGAAAGGTCTTTCACCACAACGCAGTTGATTTTCCCGCTCATCACATCCCCCAAGAGCCGCTGGAAACTTTCGCGCTCCGTATCGGTTCCCGTGTGGCCGTCATCCACATACTCGGCATAGCTTTCAAACTCGTCAATGTGGTTATGGTGAAAATCGTTGAGGATGTCGCGCTGGTTTTTCACGCTGTTGCTATCGTCAAGCCCCCGGTTGATTTTCTGTAAATCCTCTCGGGAAAGCCGGATGTAGCCGCCCATTTTCCAGAGCCGGGCCGTATAGGTAGGGGTCAAAGTCTGCTGATACCCTCTGTTTTTTGTTCGTGCCATTGTTCCTCCTTCCCTATCACATTACACTTATATTATAACTCTGCCCGGGGCAATCAACAAGGATGTCGATGCCTCGGGACATTTTGTCTCGAAGTAGGAACGGGCCGCAACAGCAGTTACAGCCCGCTCTTTTGCCGGATAAGAAAGGCGGTCAGCGTCTCCTGCAGGGAGGGGCCGCCCTCGGCAAATTCGATTTTCACGCCCACGCCGCCCACGCTAAAGCAGTAGGGATTGACGGCCCGTTTTACGAACCGGGCCAGCCGCTCCTCCCGGGGGAGGGTGCGGTCAAAGGCCATACCGCTCACGTCAGCCAGCGCATCCGCGCTCACCGCGCCGATGTCCACGCTTTTCATTTGTTCCAGCTCTTGTGCGGTCAGTTTCACGGCAAAACCTCCTTTTGCGTTTTTGGTTGGTGGGGAAACGCGAAAAGGCAGCACTCCGAAAAGTGCCGCCCTTTGGCCTGTCCTCACCTTGGGACAATTTGTCTCGAACTTGTTTGAAATGGAAACGCCGGGCCCGTATGTTTGGCCCGTCAAAAGACAGCAGGTAGCGGCCCGGCGTTCCCTTGTTTTGTGCGGCGGCCCCAAGCGGCAAGCGGCCAGCTTGTCCCTCGCGGATCGTGGCCGTGGGGCTGGCAGGTTCCCCACTCGCGGCGGTGGTGTTGGTCGCTCGTCCTCCCGTGGGAGAAGTCACCGCGCACCCGCCGCCCGGCTCCCCGCGTTCACCCGGGGCCGCCGCTATTCAGTTGTGGGGAGGAAAAAACTTCCTCTCATATACCTCCAGAAAAATGGTGCAAATGGAGACGGCAATCACAGATTTTTTCTCAAATATTTTTTCATCTGTGCGATGCCGCTTAAAACAGAGCGGCGCACCGCGCTCTTATCCACACCCTCGGCCAGGGCAATTTCCCGGTAGGTCATGCCGAGGATAATGTGGGCGTCCACCCGGCGGCCCTGGATCTCCGGCAGGCTGTTCAGCGCGTTCCATAAATGGAAAAACCGCTCCTTGAGTTCCAGCGCCTCGTCCGGGGTGAGCTCGTGCTGGCAGGCGGAATATTCGATGCCGTCATTCGCGTTCAGTGAGTAGTATGCCCTATTGTAGCGGGCCCGCTCGGTATAGGCCGCCTCGGAGCGGACACTGGCCCGGAGAGTCTCGGCCACCTTGTCAGAAACCTCAATATATTCATCCTGGGTGTACCAGTAATAAAAATCGCGCAAGTTGATACTTGTCATGGTATGTACCTCCATATCGTTTTTTGTTGGGTTGCTTGAAACGACATGGGGGCGGCGGGGAGCGGCATCCGGGGGAGCCGCCCCGCACTTTGGGACTGTTTGTCCCAAAGATATGTATTTTTACAACATGATATTTTGGGGTGAATTGCCGTTCACATCCGTGCCCGTGTTGATCCCATACAAAGCATTGAAACTCATATAGATTGTAATTGAGCTAAAATGCGTTTTTAGGTACAACATACTTTCCCTTTCTCTTATGAAGTGAATTAGAATACATCAAAGAGCAGAATTACAGTGAATTTAATCGAAACAAGGTGTATTGTAGAATATTTATGAGGTGAATTGTCATGCAAGAATTTTCTCGTCCTTTGGGAGATGTCGTAAAACGAGCTAGAGGTGAACTCAACCTCACCCAATCTCAGGTTGCAGGAAGGATCGACAAAGATACGCGAACAGTAATGAACATAGAGAACTACAAGGGGAATCCTAAAATGGAAGTCCTATTCCCATTGGTTCGCGTACTTAAAATTGATCCACGGGAAATCTTTCATCCCGAGATGCAGAGAGAAAGCCCGGCAATCCGTCAGTTGCGCTTTTTAATTGAGGATTGTTCAGAGCAGGAGGCCGTTACGCTGATCCCCGTCATTGAATCGGTTTTGTCCGCACTAAGAACTGACAAGGCTACCCGGATTCAATAACCCTTTATAAAAGCGAAAGAGCCTGCGTCTCCTTCTGGAGGATGCAGGCTCTCCGCGTAATGCGTCTGGCTCATTTGCTCATTACCATTTTGAATTGTACAACATCAATCCGAATTTCCTTTTTGCATTTAGGACAGTAAAGAGGAAACTTTACAAGAACAGTATCTTCATACACCTTTGTTCTGGTTTTACCGCCACATATAGGACAGCACACCCAACGGGAATAATTCTGCGCGTTATTCATCATGATCACTCTTTCTAAACAGCGGATGCGGCTCTGCGTTTGACGCCTGGCTTTTGCAATCGCCATTTATATCTTTTATGTTTCAGAATATCCCATTAAAGGAAAGTATAAACAGTATACACGTTATTATGATTAGGAGTGATACAAGTATAACGCCAACATTTATATGAGACTTTACAACAGGGGATTCAACTTCCAACAAGTGAGAGCGGCGCAATACCGTTACGATTGGTTTATACAAAATCATCGTAAAGGCTGCATTCAGTCCCCCCTTAATTAGATTAAATGGTAGAAAGGCTGGAAGTAATAATTCCACGACAGCCTCTCTTGGATAACCCATGTAGATTGGCGCAATTAAGTAATTCCATAGTAACATTACCAGAACCATGCACCCCCATCCGCATAGAAACCCAGCAACAGCACCAGATAGCGAATGCTTTTTCTTATAAATGAATGTTGCGGTACAAGCAAAAGAACAGCTTGAAATAACATTCATTATGAGCCCTAAAACTCCATTTTCACTGATTGTAAACATTTCCACAAGGGAAACAATTACCGCAATCGTGAATGAAGTCAGAGGGCCAAAAATTAGCCCTCCGATGGCTATAATGATGTCTTTGGGATCGTACTTTAAAAAGAGTACGATAGGGATGCGTCCTATGACGGTCATAGTATAAGCAAGTGCGCAGAGCATACCTGTCATAGTGAGTTTTCTTGTTTTACTTTTCATTAAGATACCTCCTAAAAAAAATTAACACCTGAAAGCATCTAAATGCCATTCAGGTGTTAATAATATAGGTGGGTTGAAAATGTCAACAGAGCAAATGGGCAGGAAAAAAGTGCAGACCATTAGAATTAACTCTAACAGTTTCAACACACCTTCTTCAAATCCAGACTATACTGTCGGTTTTGGAGTTTCACCAAATCAGCATTTTATGCTCGCGGACTTTACCGCCGATCGGGAATTTCACCCTGCCCTGAAGACATCATTGCTATTCAGTTATCAGAAACAGTATATCAAATAGAATAGAGCCTGTCAACTGCGATAAATCATATATATTTAGCTATGTATCGGGGAGCGCACAAAACGGCAAGCAATTCGGGTGTGACCACACCCAAAATTTTTGCTGGGCCGCAGGCCCGCAAAAATGCTTGTTGGAGAGCCTCCCCAAACCCGGCCTGCTTTGGGACAAAATGTCCCAAAGCAGATGGCTGCGTCACCGCCGCTATCGCGCCTGTTCCTTATCGTCCCGCCCTTCCGTCAGTCCGAGCAGATGGTCAATGTTGGCCTTGACCGCCACAGCCTGCCGCATATCCCGCTGGGCCTGCCGGTATTCGGCATAGAGAGCCTTTTTCTTATCCGCCAGCTCCCGCCGCTGTTCTTTCAGCGCGTCCATTTTGGGGAGTTTTTCACCGCCTAACAATTCATTCATAGCGGCCCGGGCCTCCCGGTAGGTGGCAAGCTCCGCCTCGTGCTCGGCAAGGTATTTTTTTGAGTACCGGGCCGCCTTGTAGCCATCGAACACGGGCCGAGTTTTGGCATAGTCCACCACGGCCCCCATCAGCCCGGAGACTTTGGAGAGGGCGGCCTCGGTGGTCTGGAGCTCCCCGGCCAGCGCGTGGGCCCGGTCAACCGCCGCCGTGGTCTTTGCCGCCAGCGCGTCATAGTCGGTCAGATTGTTCTCCTGCAAGAACTGGAGGGCGGCGGCCATCTGTTTCAGATTGTAGACTTTCGCCCAGCGTTCATAAGCCGGGCCCTTGCCCTCGGCCATGCGCTGTTGAATGTCAATGATAAGCCCCACCTGCCGGATCGGGGGCGGCGCGTCCTTGGGGAGCTCCGGGAGGGGCCGCTCCCCGGCGATAACCGCCCGGATGTCCTCGGGGTCAAAGCCCGCGCCGAGGGTGGATGCCCGGAGCCGGGTGTACTTGTCCTGCCCCGGAGCGAGGAACGACACCACGCCGCCCCGCCCGCGCTTGACGGCAAAGCCGGACTCCTCCATCAGCCGGAGGAACGCGGCAAAGTCGGCGGGCTTTTTTTCAAGGGCCGCGATGATTGCCAGCCGCACCCGCTGTTGAGCGGAGGGCGGCTTGTCGCCTATCCACTGGCCATAGTGGAGGAAACGGCCCTTGCTGTGCTGTTTGGGATTTTGTATCACGGACAAATCATGCTCCAGACATACCCGGTCAGACAGCCGCCGGAGGGCAAAGCTGGAGCCGAGGAAATTATGGAATTTCCGGGAGCAGTCAAAGGCCGTGGAATTGAAATAGATGTGGTTGTGAATGTGGCCCTTGTCGGTATGGGTGCAGACGAAAAACTGGTACTTGCCTTTCGTCCAGCGCATCGCCGTTTCAAAGCCCAGCTTGTTTGCCTCCTCCGCCGTCACCTCGCCGGGCGGGAACGCCTGCCGGATCTGGAAGAACAGAGCCCCGCGCTCCACGGGCCGGGCGGTGGCCGCCTGGTATTCGCTTTTCACCAGCAGAAACTCGGCGGCGGCTGTGGCCGGGTCGCAAAGGTGGGAGGACACGGCCCCCAGCTTTTGGGGGTTGAGCCCGTAGGCAAACCGCTCCTCCATCGTCTGGACGGCGCTCAGTCCCGCCGCCTGCTTGTAGGGCCGGATGTAGGTCGTGGCCATAAGTTGTCCTCCTTCTTAAACTTAAATAAAATGGTAGTAGTCTCCAAGAGTTTTATGTGGTATTATTACGTCTATAAACGGGCGAAAGGAGCCAAGCTATGACTGTCGATTTTCAAACCATAAAGGATATTGTGCTTATTACAGTACCTATCATAACAGCGTATTTTACATATCGCTCTAATAAGAAGTCAAAAAAAGAATTGAACAACGAACTGGAAATTCGACTTCGTGAGCAAGATAATGCGACTGCTAATGAAATCAAAAAAATGCAAAAACAGATGGAAGTCCGTAATATGGAAAGTAGCTGGGACAGCAGCACTACAACAACACAAAAATATTTGGAGGAAGTAGGCCATACACGTTGTGGTAATGTAATGAACCTACAAAATCTTGTTCCGTCTGTTTGGCATGAAGTTGAACAAAGCTCTGATTTAGGTGAACTGAAAATGATAAAGGAAATGCTCCTAAAAATAGAACTTCCTTTTAACGAGGAACATTTATTGTCACATGAAATTCCATACTTAATTCAATATAAAAAACTGCTTTCTTATCTTGAACAAAAGATTACTATTCTTGAAAATGCAGGAGAATAGAGAAAGTAACTTTTTGCTTTGAGACAAAATGTCCCAAAGGGATATATCGCATCCCTGATTTAGAAAAGGAGTGATACCGCATGAGAATGAGTGAGGGACGAGAAACATATAATAGATTACTTAATTGGGATAGAGGTCAAGCTCCTTCGGAACGATTAGCTGCTATCATTTTATCAAAAGAGGGATTTAAGGGGGTTGACCCGTCTCATCCGCTCGGAGGTAAAGATGGCCTAAAGGACATGGTATTGTCCTTTAATGGAAAACGATGGATTGGTGCGGTTTATTTTCCAAGAGGTCAACAATCATTTTCCGATATAAAGTCTAAATTCACCCATGATTTGTCTGGAATAGACGCGAACAATGCCAACGGGTTTGCTTTTGTTACCAATCAGGAAATACGTCTTTCTGAACGCAAGATATTAACTGAGATTGCTCCTGAAATTGATATTCAAATATACCATTTAGAAAGAATTGCATCGCTACTCAATACACCATCTTGCTACGGTATCAGAATGGAGTTCTTAGATATTGAAATGAGCAAGGAAGAACAACTTTCTTTTTTTGCCGATAATGAACAGCGGTTATCAAGAATTGAAAATACATTAGACCAGGTGGCTATCAGTTTGGCCGGATACAAAGTAATATCAGAGCCTGCTATGCTCAAACCTCAGGGAGATCTTGACGATGATACCTTGTATAACGATGAGTATGAAATAGCTCCTCGCTCAATGGAAGAAGTGGCAGATGTTGCAGAGGAATTTGTTGAAAAAATTTGGTTTGATCGCCACCTGTCACTTCGATATAGGGTTGAACAAGGTATTGAGACTGTTGATCCCCAAATATGGGCGGGAGCATTGAAGTCAGCGGAAAGAGTAATCCGCAAATACGGAGAAGAAAATCTTGGCCCATACAGTGATTTTGAATGGGGGATGCTAAACGGTAAGCTATCTGCACTTAGATGGGTATTAGGCGAAGAATGGGATATGCTTGACACTTAAAGTAAGCGGAGAGACATCGTTATAATGCCTCTCCGCTTTCCATTTTGTTATGTGGGACTTCTCTTCACGATTGTTTTTCGATAAGCTCAAGCAAATCATCAATATCCCAGCACCATGATAGTTTTCCAATCCCTGGCAAACTATTACGCCCCCGTTATATCAATCTCAATAGCATTTCCCCATATATCAGTTGCCTGTATTAACAGTGTCCCGCCTATAAGACTAAATTTTTGATATTCAAAAGAATATTTGCCATAAAATTCTCTTACAAACGCATTGTTTCCTTCCACTACTACATATGAGCTACCCGAATCAATTATCGCTGATATGTAAAGTATGTCATTAAAACGGTCTTTCCCATTGGATGAAATAAGAACGTGAGCTTTATGCCTATAACCGTTACTTGCTCGAAAATTTATGTATCCCCTAATTGCGGCCTGTGAATCCACCATATCATCTTTTCCCAATTTTATATTCATATGTGCCCTCCTACATAGTTGCACTACCCACCGAAGTAGGAATTAAGTATAACATATTGCCACCAAACAATCTACTTCTACTTTGGGACAAAATGTCCCAAAGTACGAAAAGCCGGGGAGCGGCACAGCACCGTTCCCCAGCAGGTCACAGCTCCACCAGCGCGGAAAGCTGTTTCAGCAAATCGGACAGAGGGCCCCACAGGGCGGAGTAGTCCCGCTGGAGGGCCGATATTTCCTCGGGGTAGATGCCCCCGTAGGTGTTGGCTTGTATTGCCACTTGATTGAGATTATTTGAGCACCGCCGCTGGAGGGACACCAGCTCCCGGACGGGAGCAAGGTCAACCTGGAGCACATAGCCGCAGAGGGCCATTTTCCGCATATAGGCCCCCATGTTGCGGATGCCCGCCTGGGCCATGCGTTCCTGGATCAGCGTCTGCTCGTCCTCAGACACCATCACATGGAGATGGATGGGGCGGCGGCGCTTTTTTGCGGCCACGCTACCTGTCGCCCCGGCGGGGCGCGTCCTGTCTGGGCGCGGCGGGGGCCTGCCGTTCCCCGGCCAGCATTGCCGCCTCCTTCATCTGTTCGGCAATGGGGCGGGGCCTGCCCGCATCACGCAGTATGCCGGGCACCTCCGGGGCGGGTCTGAGCTCATAGTCCGCCGCCTGTTTTTCCGTCAAGGGTTTTGTGTAGGTCAGATGCCCCCACGCAAGGAACACGCCGCCCTCCACGGGGATGCGTTTATCGTAGTTTACGACCTCGTCCGGCGCGTTGCCCACAGGCTTGGGGAACGTGCCGATGTCAACGGGCCGCTGGGTGGAATAATACTTATAAAGGCCGGGGGCCTCGATCTGCGCCACCCTGACGGAGAACTGCCGCTGGTAGTCCTCCACACGATCCAGCAAGTCCTGTTCCAGCAAGGCGCGGTCATTCCCATAGTGGCCCCACTCATACTGCCGTATGCCCTGATCGTCGTCATAGCAAGCCCACGTCACATAGCGGGACGGGGCCTTGGGGTGTTCCCCCAGCGCAAAGCCCCGGCCATTTTCCAGCATGACGGCCTTTAGGATTGCATAGTCTTGATTTTTGTCCATGATTGTCTCCTCTCAGAATGTTAGCACTATCCGGGAAAACCGGGGCAGGACGCATAAAAGTACGGCCCGCTCCCAAAGCGGCCCCGGAAAGCCTTGGAATCAGCGGGGTTTTATACCCCCAAATGCTCACGCATCGCCCCGGTATTTCCGCATATATCCCCGCTGTTTTTTCTGCCTTGCGGCCTTGGAGCAAGCCTCGGAGCAGTAGCGCCGCCGCCCGTCCGGGAGAAAGGGCCGCCCGCAGACAGGACAGGGCCGGGTTTCCGGGGCGGGCCCCTCGGTATTGAGGGCGGCCTCCAGCACCGGGTTCAGGGGCAGGACGGCCTCCCGGAAGTACCGGCAGTAGCCCGAAGTCCAGCACTTTTCCAGCATATAGCAGGCACAGTCCAAAGGCAAGCATCCCATTTCCTGGTCATAGTTGGCACAGCATTTTGTGACAAGGGTGCGGATGTCCGCTTTTTCCTCACGGGTCAGCTCACGCAAGGGATCACCTCCCGCCCGGCCTGCCCAGAAGGGCCTGAAAGCAGGAGCCGCAGGGGATGCCGCGCCAGTAGGGGCAGCCACAGCACCGGGAGCCCTCCCGGGGCTTTTCCGGGCGGGGAGCCTGGGGCCGGGGCGGGCGTTTCATTTCCTGTTCCAAAGGGTTTTCCGTAAAATTCATTCGCTGTCCTCCTTTTCCCCGTCCTCGTCCCATGCGTCATATTCGCCGCCGTCAAGGTCACCGCCGTATGCTCCGGCCCCGCCATAGTCCTCCGGGTATTCCCCGTCCTCGTCAAAGCCCTCCCCGGGTTCGGCGTTCTGCTGTTTGGGGCGGTAGACCTTGAAGTACCACCCGGCCCCGCCGCCGATGGCCAGCACCGCCAGCACCAGCAGGGCCATCCCTGCGCCGCCGGACTTTTTGGGCACGGGCTCCTGTTGGGGCTCCGGGGCAGGCGTGGGATCGGGCTCAGGCTCCGGGAGCGGTTCGGGGAGGGCCTCCGGGTCTGTCTCCGCAAGGGCCATCAGGTCGGCCACGGTGACGGCGTTTAGGAAGTAGACATTTTCCGTCTCCCGCTGGCGGTCAATCACCAGATAGAATACGGACTCGTCTGCCGCCATGATGGTGAAAAATTCCTTGCCGTCCTGGTCGGTGGCGTTATCCACCATCGTCCCCTGGCCGCCCGGGGTGAACGGCTTGGGCTCGGGCTCCGGGGTGGGCATGGGCTCCACGGGGGCAAGCCCCTCCCATTCCGGCCCGCCCGTGCAGTCCTCCCATTCCTCGCCGCCCCCGGCGTAGGCCGTGGTGGAAAAGCCGCACAGCAAAAAGGCGGCGCACAGTGCCGCCGCCATCACACGATATTTATTTTGTTTCATTCCGCATCCTCCTTTTTTTCGTCATTTCCAAGTCCATCCCCCACAATGCCATCCGGCTTTGCATGGGCTCCATTATGGGACTTCGGGACATTTTGTCCCAAAGCGTCCCCGGCCTTGATGCGCTGGAGCACCAGCGGGAGCTCCTCAAGGGAAATGCTCATGCCCCGCACGATGTCCACGATCTCCTCGTTCTCTGCCTCCCTGTGTTTCTGTTCCAGCTCCTTCAGCCGGGCCTGCTGGTCGTTTATTTTGGCCTTGACCTTTTCCATCTCGGCCATGATTTTTGCGCTCTTGCTTGTCGCCATTGAAATTACCTCCTTGTCATGGTAGACGCCCGTAGGCGTAGAAGTGGGCCTGCCAGTAGCTGCCGTTTAGGTTGGCGTAGCTGATAGGGTCGCCACAGTGGATCATCATCCCGTCCCCCACATAGATGCCACAGTGGGAGACTCCCGGGGTATCATAGGTTCCCTTGAAGAAAACAAGGTCGCCAGGGCGCGGGGAGCCTGTGGGGGTGCAGATGTTGTAAAGCCCCTGGGCCCCCAGCCGCCCCACATCCCAGCCGCTGTGGTTGACGACCCACGACACAAAGCCGGAGCAGTCAAAGGAAGTGGCCGGGGAACTCCCGCCCCATACATAGGGGTAGCCCAGGTATTTCTCCGCCTCGGAGAGCATCGCCGCGAATGTTTCATCGGACAGGTACGCCTCCGGCACGTCATAATCTGTGGGCGGGTTGGTGTGCCTGCCTACATAGGGGGAGCCGGGAAAGAGGTCGGGCCTGTTCCCCAGCGCGGCCATGTAGAGGGAGTACCGGGAAAGTTTTTCCTCCCCCATGAGGTAGACCGGGAGATGGGAAAGGTTGAAGTTATCCAGCGCCACATAACAGATGTAATAATCGTAGGGCACCCAGACCGTGTACTTATATTCCTCGGTAAAGGTTTCCCCGGTCACGGGGTCTGTGGCTGTCCGGGTTCCCGTCCGTGTCTCCGCCCGGTAGCGTATCTCATGCACCACATTTTCCGTCAGGGTATACTGGCGGTCAAAGAGCATCCGCAGGACGGGCTGGGCCTGGGCCAGCGTCCACTCCCCCTCATGCCATGCGCTCAGAATGGAAATCAGCACATAGGGATCATGCCCGATGGCGTCTAAATCGTAATGGTACTCGTCATAGCCGTGGGTGCTTTCATAGGTATTGAGATAATGCTGGAGCTCGGCCTCCAGCGCGCAGTAGTCCGCCTCGGCCCCCAGCATATCCCCGTCCCGGGCGGGGTAGGTGGTACTTCCCACCGTGCCTGCGGCGGCGTTCCCCAGAGAGACAAGGGAGGACGCGCAGGACTGGAGGGAAAGCAGGAGCAGTACGCAGGCCACCGCCGCCAGAGCCCCCACGGGATGTTTTTTTACGAGGGCCGCGGCCTGCTCCGCCAGCTTTTCCGTGGCGGCGGCTGTTTTCTCGGCGGCCTTTGCCCCCTGTTTCGCGGCCTGTTTTGTGGCCTGCCGCGCTTGTTTTGCATACTGCTTTTTCAGCTTTTGTTTATGCCAGTAGCGGGTGGCGGCGTTTTTGGCAAGCTCCGGGTTTTCCTGGGCCGCCATACGGAACTGATAATCGGCCCGGGCCTTAATGAACTTTGCCTCGGCTTTGCGGACGGCCCGGGCCGGGTGCTCCCGGATGCACCTTTTGACATAGCGCGTCCCCTGCCGCAGGACGGCCTCGCCCGCAAGCTCGGCGTGGTGGGCCGCCTCGGTTCCTACATTTTCGTGCTCCACCTCGTAGATTTTGCCATGCACAAAGCCGTGGGCGGTGCGCCCGGCGGCCCCAAAAGCCCGGCGCACCGGGCCTTTGGGTTTCGGGGGTTTCCTGCCCTCCAGCTTTTTGCGGGCGCGGTTCAGCTTGTCCTCCTGCCGCTCCATGCGCAGCTTTGACCGGCTGATTTTCTCCTTTTCGCTTTCCGTGCAGAACTTGGTCTTTTTGCCTCCCGGCCCTTTGGGGGACTTTGGGACATTCTGTCCCGAAGTGGCCTGATCCCCGGCGCTATTCCATTCTCTTGTCATCGGCTATGTCCTCCGGGCGGGTGGTGAGCAGGTTGTAGATCTCACCTTTGGGGAAACGGTCAACAAAGGGTATCGTCACATTCCCATAGAACAGCAGGCCCTCGCCGGAATTGCTGTGGGTGATATAGGAAAGCTGGTGCTCGGAAATGCCGAGCTGTTTTGCGATGATGGCCCGGTCGCTCTGGGCCTGGGAGAGCAGAACGAGAAAATCGGTGTTATCCAGTATGTTCTCAATCTCCCGGCTGGCCAAAAGGTCTTTCACGTTCTGCGTGAGGGCCGAGGGCACACAGCCCTTTTTGCGGAGCATCTTCCACACCGCCACAAAGTAGCTGGCGGTCAGCGGGTCGCGCAGGAGGATGTGGAACTCGTCAAAGTAGCACCACGTCGCCGCGCCGTTTTGATAGTTGGTATTCACCGCCGAGGTGACAAACTCGTTGGTGACGTGCATCGCAATCTTGCGGAGGTTCTCCCCCAGCCCTTTCAGCACGATGCACACCACCCGGGAGCTCAAGTCCACGTTGGTCGGGTGGTTGAAAAGATTAAGGGAGCCCGTACAGTAGAGCTCCAGCGCAGTCGCCACACGTTTCGCCTCCGGCTCCGGCTGTTTCAAGAGCTCCTCGTACAAGTCCTGGAGCAAAGGCATCTTTGCGCCCTCCAGCCCCAGCGCAAGCTCCCGGTACACCAGCCGCACACAGCGGTCGATGACGGTTTTCTCTATGGGCTGTAAGCCGTCCCTGCCGCCCACCACCAGCTCGCAGAGGGAGAGCAGGAAGTCGGCTTTCATGGAAAGGGGGCTGTCCCCGTCGTCCATGCCCATCTGTATGTCCATCGGGTTGATATGGTGGGGGCTGTCCGGGGCGATCTCGATGACCTGACCGCCCAGCCGCCGCACCAGCGGGGAATATTCCCCCATCGGGTCAACGATCACGATGCGGTCTTTGGTGGCAAGGAATACATTGATAAGCTCCCTTTTCGCGGAAAAACTCTTGCCGGAGCCCGTGGAGCCCAGGTACATCCCGTTTGCCGATTTCAGCTTTTTGCGGTCAGCCATGATGACATTGTGGGAAAGGGCGTTCATGCCGTAGTAGAGGGCCTGCCCGCCCATGCGCAGCTCCCTTGTCATAAAGGGAATGAAAATCGCGGTGGAACTGGTTGTCATGCCCCGCTGGATCTGCACGTCATTGTAGCCGAGGGCCAGCGAGGACATAAAGCCCTGTTCCTGTTGCCAGTCCAGCCGTTTCAGGGCGCAGTTGTATTTCTGGGCGATGCCGGAGACGGTGAAGACATCGTTTTCCAGCCGCTGGCGGGTGGGGGCGAGGTTGATGACGGTGAATGTCAAAAGGAACATCCGCTCATTCCGTGACTGTAAGTCCCCCAAAAGCTCCGCCGCGTCCTTACTGAACGTGATAAGGTCGGGGGGAAGTATATCCATGTCGTACCCGGCGCGGACGGCCTTTTTCTGCTCCTCCACTTTCATCTTGTCAATGTCCGAGATTTTCCCCTTGATGGTCTTTATCGCCTTTAACTGGTCAACGGTCTGGATGTGCATGGTGACGGTGAGCTCCGCGTCCAGCTCCAGAATTTCCCGCAAAAGGCGGTCAGAGAGCTCGGACGCCAAAATCTGAAGATAGGACGCCGCGCCCCAAAAGCCGCCCACCCGGAAGAACCGGGAGCCCCTAAAGTCAAAGCCGCCGCTGGGGGTGATGAAGTCCTTTGTCCCCATGCCCGTCCTGGAAATATCCGCCCACGAAAAGCGGAACGGCTCCCGCCGTCCGGGGTGCATCTGCCCATGCAGGAGGGCCAGCCGCTCCCGCCCGTCCAGCGGGGACGAGGGAACGCCCAGCCGGTGGAGGTTGCCCATCACATCCGCCTCCACCCGGTCAAGCCGGGGCCTGGCCTCCGCCAGCCCTTCGGCGGGAACGCCAAAGGTGATGTATTTGGAGCGTTCAATGCCGTTGTTGCTCCGGGCGATCTGGCGTTTCAGCATCCCCACGAACTCATCCCGGATGCTGTCAAAGGCATCCTCCTGGGCGGGGATGTTCACCTCATAGCGGCTGGTGGAGTGGGATCGGCGGTTGATAAAGGAAAGCTGGACGGGGAGGGTGCTGTCAAAGTAGTTGAGGAACGCGCTCCAGCCGCTGAAAATCGCGGACTGATCCTCGGTGGATGCCACGGAATAATTGATGTCCTCATATTCCACGGTCTTTGTGTAGAGCCCGCCGGGGAGCTGGCACACCCCGTCCGGGTGCATCGCCACATAGGGGATGGACTGCTGGGCGGACATTGCCGCCTTATTTTTTCGTCTGTTTTTTGGTTCTTTCATGCAAAGCCTCCTTTCCCGCCTGCCCGGTAAAGGGCGCGTAAATGTTTTCCGTCCTGTAGGGCCTTGCGCCGGGGCGCAGGAACCTGGCCCGGAGGATGTTCTTTACCACCTTTTCCAGCGGCAGGCCGTCTTTTTCATACATCGCCAAGAGGAACGCCGGGAGCATGATGCCCAGCATCAGGAACAGCGCCGCCGTGTTCCCCAGGACACTCCGGGCAAACAGGTAGGAGGGGACTCCCACGAGGGCCGCGCCGCCAAAGCACACAAGCTGGCGTTTCGTCAGGTTAAAGGCGATTTTGGTCTTGATTTTCGATAAGTCGTTGGGTACATTCACATAGGGCATTTTTAGCCTCCTTTCTTTGGGACAAAATGTCCCGAAGTCCCTCAGTGGGCTCCACCTCGTTCCCCCATACATCCCAGCCGGGCGGGGTCTGGCGGGCGAACAGCTCCACACGGGGCACATCCCCCATCAGGGCCACGATTTTCTCCCTTGCCTCGTCCGGCTTTTTGCTGTGGCCCTCAATGGGGGAGATAATGAACTGGTGGACGTCCGCGGCCCTGCGCCGGGGATGGCCCCGGGTTGCCAGCAGACACACCTCCGCGTTGGCCCGCGTCCAAAAGCCCAGCCCGTAAAACCAGCTGTCGGCCTTTCTGTTCTTTTTCAGCCAGACAAAGCCCACGGACTTGTACTGAAAGCCCCATGCCCTGATAAGCCGCAGGGCCTCCGGGAGCTGGGGGAACGTGGCCCACAGAAAAAGAAC
>ERZ777305.2438-NODE-2438-length-15933-cov-48.234790_pt1 | contig 15933 bp, 9 predicted proteins | sample MGYA00374965_ERZ777305 | MGnify/ENA primary metagenome ERZ777305 (study PRJEB29328, sample SAMD00013331) | mouse gut metagenome | study: EMG produced TPA metagenomics assembly of the Metagenome analysis of fecal microbiota from mouse which was promoted... | reverse complement strand
TCCGACTTATACCCCAAAATTCGATGTTTTCAAATTTTTGTCATGTACTTAATCAAAAGTATTAAACATTTTCTGCGTGGCTGGAGTATTGGCTCTGACTTCGTGCTCGAATTCGGACGTGCTGAATGAGAATCCCGAATCCGGTTCAGTGATCGGTTTCAATTCGTATGTCAGCAACTCTTCCCGTGCTGTGGCAAATGAAAACTTTACAAAATTCTTTGTTTATGGCGGCTATCAACCGAAAGATGCGACTGATTACCACACCGTGTTCAGCGGCGTAGAGGTGTCCAAGAGTGTCGACAACAAATGGACATACTCCGGTGCGAGCAAGTATTGGGTGGCAGACGCAAGCTATAAATTCTATGCCTACAGCTGCGAGCATATCGAACTCAGCAAAGGCGCTCCTTCTTTTGTGACTACGGCAGACGACGCCGGACACTTCAAAATCACGGACTATATCTGCGGCGACGCGCATCAGCACGATCTCGTGTTTGCTGAATCCGGCGCTATAACAGGCAAGGAAACAGGCAACAGCGCCGTGTCGCTCACATTCAAGCACGTGCTTTCGAAAGTGAATGTGAAGTTCAAGAGCGGCTTCCCTGCCGGATTTAAAATCAACATCAGCGACGTGCAGATCCGCAACATGTATGACAAGGCCAATTTCTCGTCGAAACTTGCCGAGCGCTGGTCGGATCACAGCCGCACTGTGGCATATGATGCAGCAAGCAGCAAATGGACGAAGACGACCCTTAATATCACCGGCACCAATACAATAGAGGCCGCAGTTACCGGCGATACGCCCAAGGACGCGGTGGACGTGACTACCGATACCGGCTATTTCATCCCTGCAGCTTATACCGACAATATATATCTTAACTTCAAGATTGCAGTTGTCGACAGCGAGGGGACTACGATTAAGTCCGACTATATACAGGGCTCTTTTACTCCCACTTGGAGCATTTCTACTGCCTACACGTATAATGTCACTGTCAATGGTTCTGCCGCAGGCGTAGAGGCCATAGAGTTCACTGTCGACGCTGACAACGGCATCGAGGAATGGACTGAAAGCCCTGCCAACGATTTTAACTTCGGAAGCTGATAACCTGAATCTTAGATTAAACAAAAGCTGCGCCGTAATTCGTTTACAGCGCAGCTTCTGTTGTTTATATGGTTCAAGAAAACAATATGCCCGGCGTGCAGAGGAAATCTATTTCTGTCCGCCGACGGGCAGGTCGATGTCAACATTGTTGTTCCAGTCGTCGAGGTCGGGGTCGAATCCGGAGTCTGTTCCGCTGTCGCTGTCTTCGATGCGCAGTCCCGAGACAGTGATGTTTCCTCCGCGTGGCTGTGTTTGCAGCTGTTCGGCCACGTCTATGTCGAAAGATTTTGTTTTCCCGTTGGTGAGCGTGACTTCAAGATTCAGGGTGTATGCCCGGTTTTCGCGTCTGTTGCGGTCAGTTTCGCCAGGGACGAACGACGGAATGCCGAAAGAAAGCACACTGGCAACGACGGCGTTGTTGTCAAGGCGGCAGTCGTAAACCAGTATGGCGGCATCGTCGGTCGTTTCGCCGTTGTATAGCATGACACGTGCGGCCATGCCTCCGAGAGCTCCGCGGGCATTGGTCACACGCTCGAATCCGTATTCGAAATTGTAGCGTACGGTGTAGGAGAATACCATTGGCTTCATGTCCACCGGCAGCGCGGCGATTTCGTGGCGGTCGGCGTCGGGCACGGCCTCGATATAGGCGGCATAGAGCATGTCGGGCGTGTTGAGCGTGGCTTCTCCGGGGTGTCGGGAGGCCAGGGTCTGCGGCGCAGGGCGGTAGCCGGGTGTGGAAGTGGCGTGCACGCTCCGCGGCCCGTCGGATATTCCGAAAAGTGTTATTTTTTCGGTATCGTTGTTGTATATTAGCATGGACTGGACGCCGTTGTCGCCGAAGTTGAGGCTTCCGCCGTCGGAAGGAAGGAACATTTCGACGGGCTGTCCGTTGTTGTCGTAGGTAATCACGGTAGCGCCTGACGGGGAGGGCTGCTGTCCTCCGGGAACACTCCACTCTATGTCTATGTCGGCCGACCCGAAATGGTTGTAGCACAATTCCTCACGGCACGAAACCATGGAGGCTGCAAGTGCGGCGGCTATTATGTGCTGTAGTCTGGGTCTCATATTGTGGAATCTGAAACTGAACCAAAGCGCCATACGAATGCAAGACGTGCTTTGAGCGGGCCGATGTAGTCGGTGTCGAGCGTCCGCAGGTAAATGTGGTGCCCTTCGAGAGGCGTATATTCTTTATAACGCGTTTTCATCAGTCCGGCGCCAAAACCTGCTTCAATCGAAAGATGTTTTGACACCGGCCATGAGTAGCCTATGGAAACACCGGCCATGACGCCTTCTCCGCGGTAGCCTTTTCTGCCGTTTTCAAGGTCGTACAGTCCGGCTCCGGCGAAGATGCCTGCATAGAGCCCGCGCAGCATTGATTTGCTTTGGAACCAATAACGTATTTCAGGACTTACGATGGCTATCTGGTAGCATTTGTGTTGCTGCTTTTTCTTCCACCAAGCCATCTGCCCCTCGATGCCGAGCGACATTTTGCGGCTCATCCGGAATTCGATTTCCAAGGATGGCATCAGAATGGCGTCGTACAGCATGTTTGTCTTCAGTGCGAAGCGGCCTGGGTACAGACTCCGGTGTCCGTGGAGTGTCCGGACAGGAGAGGGGTTTATGCTGTCCGGTATGGGAATTATGGAACTTATTATGGCAGAGGCGTCGGCATGCTGTGCTTCTGTAAGGGGTTTTATCAGCGGCGCCGGGCGCTCGCCTTTTATGAACAATGTGGCTTCGGCATAGTGCAGCAGGTGGAAGTATTTGTGGTGCAATGCCCGGTAGGCCGCTCCGTCTCCAATTTCTGTCAGACTTTTTTTGCGTCCCCCTATGATGTATCCCCGGCGGTCGAACACCCACACAGGTGTGTTGTCGAGTGTACTGAGCACGTCGTCCCGCCATGGCGATATGCTGTCGGCCGCCACCATATCGCGCAGGGCATTCCAGGCAATGCCCTGCGGCTCGGTTTTTATTAAGATATGGCTGATGCCTGTCTCGTGGCGGATGAAAGCCGCAAGGGCTTTGCAGCGCTTTGCGCTGAGGTCGGCATTGTCGCCGCTTGTTCCGTCGGGAGACGTATAGGCCCGTATGAGTATATATGCTATGTCTGCCTGTGGATACCTGCGCACGCTGTTGACGAAGCGTCGCATTTCCGGATAATTGTCGGCTTGTCCCGGCTCGATGGCGCTTTGTCCCGCGCGAAACCGGATGGTCACCGAGTCGGCGGGATACATTGCTGCCGCTGTCATGGCGGCGGTGGCGAGCAGGAACAGTATTGTCAGCAGTCTGTACATTGTACGGATATACGGGTGTCTGAGACATGCAGGGAGCTGCACCGGTTTCGGTGCAGCTCCCGTCTATGCCATGCGGGCAATGTTATTTATCTCGGCCACAGCAGTTTTTGTACTTTTTGCCGCTGCCGCAGGGGCATGGGTCATTGCGTCCGATGCGCGGACCTGTGTGGCGCATGGTGACCGGTGCCTGAGGCGCTCCCTGTCGTGCGGCTGCCGCGCTGCGCTGTGCTTCCTCGCCGGGCAGTCCTGGACGGGAAGTGCGGTAGTTGTAGTTGTGGCGCGGCGCTTCGGGTGCGGCCTGCTTTACTTCCGGGGCTTTCCGGGGTTCTTGTTGCGTCTCTTGCGTTTCGTCTCCTGTGGGAGCGGGTGCTTCCTGACGCACGGGAATCTGTCCGCGCATGAGTGCGGAGAGGGTCTTAAGGTTGAGCTGGTTGAGCATGCCTTCGAAAAGGTGGAACGACTCCACTTTGTAGATTACGAGTGGGTCTTTCTGCTCGTAGGACGCGTTCTGCACGCTCTGGCGAAGCTGGTCGAGTTCGCGCAGGTGCTCTTTCCACAGTTCGTCGATGGTGACGAGCAGAATGGCTTTGTGCCATTCTTTGACTATGTTGCGGCACTGCGAGTCGTAGGCCTGCTGGAGGTCTATGCGGAGGTTGAACAGGCGTTTGCCGTCCGTCACGGGCACGATGATTTTGCCTGTGTACTCGTTGGCTTCCACTATGCGCGCTATCACGGGCCATGCCACTTCGCGGATGCGTTCGCTGCGTCGGTCGAGGGCTTTTATGGCAGCGTCGTGGAGGCGCTCGATGCGGTCCTCGGTGTCAAGGCTGCGGTATTCTTCCTCAGTGACGGGCATTTCGAGTGTCAGGGCGCGGTAGAGTTCGAGCTGCAGGTCGGCGTAGTCGTTGGGCCCGTCATAGCTCTTGACGAGGTTTTCGATGCAGTCGTAGAGCATGTTGGCGATGTCGATGCCGACGCGCTCGCCGATGAGTGCGTGGTGGCGGCGTGCGTAGATGTAGCTGCGCTGCTTGTTCATCACGTCGTCGTACTCGAGCAGGCGCTTACGGATGCCGAAGTTGTTTTCCTCGACGCGTTTCTGGGCTTTTTCAATTGCGTTGTTCACCATCTTGTGCTCTATCACCTCGCCTTCCTTGAGGCCGAAGGTGTCGAGCATCTTCATTACGCGGTCTGTGGCGAACAGGCGCATGAGCTGGTCTTCGAACGACACGAAGAATACGGACGAACCGGGGTCGCCCTGACGGCCGGAACGGCCTCGGAGCTGGCGGTCGACACGGCGGCTTTCGTGGCGTTCGGTGCCTATGATGGCCAGGCCGCCTGCGGCTTTCACGTCGTCGGTGAGCTTGATGTCTGTGCCTCGGCCGGCCATGTTGGTGGCTATGGTGACGGTGCCGGTGCGTCCGGCGAGCGCCACGATTTCGGCTTCGCGCTGGTGCAGCTTGGCGTTGAGCACGTTGTGCGGGATGCGGCGGCCTGTGAGCATGCGGCTGAGCAGCTCGGAGATTTCCACCGATGTGGTGCCGACGAGCACGGGACGTCCTTCGCCCACGAGGCGTTCGATTTCTTCGATGACAGCGGCGTATTTCTCGCGTTTTGTCTTGTACACGCGGTCGTTCATGTCGATGCGCGCCACAGGCCTGTTGGTGGGGATGGTCACGACGTCGAGCTTGTAGATGTCCCACAATTCGCCTGCTTCCGTGGAGGCGGTACCCGTCATGCCGGCGAGTTTGTGGTACATGCGGAAATAGTTCTGGAGCGTGATGGTGGCGAATGTCTGCGTGGCAGCTTCCACTTTCACGCCTTCCTTCGCTTCGATGGCCTGGTGGAGGCCGTCGCTGTAGCGGCGTCCTTCCATGATTCGGCCTGTCTGCTCGTCGACGATTTTGATTTTGTTGTCGTCGATTACGTATTCCACGTCTTTCTCAAAGAGGGTGTAGGCTTTGAGCAGCTGTGTGACGGTGTGCACGCGTTCGGCCTTTACGGCGTAGTCGGCCATGAGGGCGTCTTTCTTTTCGGCGCGCTCGGGGGTGTCGGGCTCGTGCTCGAGTTCGCTGAGCTGCGAGGCTATGTCGGGGAGCACGAAGAACTGCGGGTCGTTGATTTTGCCGGTGAGCTCGTCAAGGCCCTTGTCGGTGAGTTCGACGCTGCGGTTCTTTTCGTCGATGACGAAATAGAGGGGGTCGGTGACGACGGGCATCTCGCGGGCATTGTCCTGAAGGTAGTAGGCCTCGGTCTGGAGCATGGTGTTTTTCATGCCTTCCTGGCTGAGGAACTTGATGAGCGCGCCGTTTTTGGGCAGACCCTTGTAGGCGCGGAAAAGGAGCAGGGCGCCTTCTTTGCGCACGGCTTTGTCGTCGCTGGCGAGTTTTGTCTTGGCTTCCGCGAGGATGGATGTCACGAGCTTGCGCTGTGCCTGCACCACTTTTTCGACATTGGCCTTGTAGTCGTTGAAATACTGGTCGTCGCCTTTCGGCACGGGGCCGGATATGATGAGCGGCGTGCGGGCGTCGTCGATGAGCACGGAGTCCACCTCGTCGACGATGGCGTAGTAATGCTTGCGCTGCACGAGATCGTCGGGCGCCATGGCCATGTTGTCGCGCAGGTAGTCGAAGCCGAATTCGTTGTTGGTGCCGAATGTGATGTCGCAGAGATATGCGTTGCGGCGTGCGGCGGAGTTGGGTTCATGCTTGTCGATGCAGTCCACTGTGGAGCCGTGGAACATGTAGAGCGGTCCCATCCATTCGCTGTCGCGCTTGGAGAGGTAGTCGTTGACGGTGACTACATGTACGCCGCGTCCGGCGAGCGAACGCAGGAACACTGGCAGCGTGGCCACGAGGGTTTTGCCCTCGCCGGTGGCCATTTCGGCGATTTTCCCCTGGTGCAGGGCTATGCCGCCGATGAGCTGTACGTCGTAGTGCACCATGTCCCATTTTATTTCGTTGCCGCCGGCCACCCACCGGTTGCGCCATATGGCTTTGTCGCCTTCGATGCTCACGAAGTCGCGGCCCTGGCCTGCAAGGCGTCGGTCGAGTTCGGTGGCGGTGACTTCGATGGTGTCGTTATGGGCGAAGCGGGAGGCGGTTTCGCGCATGGTGGCGAAAACGACGGGGAGGTGTTCGTTCAGCTTGTTCTCGAGTGTCTCGAGGATGTTTTTCTCGTGGCGGTCGATGTCGTCCCAGAGGTTCTGCCGCTTGTCGAAAGGCAGACTCTCCACTTCGTTGCGCAGGGCGTCGATGGCCTCGCGGTCGGCAGCCGTGGCTGCGGCGAGGTCGGCGCGCACTTTGCCTATTTCTGCGCGGAGTTCATCGTTGGAGAGTTGGGCGAGGCGAGGGCCTTCGGCCTGTATCTGTGCCACTATGGGGCGTATGGCTTTGAGGTCGCGGCTGGATTTGTCGCCGAATATTTTGGATATAATGCTTGTTAAAGACATTTTTTGTGAAGTATGAGTTGTGAGGTGTGGAATATCGGTAGCGCCGGCAGTGTCCGGACTTTTTGCGGCCGCTCCCTCAGAGGGGCAGCGCAGGCAGCGCGGCTCCGTTGGGCGAGCGTATGCGCAGCAGGCGTGCTACCGTGGGTGCTACCGAGCGGGCGTCGACGGGTGTGGCTATGGTGCGGGCGTCGATGCCGGGAGCCATTATTATGGCGATGCCTGTGGGGGCGACTTCGCGGTGAACCATGGGTGTGCGTGTGGCGTCGGCCGGTGTCTGCCAGTCGTCCACCACTTCCCATCCGGCTGCGGGGGCTATGTACACATCGCCCGAATGGGTTATCGATGTGTTGCGGCGCAGGGCCTGCGAGCCTTCGCCGGCACGTTCGTTTATGATGTCGTCGATGGTGAATGCGCGCCGCACGCCGCTCATGCGTTCGAGAAAGTCGGCGGCTTCGGTGCGTATGAGCGCGGGGTCTATGTTGCGCTCGTTGATGAGTTTGTCGTTGAGATAGAATGCGTTGCGGTGGTAGCCTTTCACCCAGTCGCCGTTGCCGTGCAGTGCTATGAGGTACATGTTGAGCAACGATATGGCCTTGCGCGTGGAGAATTCGCCGAATGGCACGTTCCAGCGTTCGTCGTCGCGGCGGGAGCGCGAGCCGGGAGGCGTGGCAGCGAGGTAGACAAGCGTGCGGTCCATGCCCGGGCCGCGGTCCACGGCGGCAAAGAGCTGCTCAAGGTCGCGGTCGAGGCGCAGGTAGGTGTCCATTAGCTCGTAGCGCGTGTCGGCGCTTTTGCTGTCGACGAACGGACGGATGGTGTAGGCCACGTTGAGCATGTCCGTGCCGTCGTGCGAGCCGAAGTCGGGCGTGGCTATGATTTCTGCGGCGAGCTGTGTGATTTCGCTGTTTAGCAGGGGTGTGCCCGTGAACTTCGCCACTCGCTCGGCCTTGCTGCGCCCGAATGTGTAGCGGAAGGGGTAGCGCGTGAGATGGTCGGGCAGATGTGTGTATGCCTCGGCGGCGCGGAGAGGCGTCCAGCTCATGGTGTCGAGGCGGACGGAGAGGGGACGCAGGCGGTTGCGCGCGGCCAGTGTGACGGGCGGTTCTTTGTAGAAGGTGGATGTGGCCCAGTTGCCGTTGGACGCGTTGAGCCACAGGGCGCTGTTGGCGGCATGGCCTCCGAGCAGTATCGCCTGCTGTGGGTCGGCGGCTATGGCATAGACCGCCGTGACGCCTCCGCCGGCTATGCGTGCTTCGTCGGCTATGGTGCTGACGGCGAGTGCGGCCGGGGAATATGTCTCGTCGGTGTAGTTGCCCATGGCTGCGGGGTCGTGCAGCAGCGGCACGGTGCGCAGGGCGTCGCGGTCGAATCGCGATGCCGCGTCGATGCCGCTGATGTCGGCGGTCGCTCCTGTCATCAGCACCGCAGTGGCGCCGTGGGCATCAAGGGGAGTGCCGTAGTCAAGCGCCGGGATTACGACTCCTTGTTTCAGCAGGCGGTTGAACCCCCCGGTGCCGAAACTGTCGCGCAACAGGTCGATGTAGTCCTGCTCGAGTCCGTCCACCACGATGCCCACCACGAGCTGCGGACGGGCAGGCGTACCTGCCACTACGGCCAGTGTGGCCATGGCGGAGGCTACGAATGTCAGCAACAGGCGCGGGGTGCGGGCGGGGCGACGGGTCATTTTCTGCGTGGACGGTTAAGCATTATGTAATTGGCGGCGCGTACGGCGTCGGCTGCTATTAGCGGCCAGAATGCCGCGTTGGCGCTCTGAGGGAGCAGCGGCCATGCGAGGCTTAGAGCCAAAAGCACTGCAAAGTTAGCAATTTGATAGCACAATACAAGGCGTTGCGCCTTTTTTATCCATATAAAAACAACAGGTAAGAGGCACAAAGGGTTTACCCATGCCAGCAAAAAGTTGGGTGAGGTGGCTTCGTGGGTGGAAAACACGGCGAGGAAAAACACAAGGCATCCCGCCAGCCCGAACAGTCCGTAGAGTGCGGTGTCGAAGATTCTGCACACGCTCCTGCGCCTTATGTCGCGGATGGTGACGGCGACGGCTGCGGCAAGCACAAGCAGGGCTACGGCCATGGGCGTGGCCCACCATGGCGTGGGTGCAAGCACGGCTGCACGCGGGGCTGCTTCGACGATTACCGATGTGCTGTCGACGAGCCGGCGCCCCGAGGCAGTGCGCGCGCCGGCGAGCTGCTGCTCGAGCAGTACGGGGGCGAATGCTTTTTCGCGTGCTGAAAGATGTCCGTCGATGCCCGGGCCGAGGGCGAGGTCGATGCCGAACTGATACCATGGATAGTTTTCGTGGCAGGCACGCATGATGTCCCGGAATGTGGCTTGTGCCGGTGCGGGGTCGGGGAGGAGCAGGGTGTCGCCGATGGCCGCTTCTATGGCGCGCAACGGGCGCGTGGAGCAGTTGTCGCGCACGTAGTTGTAGCGGTAGACGGCGTTTTCGGGCAGCAGGTTGTCGGAGAGAGTCTCTACGAGCCGCTGCTTTTCGGCGGATGTGAGGTTGAGGCGGTGCTCTGTGACGCGGCGTCCGTTGCGGCGATAGGCTTCGACGAACCATGGCCATGGTGCGGCTCCGCACATATAGTCGGTCTGTCCGAGAGCGAAACGCCACACGAATCCGGGGGCATTGAAGTCAAAAAGTCCCCAGTGCACAGCCACATCGTTGCCTGGCATGCGCACCCGCAGCGCTGCGTGGCCTTCAAGCTCGTAGACGTTGCTGCCGGCATCGCATATCACCATGCTTACTATGGTATCGCCGGCATTTTCCGCTTTTGTGTCTGTGGCGCAAAAGGTACAAAAGGACAGAAGCCACAAAAGAAACAAATATTTTTTCGTCATGCTATGGTTTAAAGGTACAAAAGGACAAAAGAGTCAGAAGCGACAAAAAGTTTAATATGTATTATTGTTGTGGTTGTGATATTCTCTGAATTTGCGTTTGAACTCGACTTTGTTTGTACCGAAATTTATTATGATTCCGTAGTCTATGCCGGACACTTTGAGGTAATTGACAAGTTGATATTCATGAGCCGGAGCTATTGCTTCCGCTACTTTTGTTTCAATTATTATATCTCGGTTTACCAGAATGTCTGCTCTGAAGAAACCTACAACAGCACCTTTATATCTCACTTCAAGCGGCACTTCGGCAGTGGCTTCAAGTCCGCGTAGCTGTAACTCGCGGACAAGAGCGTTTTGGTAAACGCTTTCGAGAAACCCTTGTCCAAGAGTGCGCTTGACGGTGATTGAAGCATCTATTATTGTGGAAAAAGCACTTTCGGTATTTATCATTAAAAACTTTTGTTTCTTTTGTGGCTTTTGTCCTTTTGTACCTTTTTGAACTCTCTAATATATTGTTTCAGAAGTCGTCGGAGGTGTTGAGCGCTCGGCTGAGCGACTGCACGAGCGAGGTGTTGTAGCTTTCGGCGCCGTTGCGCACGTCGTGGAGGATGCGCCATTGGTGTTCGGCAGTGCGATACTCGTCGGTGGCGCGTCCGCGTTCGCGGTCCCGTTCGTTGCGGAACTGCTGAGTGGAGTTGAGTTGCTCGAGGTACGCCGCGACAATCTGGTCCAGCTGCTCGTCGACGGGCCATTCGAGACTGCCTCCGTACATGCGTTGAGCGAGCCCGTTGACAAGGCGCATGTCGGCTTCGGCCTCCGGGTTGGCGAGTCCCATTTCGTCGAACAGCGATGCCGCTTCCGTGAAGCCGAACGAGATACGTGGCGAGAACACCTGCAGGCGGTAGCGTCCGTTGGGGCGGATGTCGATGACACATGTCTCGGTCAGTACGGCGTTGAGCCATTTGGAGGACTGCGGCAGCGGAGCGCTCCACTTCAGCACCATTGTGCCGCGCTTGTCGTCGGCCATGTCTATGACGTCGGAGCGGTCGAATGTGAGCGCCACCCATCGGCGCAGGCGTGCCATCAGTTCTTCTTGCGATGCGGCGGCCGATACCGAGCCTTTTACCACGCTCGACGGCTGCGGGTCTACCGGAAAGGTCTGTGCGGCGGCTGTGCCGCAGGATATTGCCGCCAGTGCGGCGAATATCAGAGTTCTTAGTGCGTCCATGCTGCAAATGTACATATAAATATCGAGGCGCGCAAGAAAAGGCCGCAGCCTCCTGTGCGGGAGCTGCGGCCTCTTTTGTGCGTTGTGTTGCTGTGCGTTTACCAGCCGGGGTTGTTCGGAAGTTCAAGACCCTTGGCGTTGTAAAGTCCGATGAGGGTTGTGCCGAGAGGCTGGAGGTATTCACGTTCGGTGAACACGCGTGTGCCCGTCACGCTGCCGTTTGTGGCTCCGTTGATGTATCCGTTGCTTACAGCTACATCCTTGAGTTGTTCGGTTGTGGCTGTAGATACATTTGCTCCGAGGACGATGTTGGGGTGGAGTCCGGTGTCGAGCAGGTCGAGCTTGTGCCAGCGGATAAGGTCCCAGTAGCGGTGGTACTGGTCAAACATAAGCTCGCAGCGGCGGCAGCGGCGGATTTCCCACAGCAGGCTCGAAACACCCATGTTGTTGGCAGGGTCGTTCATGTTTTCGAGATAAGCCTTGCTGAGGTTGGTTGTCTCGATGCCGGCACGGTCCCAAAGAGGTTTGATGTAGTTAATCACGTCGGTGTTGTCGAGCTGGTTGAGCTCGGCGCGCGCTTCCACATAATCGAGGTAGATGTTTGCAAGCCAGTAGATGGGCGCGCAGGTGTAGTTGGTGTTGGCGTTGACGGTCTGAGACTGCGGAATCTTGGTGTTCACATATTTGCAGATTGTGTAGCCGGTGGTCGACTTGATGTTGGTCGAGTTGGGGCGGCTGAAAGTCACATTTGTGCCGAATGCAAGTTTCGGATCGATGGTCTGTGCCAGACGTCCGTCGCGGACTTCGAGTGCTTTGCTGATGTCGAGACCGGTGGCCTTGCCTTTTTCGTCGCGGATTACTTCCGGTGCGTCGCTCTTGTCCATGGATGTCAGCGCCAAAGGTTTGCCGTCTTTGAACAGGTAGGCGTCGAAAGCGTCCTTTGTCATGCCGGCGATAGGGGTGTCGGAGCTGAGGAACGACATGGCGGAGTGGGTGAGCGAACCGCTCTGATAGCCCTTCATGAAGATGATTTCGGGGTTGTCGAGCAGGCTCACTGTGCCCATGGCGGCGTCTGCTGTAAACACCGAATTGTAGAGAGACTGGTAGTTGTCGCAGATTCTGTAGCTCTGCTCCATGACGGCTTTGCATGCGCTGATTACTTCTTCGTAATATTTCTTTGCACGCGCTTCGTCTTTCTGGTGGTATCTGGCATATGCGGCTTCAAAGAGGCATATTTCAGACTTCATGGCATTGGCCATGTCCACGCTGAATTCAAGTTTGTTGCTCTGCTGACGAATGTTGGCGACAGCGAAGTTGAGGTCTTCGAGCACGAAGTCCATCACCTGGTTGCGCGGGGTGCGTTCGCCATAAAGCGCGGGATCGTCCGGGTCGAGCACGGTGGTTACGAGGGGCACGTCGCCGAGGGCGCGTACGAGTTCGTAGTACTGCTGTGCGCGTATCAGGCGGGCCTGTGCGATGAAGTTGTCGTTGTCGGCTTTATTGGGTACGTTGGAGTTGTTGATGATGAAGTTGCAACGACGCACTTCCGTGTAGCTCGCGTCCCATACGCTGTTGGCATTGGGGGCATACTGATAATCCCAGGTGGCGAATACGACTCCCGAGCCGGACTGAATGCGCGAGCACTGGTCGTCGCTGAGCGAACGGTAGTAGAAATTATTGGTCCAGCTTTGTCCGTTGCCGTAGCCCAGGAAGTTGCCGTACAGGGTGTTGATCTGCGCCTGCAGGTTCTGGTTGCTTGTCCAGTAGGCAGGGTTGTCAGTCTGCTTGTCCAGCGGGTAGCGGTTGTCGTCGAGGAAATCGTTGCAGCTCGAGAGAGCGGCAGCGCCGGCAAGAAAACCGAATATTATATGTTTTTTCATTGTTGTGTCAGTTGAGGTTTAGAATGTTACCTGGATGCCGAAAGAGTAGCTCCTCATCATGGCATTGTTTCGGCCGAAGCCTGCAAGGCCTTCGCTCACGCCGCCTTCCATTTCGGGATCGAGGCCGAATTTGCCTGCGCCGTTGTAGATGAAGAAAGGATTCTCTGCGCTGAAGTAAACGCGGGCTTTCTGCACATATGCTTTTGTGGTGATGTCGGCGGGGATGGTGTAGCCGACGGTGATGTTCTTCATGCGCAGATAGGCCATGTTCACGAGGTAGCGGTCGCTCAGGGTGAAGTTGTTGATGCCCTGGTTGCAGGTGTTCTGCATGCGTTTGTTGTATCCGAACGTGCCGGCGTACATCACGGGATAGAGGTTGCTCTGGTCCACTTCATAGCCGATAATCTGGTTCTGGTCGTTCACTACGTACTTGTTGTAGCTGAGCTGGTGCTCGAACAGACCCGAGGTGGACTGCGCGAAAGGTATGGTGAAGTTGCTGACCTGCCACATGTCGCGCTTGCCTATGCCCTGGAAGAAAAGGTCGATGTCGAAGCCTTTCCATGCTGCGCCGAGGCGGAAGCTGTACTCGTAGCGCGGCAGTGCGTTGCCTATCACTTTGAGGTCGCCGTGGTTGCGGAGAGTGCCGACGGGGATTTTGTTTCCGTTTTCGTCCACCATGTCGGGGTCGCCGTTGTTGATTTTGCCGTCGCCGTTGAGGTCTTTGAACTTCACGTCGCCGGGTCCGAAATAGAAGGGGCTGAATGCAAGGTAGCTTTGGTCGGCCACTCCGTTGCTGTATATCCATTCGCCTGTCCATTTGCCGTCTTCGTCATACACTTTTCCGGAGAAGTCGCCTTCCTCGAAGAATCGGTCGAATGTGAAGCCCCAGATGTCGCCGAAATATTGGCCTTCGTAGAAACGGTTGGTGTTGGAGCCGTAGACGTATGAGTAGAGGGTGTTGTCCTTGTTGTTGTTCCACTTGGTCACTTTGCTGCGGGCGTCGCCTATGGTGGCGGTTGCCCACACGTCCCAGTCTCCGAAGCTTTTGTTGTAGCTCACTGCGAATTCCCAGCCGTTTGTGCGCATGTTGCCGGCATTTTCGAGCGGAGCGGCCACGCCGAGAGTGGAGGGCGCGGGCATGCCGGGAGCGAGCATGTCTTTTGTTTCGCGCGAGTACCAGTCGAACGATGCGGTGAGTGAGTTGTTGAAGAATCCGAGATCGATGCCCACGTCGGTGGTGATGACGCGTTCCCAGGTGAGCGACGAGCGTACGAGCGACGGCATTGACGCGCCGTTCAGGGCTGTGCCTGCGGAGTTGATCCAGTTCACGTTCTTGTTGCCGAGTGTTATGGTGGAGATAAACTGGTTGGCGGCAAGGTTCTCGTTGCCGAGGTGGCCGTAGCTGGCGCGCAGTTTACCATTGCTCCACCAGTCGCTGACAGATTTGAAGAAGTCTTCCTCCGAGAAGCGCCAGCCGGCAGAGAACGAGGGGAAGAATGCCCACTGCTTGTGTGCCGGGAAGCGTGTCGAACCGTCATAGCGGCCGTTGGCTTCCAAGAGGTAGCGGCCTTTGTAGTCGTAGTTCACACGGCCGAAGAAACCGGCTGTGGCGCTGTGGCCTGAGCCGCCTGTGGCTATGTAGGAGTTGGCTTCGGAACCGTCGGTAAGGTTGATTTCCGGCAGGTTATAGTCCACGAGGCCGTAACGTCCGGCGGAAAGGTTGTCGTAGCGGTTCTGCTCGGCAGAGAAACCGGCCATCACTTTCAGGTTGTGGTCCTTCGCGAAAGTCTTGGCATAGGTGGCGAAGACGTTGGTGGTCCAGCGGTCCATGTCATTCTTTGTCTGGTAGGCGCGGGTGCGGCTTTGGCCGGCTGTCGGCCATGTGAAGAGTGCGTATGGTGTGCTGCCCCAGTCCCAGAACTTCTGTTCGATCCACGATGCGTGGTTGTCGTAGGTGCGGAAGTCGTAGGTGAAATCGGCCTGAAGGGTAAGGCCCTTTATGATTTCAGCCTGGGCCCACGCCTGCAGACGTGCCTGGCGGGACACAGCCTTGTCGGTCGGAGCCTGTACGCGTTCGCTCAAAGTGTTGCGCACTCCGATTTCTTCGCCCGTGACGGGGTCGGGGATATAACCCCATGCCGATACGAACGGAGCCCAGCGCCATGCATATTGCAGAGTGTTGTTCGGAGTGTTGGGCTCGGTGTATTCGCGCTGCGTGAAACTGATGCGTGTGCCGGCCTTAAGCCAGTCAGTGACATTTGTGGATATGTTGGCGTGAGCCATGTAGCGGGAAAGTTTCTCAGGGTTGTAACGCATCAGACCCTGCTTGCTGTCGTAGCCGAACGAAAGGCGGTACTGCGTTTTGCCGCTGGTGCCTTCGAGGCTCACATTGTGCTTCTGCGACGGAGCGGCACTGTTGTAGAGCGTCTTGTTGATGTCCCAGTCGGCGTAGCGTATCCACGACCCGTTGTCAAGGATGCGGTAGTCGCCCACGTTGTCTTCGTCCTGGTATGGCATCAGCTGACGGTAGTCGGTGTATCGGCCGCCGTGCTGTGCATACCATGCTTCGGCATAGGGGAGGATGTCGACATAGTTCATGCCGCCCACGGGAGTGCTTGAGTTGCCGGAATTATTGCGGTAGAAAGCCTGGATAGAGCCTTTTATATCTTCAACAGAGGTGGCGAATTCAGGCATGATGGTCGACTGGCTCCAGGCGAAGTTGTTGCTGTAGCTCACGCTTACACGGTCTTTTTTGGTGGCGCCCTTGGTGGTGATGAGCACCACGCCGAAGGCAGCGCGCGCACCATACACCGCGCTTGAAGCGGCGTCCTTCAGTACGCTGATGTCCTGGATGTCGTTGGGGTCGATGAAGTTGAGGTTGTCAACGGGCACACCGTCCACAACGAGCAGGGGGTTGGAAGCCTGGCCGTTGGTCAGCGTTCCGACGCCGCGGATGCGGATTGTGGCATCGCTGTTGATGCCGCCGTTGCCGGTAGTGATGGTGAGGCCCGGAACAGCGCCCTGTAGCGCACGTGTAACGTCCTGTACAGGACGGTTTTCCATGACGCGTGCCACGTCGACGGTGGCCACGGCGCCCGTCAGGTTGGCTTTCTTCTGTGTGCCGT